>Ga0233403_10001478_pt1 | contig 10967 bp, 12 predicted proteins | sample Na_oxic_1_MG_FD_179866 | JGI IMG/M metagenome (GOLD analysis project Ga0233403, IMG submission 179866) | Seawater microbial communities from Saanich Inlet, British Columbia, Canada - Na_oxic_1_MG | ecosystem: Environmental > Aquatic > Marine > Inlet | place: Canada: British Columbia | collected...
GTTTCACCTATGGCTATTCACATTTTACCCCTTCGGGGTTATTTAAGGAACCATTTCGTGGTGAAAAAAGATTGGCTATTTTATGACAGATTTAAGACCCTTACTTATGAATAATTAATATTTATAATGAATTAATGAATTGATATTAAAGCGATTTCTATTCAACTGAAGCGCAGTGTTAGGAATTGATGAGCTTTTACTCGATCTTCAAGTTTTTAACCATTTATAACTACAAGGATTATTTATAATAAAGGATTAGATCGTGCCAAGTTTCTTAAATTTGTGATTTCGCCTTCGTTTAACTTAACCTCGAAATGAATAAAGGTGTGACAATTTTCACAATATTATCCTTTATTATAAGCAATCCTTGTAGTTATAGAACTTCGTTAAAAAAACTTGAAGTTCGAGTTTTATTATATTATAAAACAAACAATAACGACAAGGATTGTATATAATAAGGGATTTATAATCATTCAATCGGTTTTTCTTTTACATTGATTTATCAGGTTTTATAAAAATGTCACGGCTGAAATGTTTTTAATAAAAACAATGAGTTAATATAAAACGCCTGACTCTCATTCGCTTATTGTAAAAACGAGAATCTCAGATGATTATAAATCCTTTATTGTCTCCAATCCTTGTAGTTATTTTGATATCTACTTAAATTTTTTGATATAAAATGAAATATCTGACTGCTTGCTTATTGTTATTATTCGTGTTGACTGTTCACAGCGAAGAAATGCCCATCGTTAAGATGAAAACGAATTTGGGTACGATAGTTTTGGAATTGAACCCTTCGGCTTCACCAAAAACGGTTAACAATTTTCTCCGTTATGCCCTAGATGGCTTTTATGAGGGTACCATTTTTCATCGCGTGATAAAATATTTTATCATTCAGGGGGGGGGCTATACGCAAGATCATAAAAAAAAGCCGCCCACTTATGCGCCCATTCCTAATGAAAGCAATAATGGTTTGAAAAACTTGCGCGGTACCATTGCAATGGCTCGTAATGCTCAAGAACATGATTCAGCCACTTCACAATTTTTTATTAATGTCAAAGATAATCCCTCCCTTGACTATGGGGGTTCTATCTATTCAGATTGGGGTTATGCGGTATTTGGGCGGGTGATTGAAGGTATGGATGTTGTTAATAAAATTCGAAAACTGCAAACAGGACCATCAGGCCCTTTTAGAAAATATGTGCCAAGAACTCCTGTGATTATTGAAAAAGTTGTCGTTGAAAATGCGCCGCCGTTGATATATGATGCACCTGTTTCCGCCGAGCCTACAGCTGAAGAGGAGGAGAGTTATTCTACTGTTTTGAAAAAATCCCAAGAGGCAGCGTCATTACCAGCTAAATCAGAACTTCAGGCTGAAACTCAAGCTGAAACCTCATTAGCAGAATCTGAAACTCAAGCCAAAATTTCATTAGCTAAACCCGAAATTCAATCTAAAACCCTATTGGTTGAGCCTGAAACTCAGGTTGAAACCCCATTAGCTGAGCCCGAAATTCAGGCAAAAATTCAATCTGAAACTTTATTGGTTGAACCTGAAACTCAGGTTAAAACGCCATTGGCTGAACCGAATTTGCCTGAACCTGAAAATCGGGCTGAAACTTCATTGCTTGAACCAGAGTTTCAAGCAAAAGCCTCATTACAAAAAAATCCAGAAAAAGTAGTGCTTCAAACACCTATCAGTTCTTCGCCAAAAAGATTTTTGTTGGCACCCGATCCACCCTCTGTTTCTGATAAGCAAGAGCCGCTCGCTGATTAAGAAAGCGCAATTTCTATAATTGGCAGTGATGAGAGTCTCATTCTGTTAATTCTAAAATTCTGTGAATTCTGATTCAGACAATAAAATATCTTAAGTAAGCACATTATGTTATAGGGTTATCGATCAATGAAAAACACGCTGGATAAGATTTTAATTTGCTTATCCACGTCATTCGTTGTACTTATACCGTGAATGAAAACTGAAATTACTGACAGGAATGATGCTAGAAACATTATTTATTGCTGACTTACATCTTGATCCAAAAAAGCCTATTCTTTTCAAGCACTGCCTAGATTTTTTTGCAAAACGCGCCCGACAAGCAGAAGCATTATATATCTTAGGTGATTTATTTGAAGTTTGGGTAGGTGATGATAACGAGGAACCTAGTTACAAAGCTGTACTAGCAGCCTTACGTGATTTGACAGACAGTGGCATCCCTATCTTTATCATGCACGGCAATCGGGATTTTTTGATAGGCAAAGATTTTCTTCAAGCGACAGGATGCCAACTCATTGATGATCCTCACTTGATTGATTTATATAACACGCCCACCTTACTCATGCATGGAGACACTCTTTGTACGCTTGATACCGATTATCAATCATTTCGTCGTCAAGTACGTCATCCTTTATGGCAACAACACTTTCTTGCCCAACCTTTAGCCGAGCGACGAAAACTTGCCGCCCAAGCACGAGCCGCCAGTGAAGCTAAAACGCAAAATACCGTCGAGAGCATTATGGATGTCACTACTGAAGCGGTGAATTCTGCCTTTACAGAACACGGTGTTTACCAACTGATTCATGGGCATACACATCGCCCCGGCATCCATGAAGTATTTGTAAATGGAAAAAAGGCTTACCGCAGAGTTGTTGGCGAATGGCGTGATGATAAGGTTATTATTCTGAGTTGTACGCCTGAGAGTTGTACATTGATTGATTTATTAGCCTTATAGATGTTCAGTCGGTGGGCAAAAAAAACTGCCCACCCTACCTTTAGGCGGTTTTTGGACTCCAGAATAAAATTAACCTGCCCCAAATTAATTTTTAACTCTTTGATTTAAAACAGATTTATGAGCCATTCATTCGCACGACTCAACAGATTAATAAAAACAAATGAACCAACTGACTCATTTTAACCAAGCCGGTGAAGCCCAGATGGTGGATGTGGGTGAAAAAAAACAGACGGTTCGTGTTGCTATTGCCGAAGGCACGATTACTATGCAGCCTCACACTTTGAACTTAATCAGGGAAGGCGGACATAAAAAAGGGGATGTTTTGGGTGTGGCGCGAATTGCTGGGATTATGGCTGCCAAAAAAACCAGTGAATTAATTCCGTTATGTCATCCCCTGATGTTGACACATATCAGTGTCGATTTAACCGCCTTGCCAGCCCAAAATGCAGTACATTGCCAAACCACCGTTAAAACGACAGGGCAAACAGGCGTAGAAATGGAAGCCATCACTGCTGTACAAATTGCCTTGCTCACTGTTTATGATATGTGTAAGGCGGTGGATCGCGGAATGACTATAGAAAAAGTCAGGTTAATTAAAAAATCTGGAGGAAAATCAGGAACTTGGGAATTATGAATTGTGATAAGGGACACCGCAACAAATAACTGACGTAGCAGCAGACCTGTCAGGTTTTAAAAACCTGACAGGTCTTAGGGTTCTCACGCGTCTATTATTTCCTGCGTCGTCCCTAACAAGAAAAATACGGAGCAAATATGTTTAATTCTTATCGTTTTCAATCTCTACTTTTCGTATTCGTTTTATTTTCTATCGTGGCATGTAGCAAGCAAGAGACTTTATTCCCAAAGCCTCAAGAACAAGAAAACGTACCATCCATTGAACGTCTCAATATTATCACTTTTGGCACTTTTCCAGAGCAAGTTAATGTGATCGCGACGGGTACTTTTCCCGATAACTGCACCACGATTGATGAAATTACCGAAAAACAAAGGGGTAATATTTTGAGGTTCAATATTTATACGGCGCGTCAAACGGATAAAACGTGCATTAAGGGGAGCGAACCTTATGAAGAAATAATACCCATTGATTTGGCAGGGCTTTCGGCTGGTATTTACACAGTAAAAGTCAATAACAGGAAGGAGAGTTTTGAACTTTTGGTGGATAATCCTTAATCCGACAGGCAGGAAAAAATGGCGGAGAGGGCGGGATTCGAACCCGCGTGCCCTGTTAAAAGGACCAACCGATTTCGAGTCGGTGCCGTTATAGCCACTTCGGTACCTCTCCATAGAATCAGGCTAATAATACACCCAATAGATTTTAATGTCAAGCCTTTTTTTGAAGAAAGTATGAAAAAAATTCCGCACCCTTTAGGATAAAAAAAATTAAATGATTGATTTAATTTATATTTATGCTTTAAAGGTGTTTGCTTGAACAAAAAATTTTTTAACTTGATATACGGAACGTACTTGAAAAAGGTGAAATTTTGGAGTCCAAAGCTTTAGCTTTAGGTTTTTTTGTCATTAGCTGTATTAGTCCCTTGCCCTTGCGCTTTGGACTCCAGAATAAAACTAACCTGCTCCAGATTAATTTTTAAAAAAAGGAGTCCAAACTTTAGTTTGGCAGAACCAAGTATCAGCTGGCCTATCCTCCCAAAATATTTATCTGACAAACTATATATACTAACCTGAGTTCGACGTATAAATATTTGATATGATTGTAATTCATGCCAAATCACTCCCTGTCAGAATGAAATCAAAGCCACTGACAAGCCAGCGCAATGCCTGCGGGCATTCATTTTGACGAAAATCACCCATCAAATAGAATCTAACTGATTGATAATTCAATAGAATTGATGAAAATGTTATGTCGAACTCAGGTTCTACTATTTAATGTATATAAAAACATGAATATATTCAATGACTTATTAATATCCTACGGGCGACGCGAAAGCTTAGGCTGGGAGATTGCACCAGCAACTTAAATTGGCTGGCTATGATGGCTGGTTCTCATAAGCCATATCTCGAAGCAATTAATTTAGCTTGGTTCAATCCGTTTAATCCGCAAATCCGTTGTACTATAGTTTGTCAGATAAATATTTTGGTGGGAGTCCAAACTTTAGTTTGGCAGATGACGATTTCTCAATCAGACATATACGGCTTACGAGTTTCAAATCGGCTCAGCCCAACTTCGTGAGTTTGGGAATTAACGATACGGTGTCTTCGGTCAAAATTTTTTGGTGGTGCAAAAGCAGAGCTTTATGAACACGTCAATTATGGTGGGTTCAAAAAAGTCTACACCAATAATGTGTCGTGGGTGGGCAACGCTGTCAATGATAAATTTTCGTCTTTGAAAGTAAAGTGATTAAGCCGTGTAGGGTGGGCAAACCTTATGTGCATCGCCGAAGCCCATCAAATTGAAACGGTGGGCAAAAAGACGTTTTACCCACCCTACCTGACTTGCTAATACAACGTAGCCGTAAGCCCATCAAATTGAAACGGTGGGCAAAACAACGTTTTACCCACCCTACCTGACTACCTGACTAAGTGAAGAAGGGCGGAGAGTTTCATCAGGATAACGCCAAAAGAACCCGCGCTTACGGCGTCGGGTTGCTTGCTATGCCTTTGTTTTTTTCCGCTTTTTTAACACGAATTATGTTGCTGGCAATCTTCTTATGATTCAAGTTTTTCATAGCAACTTTGGCTTCCCCTGGTTTCGGCATTTCCACAAAAGCAAAACCCTTAGAATCACCGGTGGTTTTATCTAACACCAAATCACAGGATTGTACTCTGCCATATGCTTCAAAGAGGGCTTTTAACTCTTCTTCGGTAGTGCTACGAGAAAGATTACGAATTAATAATTTCATAAGTTAATATGCCATTTGGTGTTTAGTGAGTGCATCACGTTGAAGCTAACTTGCCGCCCACGAAATAGGGTACAATTAGAACAGTCTCTTGCGGTCTAGTTTAGCACTAGGTTATGTTCTGATTTGACCCCTTCTTGCATTTAAAGGTTAGGGCGATATTTATGCTGCACACCGGTTAGAAAATTACGTAATATCTGATTTTGACAGTCACGGTAGTGTTTATTATCTGGTCTACGGAAAAATGCACTTAATTCGTGTTTACTCAGGCGGAAATTAGCTAGGTCCATAATCTCCAATACCTCTTCTGCTTTCAGGTTTAATGCGATCTTTAATTTATTGAAAATAATATTGTTAGTTAAACGCCTCTCTGGCTCGGGTTGTGGCCCTTTTTTTTGGCCTCGTTTATCATTAATTAAGCCATTGAGGAAAATCGCTAATTGGGTGTCACTACATTCCTGATACGCAGTATCATCCTCTTTTTTTAACCAATCGCTGATCTGCCCGCGGATTACCTGATGACCAGCTAAACCAAATATAGCAATCATTTTAGAATCGTCAAAATCGAAGATATAGCGGATACGGCGTAAAATATCATTGTTCGTCATAATTATGTCCTGATTTAAACTGCAGTTGTGTCACAACTACTTTCAGTTGTGAGATTGAACTTCAAAACGGGAAAATTTGCCTGCTATCCAAATTATCCTGTCAATTTGACCTGATAAGCCCATCAAATTGAAACGGTGGGCAAAACAACGTTTTACCCACCCTACCTGACTAATTATTTGTTAGATATGCACGTTAGCTCTCTTGTTCAATTAGATTTGCTAAAAATTCTAATGCACCATAAAGCTTTGAAACATCATCAATTATGTAATTATTTTCATTCTTAGTGAATATTTCTTCTTTTAAACGTCCAAATTGCCATAAATTACCATCAGTAACAATTCCATAAACAGATTTCTCTGCACTTTTGTTAATCTTTTGTGATGCGACTAATTCAGCTAAGCATTGCCCCCAACCTTGCTCAAAATCATTTTTCTTTGCTTCTACAACAATAACAATAGGAGTTTCAAGTACTGTTTTACCTAGTGATGATTTTTTTGAAAAAATATAATCTGGGGTACCCGACAATACGTTATCAAATGAGATACTTTTTTGTATCCAAAATGAATAATTATTGCTGTGATTTTTATACATCTCCCTTAATAGAGGTGAAATGATTAACTCACTACGAGATGCTTCTGACGAAAAGATGTCAATATTCTCTTTATTAAACTGAAAGTCCTCTATGAACATTTGTGAAGGAGATATGTTTTTCTCTAAAATGAACTTTCCTTCCTCATACTTTATTTTATATGCTTTCTGCACTTCTGAAATGCTTTTGAATTCACTAAATGACATGGAAAAATTTCTCTTTTTAATCTAACGTTGAAGCTCACCTGCGACGAAGCAAGCGTAGGGTGTATCGCTGCGCGTCATACACCAAATTTATCCATTGCTCACGTTAATAATGAGCCGCTTTATCCAAAACTTCAGCAGCCCATTGGTTGATGCTCTTACCTTGTACTTGGGAAGCAGTAGCAACAGCAGCATGAATATCAGGGCTAATAGTCAATATCAAATTATCAGAATAGGAATAGGGCTTTTGCGCTGGATATCCAGTACGCTCACTGACTTCAATATAATGATCAACCATTTCATGAAATGCGATTTCTAGTTCATCAACCGTCGAACCGTGAAATACAGCAATATCAGTGATTCCAGTTAATCGACCAACGAAGATACGGTCTTCGGCATCAAATTCTATGTGGGCAGCGTAGCCTTTATAACTCATTGCATTCATGGGATTATACCTGCATTTTCAAGGAATTCTCGGGCTGCTTTCACTCGATAGCGTAGAGATTCCTTGTTGGGGTGAGGGCGATGAAAATCAGCGCGTTTCCCATTAAGAAAAAAGGTAACAGCAGAACCTTGACCTTCATCTTTATCAGCACCTAAAGCTAGAAATAACGCTTCAATCTTACGCCATTCTATGTTCCCATTTACTGGATTAGCGAAAATGGCTTCAAGAGTTTTTTGGTGCTTGGTGTTCATGGATTGTATGATATCTTGTAAATTGGACTGACGAAAGAAGTCCAACAAAAACCGATTTTAACTTGTTGTAGTTGACAAGTTCACTCCAACCTATGTGCTAAACCTATAAAATATAATTTTACTCTGATCCCAATTACACACCACTTACTTCATTTTTTTACCCTCCAATTAATTCTGGATATAATTCTTGAAATAATTCATCGCAATCATATTGCTGTTCAGGAAAACTATCATAAAGTTTTTCAAGCTTTTTATGGAATGTTCTTTTTTTGTCAAGAATTATTAATTTTTCCCATAATCCATAATATTTAAATGAAAGTTCAATATATTCCCAGTATTGAGTGTAGTTTTCTATTGAATTGTTTGCAAAAGCAATCCATTCATTTGATTTATATTTAAAACCAACTATTTTTCTGTACTTGGTAGATTCAATAATGAATATAATTTGTGAGTGTTCAAATACTGACTCTACTAAACTTTTATCCTTCAAATTATTTACAATTTGCAAGAGTTTTATTTGCTTGGTTTTCTCAAAATTATCATTTACCTGAAAACTTATTTTCTCAAACTCGATCCCGTTTATATAGTAGCCTCTTTGAATCAGTTTTTTAATTATATGTACTTTAGAATGGAATTCGAAATTTTTATTATTGAGCAATTCAAGTAATGGTGTTGTTCCATTTGAATCCTGACTGCAAACATCATATTTTATATCTTTGCAATCAATAATAAATTCTAAAAAACGTAAATCTTCCAACTTTGCAGTTGAAATCCAACGAATTAATGGATTAATTGTGTTTATATTTAGTTTTTCATTAAACACCGACAATTCATAATCATCAAGTTCACTAATCTGGTAACTGACTGAATCGAAATCACTATATTTAGTTTTCCGCAAATATTTAATTCTATCAATTATATGAGATGCTTTTTGATTCGCTCTATTTTGTCTATTTTCTTCAATTTTTATTCTTTCAATTTCTGCTAATTCTTTAGCTCTTAATTTCTGCTTTGCCTCTAATTCAATCTTTTTTTTACCAAAGTCATAATAATAAACTTGATATATATCTTTTGAAAATTTTAAATCACTTAACCGCACTGATTTGTTAAGCCACTTTGATAAAAGTTTATTATCTTTTGTTAAGAAATTGAATTTATAATCACAAATCAACTTAAATTCATTAACCTTTTCATCAAGTTTAAAAAAGTTTTCATACTGAGTTAAATATTTAATATCTCTCTCAAGTTGAGATTGCCCCTTAACATCGAAATTATCTAATATCCAAATTAAGTATATACCATTTTTTTTATAAAACTCATACCTACTGAGTACATACCTTAGAGATAAATCAGATAATTGGATTTCAAAGACTATCTCTTTATCGAAATATCGGCAATATACATCTGGTTTCCTTTTTTCTCCTTCTCTAATTATAAACTTGTTATCAACGGCAATAGATTGTTTGTCTACTCCCTTTACCACTACCAGTCTATCAGCAATTTTATTTTTTAAATCAATATGACGCTTACTCTCCTTTGCGTACAAAATTTTAGTAAACTTCTCAGTTTCTTCTGGTGATAACTTACCTTCTTTTAAAATACAATAATTTGCGTTTGGCTGATGTTTAAAATGCAAACGATCATATTTACTCGTTGAAACATTTAATATTTGTCCACATTCGCAACAAAATAATTCAACTTCATTTTTATGAAATTGTTTCCTTACTACAAAACCATCTTTTTTATTGTCGAATATTTCATTTGCTTCAAGCACTTTCCCAGATATTTTATCAAATGCAATTTTTATTGATCTTTCTTGTATCATCGGGTTCCTCTTATTTTAATAAGTTATCTTAAATCTGACAAAGTAGAACTAATTAATGCATATTTCCGCAAACCTAACACCGTTCTTCTGCCGCCGATAGGTCGGCCAGCAAGACAAAGTTAGCAGGTAAAAGCAATGTATACGAGCCACTACCTACTAACACCGTTCTTCACCCGCCGCAAGGTCGGGTGCAAAGCAAAAATAGCAAAAATAGGGGACAGACCACATTTATTCACGGAACTCGTAAGCCGTATATAGTTTGATTGATAAATTGTCATTTGTAGGGTGCATAAGCGATAGCGTCATGCACCATTCATATTTTTTTACCACGAATTGATTGTTTTTGGAGTATGACGGACAGCGATACACCCTACGCGAGCTGACCGACAAATCAGGCAAATTTGCCTGCTATCCAAATTATCCTGTCAATTTGACTTGATAAGTTGATATTATGCGCTAAATCGGGCATAATAAAAATATTAATGAATTCTAATCTTCAATCTTGTTTATGATATATGAAATAGAAGCATTAATATTTTCACCGACTCTAAATCATTAGAACTCATTTGTCAAGTCAAAATTCATAAAATATTTATTCCTCGTTCCCAAATTCCATTTGGGAATGCCTTCCGCAACGCGAAGCAAAGCCAGTCAAAAAGAATTGATAACTATTAGACATCTTTCCTAAATAACTTAAATTCCTTTTATATCAATGTGTTATAATTTCACACTCTTTTGTAAGATACTGAAATAGAAAGTAAAAAATTATTTAGGAAAGATGTCTATTGTGTTTGGTAAACGTTCGACGCGGAGCGTCGAGGAATGCATTCCCAAACGGAGTTTGGGAACGAGGGAAAGAGGGAACTTTAACGTACATCTCGATCACCTCTAATCATCTCAACAGATTCTGCTGGAGTTTCCAACCCAAGCTGTTGTACTTTAGCCAAGATTTGGTTTGCTGTGGATGGTTTAACTTTGATAGCTTCTTCCAAAATGGTTAGCAATTCACTTTGTAAAGTACGGTGATTTTGATCAGCGCGTAAAGCAATGTTTTGTACGATCAGTTCTGGTACGTTATTAATAGAAAGTGTCACTGGCATTTGTCTGTCCTCAATATTTAAATAGCATCGTCAGTTTAATGCGCCCTTTCCCAATTCTCCCCAATCCCAATATTCACCGGAACATCAATAGGCAAAGCCGATTTTTTCATGGTTTCGCTCACAACCGAACTGACTTTATCTAATATGGTGTCACTCGTTTGAAGTCGTGTAGGGTGGGCAAAACAAAAAGACGTTTGCCCACCCTACCTGACTATTTACCCACATGAGCCACTTTTTTTTAGGATGTTAACGCAAGTGCCTTTTTGGTTGGGCTGATTTTAATCAATGCACGTAAAATTTCATTGACAGATTCGGAATCTGGAAAATAGGATCGTACATCTGG
>Ga0233403_10001479_pt1 | contig 10956 bp, 8 predicted proteins | sample Na_oxic_1_MG_FD_179866 | JGI IMG/M metagenome (GOLD analysis project Ga0233403, IMG submission 179866) | Seawater microbial communities from Saanich Inlet, British Columbia, Canada - Na_oxic_1_MG | ecosystem: Environmental > Aquatic > Marine > Inlet | place: Canada: British Columbia | collected...
GTTTCAACTTCAGGTAATTCAGGCATCTGTCAACCAAAAAAAAGTTTCAGAAAACTTGTTAAAAGAAATAGGCCAGATTGATTTATCAAACAGAGATTTTATCAAAAATCACATATGGCGTGTAATCTGAAAAAACCTACCTTCGGGTGAAAGCTTACAAACAGCTTCATTCCACCAAAACTTGGCATAGGTTGCAATTTTAATGTGTTTAGCAACAGTATTGATTTGATATTATCGATTTCACCCAAAGGTAGGTTTTCTCAGATTACGCCCCATATATAGTATTTCAGATATTTTTAGGTTTTTTTGAACAAAACTTTACCCCAACATGTACCGACAAGTTTTAAAAACATCCTCGTAAAGGCTTGACGAGGCGGTTTATCCAAAGTCCTTTTTTAGAATACGGTTTTTTCACGGGGGCGACATACTTTTCGCAACCGGTCACCGAAAAGCTAAAAACCGGCATTCCCCGAAAAAAAGAATTATACAATGTTGAAGAGATAACACCTATAATTATCAATAACACAAACTGAATAAATAGTCATGGATTTTTGAGCTAGGTAAAAGAACATAATTTATAACAAATTGATTTTATTATAATAAATAAAATATTTTGTGATCAGTGAGTTATCATTTTCTGTCGTGTACGAAGCTTTTTGGGTTTGTTTATAAATGGAAAGATAAGTTTCAGACAATACCGGTCACTCGATGAACAAATTTTTTTTATTTGACATGCACCGGCAAAATGGTATCAGAGACAAAACTTTTCTGGATAACTATAAATTGATTTTCAATAGACTCCATTTCAAATTTCAAATTTCAGATTTCATAAGGTTTCAAGGAAATTTTTATCTGAACGATAGCAATGCGAATTAAGGGTTAAATTGATAAGCGATTTTATAAGTATTTTTACGCTTTCAGAAGTTTTTTCCAAATTTTTGTCATTTTTTATTTTTACATCAATATTCGCATTAGCAATATGGTACTATCAAATTATGTGAATACTTTTGGTCAATACTTGCTACAGCGTTATGGCGAGCGAGTCCATAAATTGACCATCAACGCCGGCTTTACTTGCCCAAACCGGGATGGTACTAAGGGGCGTGGGGGCTGCACTTTTTGTAATAATGTTTCTTTTAATCCTAATGTTCGTCGTCCACCCTCAATCGCCGCGCAATTGTCAAACGGTCGCCTTGTCATTGCCAAACGTACCGGGGCACGACGTTTCATCGCCTACTTTCAAGCTTATACTAATACTTATGCCGACATACAGCATTTAGCCACTCTCTACGAAGACGCACTTGCCGAGCCGGATGTCATCGGCTTATCAGTCGGAACACGCCCCGACTGTGTCTCAGACCAAGTACTCGATTTACTCGTCAGTTTAAACCAACGGGGTTATGAAACTTGGCTAGAATTAGGACTACAATCAGCCTTTGATGACACTTTAGAGCGCGTCCAGCGCGGACATGGCTTTGCCGAATATCAACAGACAGTGCGAGCGGCTAGACAACGTGGTATTCCAGTCTGCACCCATCTGATTATCGGCTTGCCTGGGGAAGAACGTTGGCATAACTTGGCCACCCTGGAGCGTGTGCTTGAATTGGGCGTAGATGGCCTCAAATTGCACCCTCTGCATGTGGTGAAGCAAACGATTTTGGCCAAACAATGGCGACAAGGCCTCTATCAACCATTGGATATGTCCACCTACGTGTCCATCGCCGCCGATATGATTGAACGAACACCGCCCTCGATTGTATATCATCGAGTAACCGCTACTGCCTCAATGGATATCTTACTCGCGCCGACATGGTGTCACCAAAAATGGGCGATACTGAACGCCATTACCACAACTTTGCACGACCGTCACAGCGGACAGGGAAAGAAGAGTTGAGTCTCATTCGTTCCAGGCGTGCCTTGCACGAATGAACCCCGAATATTAAAATCGCTATAACATCTAATAATTTTTCTCAAGTTTAAGGTCAGACCTGACCGGTTTTTTTAAGCCGGTCAGGTAAACCAATTTATCTGAAAAAATCGATACCGTACTTCGCTTAAATAATGTAACATTTTGATTTATAATAATAATTATATATGCAATATTAATTCCATATATAATTCATTGAATAAGCTTTTAAAAAATAAGCGTTCCGTACCGTATATATACAGTACGTACTTAAAATCCGTGAAAACGATTTTCAGCCATTGTTATTAAATTACGATTAAAATCATCTAGTTAGTATTCATCTATTCATTGTTAGGGTCATTTTTCATCAGTATAACCAAAGGAATAATCAAATATGAGACAGGTTGACGTAGCAATTATCGGTGCCGGCACCTCTGGACTCAACGCCTTCCGTCAAGTCAGACAAGTCACATCTAATCTAGTGCTCATCAATGATGGCCATTACGGCACCACTTGTGCTAGAGTCGGCTGCATGCCCTCAAAGGTTTTCATTGAAGTCGCTAACGAATTTGCCCGTAGAAAGCATTTTCAGAACTTCGGCATCAATGGCAGCGAAAACCTCTCTGTCAATAAAGCCCAAGTGATGAAATATACTCGACAACAACGGGACTGGTTTGTGGACCGAGTCATGGAAGCCGTGAATAGAATTGGGGACAAGAATATCAAAGGGCGTGCCCGATTTGTCGAGCCACAAGTTTTAGAAATCAACGGTGAACGGATTCAGGCGGACAAAGTGATTATCGCCACCGGCTCGCGCCCAATTGTACCAACAGAATGGCAGTCATTAGGCAGTAAAGTCATTACCACCGATGAGTTTTTCGAGTTGCCAGACTTACCCGACTCGATGGCCGTTATTGGACTCGGTGCCATTGGCAGTGAACTAGGGCAAGCTTTAGCGCGTCTCGGAATCAGAGTGGTTGGCGTAGAACTACAATCCACCGTTTGCGGCCTATCTGATTCGGCCATCAATCAAGTGGCGATTGACGAACTGGCCAAAGATTTTGAACTGTGGCTGGGTAGCCCGGCACAATTGTCAGAAGACGCTTCGGGCGGCGTGAAGGTTGAAACCGCCGATGGCCATTCAACCACCGTCGATACCGTTTTAGCGTCACTAGGCCGGCTGCCCAATTTTGAAAATCTGGGCCTTGAAGTCTTTGGTTTAGATTTCTCTAACGGATTCAATGGGCTGATTAATCCCAATACGATGCAACTGGCCGACTTGCCGGTGTTTGTCGCTGGCGATGTGACTTCGATAAAACCCATTTTGCACGAAGCCAGTGATGACGGCACCATTGCCGGTTACAATGCCGCTAGACAACAAGTGCAAGCCTTCAAGCGTCGCGTACCACTCAGCATCGCGTTTACGGAACCACAAACCGTCGTCGTTGGAGCCTCCTTGGCCGAATTAGAAGGACAAGATATTCTCATCGGTGAACGCAGCTTTGTCGTCCAAGGGCGCACCAAAGTCATGGCACGCAATCACGGCTTACTGCGCGTTTATGCCGAACGCCAAACCGGCCGACTACTTGGCTCTGAAATGATGATGCCGGATGGCGAATACATTGGCCACTTTTTAGCGATGGCGATTGAACATGAAATGACCGTGCGAGACATAATGGTGACCCCATTCTACCATCCCACCATCCTAGAAGGACTAGACAATGCACTGAATGCGATAGCCGCCCAACTGGAAGGCGGAAATCAAGGGCCGGTCTTGCGGAAAATCAACCCACCTTGCCAATAGATGCGAATATAATAACATTCCTATAAAAACATACGATAGAAATAAATGATAGAGAAATCAATAGGAGTTCTAGTAGAGATTTAAGGAAACGCACAGTAGATTTCGTCATTGAAGAAAATATAGTAATATTCCTATATTTTTGTACTATTTTAAGGAATTAAAAATATTCATCGGTTGAAAAATAAACTCAATCGTTTGAGCAAGTGAACCAAATAGGTGACGAAAACGCTTAATATCACGTTTTAATGCCGCCCAAGCAGGTTCGATTGGATTCAATTGCTGGAGAATCGGGTGGTAAAAACAATAAGTGACCTCCGACTTCTTCTATTAGCTTGTTAGGCAATTCCCAAAAAATAAAATACCAAGGGCTGGAGCAACGGATTGCCCCTACGCGTGGGATTGGGGTAACCACAAGGGATTGAGGGCAACCACAAGGGATTGCCCCTACGGTCATTGATGTAGGGGCAATCCTTTATGGTTGCCCCTTTATCGGTTGCCCCTTTATGGTTGCACCATAAGGGTATATTATTTTTTGTGAGTTGCCTTAAATCTCTACTATAACTCATCTTTATTTCTCTCTCATTTATTTCTATCGTATGTGTTTATAGGAATGCTGTTCTAATAGATAAAATTCAAATTCATCTGCTCATTTTTCATTAATATCCCCTTCTCCTAACTGAGTGACTCAAACAAACGAATGAATATACCCTCCCAATTAATAGATCAGTTTGACCGACAAGTCACCTACGTGCGTCTCTCCGTGACTGATCGTTGCGATTTCCGCTGCGTTTACTGCATGGACGAACGGATGACTTTTGTGCCTCGCGCCCAATTGTTGACTTTGGAAGAATTAGAATTACTAGGACGTGCCTTTGTCGAATTAGGTGTCACCAAAATCCGTCTGACTGGTGGAGAACCGTTAGTACGCAAAAAAGTGTTGCAACTCTTTCAAGGACTTGGCCACTTAGAAGGCTTAAAAGAATTGGTACTCACAACCAATGGATCGCAACTGGCTAAAATGGCGCAACCACTTAAAGAGGCGGGCGTTAAACGAATCAACATCAGTCTTGACAGCTTAAACCCGAAACGTTTTCTGAAAATGACTCGCACTGGTAAACTAGAAAACGTGTTGCGCGGTATCGAGGCAGCCTTGAAAGTCGGATTTCAACGTCTCAAACTCAACGCCGTCATTTTAAAAAATCGCAACCATGACGAAGTGACTGATTTAGTGCAATTTGCCGTCGATAACGGTATTGATATCAGCTTTATTGAAGAAATGCCGTTGGGCAATATTGGCGAACATAATCGTGCCGAAGCTTTTTATTCTAGCGACCAAATTCGTCATGATCTGAACGCGACCTTTCAGTTAATACCAACAACCGAAACCACCGCTGGGCCATCTAAATATTACCGAGTCACTCACACAGACACTCGCGTTGGCTTTATTTCTCCACATACCCATAACTTTTGTGACAGTTGCAATCGGGTGCGCGTGACAACCGAAGGCAGCCTACTCTTGTGTTTAGGACAAGAACACTCAGTAGACTTACGGCGCGTGATACGTGCCAACCCTGGCGATCTCACGGATCTTAAACAAACTCTCGTCAAAGCGATGGCAATCAAACCTAAAGGGCATAACTTTGAACTCAACAAAGAACCACAAATTTTGCGCTACATGAATATGACCGGCGGCTAAAGGGATAATGAAAAATGACGAGATGAATGATTAGACTTGTCCGTAAATAAAATGACGATTAATCAAAACAATGAGTGAAATCTACAAAACCCTTATTTTCGGACAAGTCTATTTTATAAACGGGGTTTGATGTCAGTCGAGCATCGAATTATCAAAAAGTATAAATCAGGGCCGAACGTAATATTTGCCCCGACAAGTACATTGTATTATACGAAATGGTTAACCTAAAAACTGTTAGTAGTCAATATATTAGGTTATACTTTAAGATAGCCCTGGTTAAATTGATAATATTAATCGAGACTCATTACTTCTTACCAATGACTCATTACCAAAAATGACAAATGCCGGCTTCAATCCCATTCGCTCCGTCACCGCAACCGATGAAAATGGCCAAGTTAGCACGGTGCAAGTGGCTAGTGAAATATCGCTAACGCTGTTGATGAATGAGGAAAAAATTGTTACATTGATGACTCTGGGCACTCATCCAAAGGCGTTGGCCATTGGCTATTTAAGAAACCAACGTTTAATCAAAGAGATGCCAGAAATTCAGTCAATTCATGTCAACTGGGAAAACGGAACGATTCAAGTCAACACCTTTGCTGGCGAAAAAACTCGTCGCGCTGTCACTGCCGGTTGCGGCCAAGGAGTGGTGTTAAGTCTCAATCAATTACACGATATTCATAGACTTAAGCTTAACATTCAGCAAACATTGATTGATGCCCTGTTGCACACCTTAACACAACAGAATGAAATTCATCGTCAAGCAGGTGGAGTGCATAGTTGTGCTTTATGTCAGGGAAGTGAGATTATCGCTTTTGTTGAAGATGTTGGACGACATAATGCGGTGGATACCATTGCTGGCTTAATGTGGTTACACAATTGGCCAGGTGACAATAAAATATTTTACACAACCGGACGATTGACTTCAGAAATGGTGATGAAAGTGGCTAATCTTGGCATTAGTGTCTTACTATCGCGCTCAGGAGTCACCTATAAAGGTATCCAAAACGCCCAAGAAATAGGTATGACGCTGATTGCTCATGCCAAAGGGCAACAGTTTCTGATCTTCAGCGGAGAAAAAAATGTGGTTTTTGATGGTTAATGGTTAATGATTCATTTCAGATGATCGGATGCTAAACTGAACCAAAATCAATACTTGTCAATCTCGTCTGGTTTTATAAACCCGCGTGATTATTAGACATTATACCGATTTAATATTAAGCGCTTGATTTTATGACCTTTATATGTAATAGCCCTTTCAAGTAAATCAATAGGTTACATTAAATCGATATAAAGTCTATTGAAATGTGACTTGGTCAAATTAACCATTAACCATTGACCATTAACTGGGGCTTGGACAAGTATATGACTGCTGTGACTTGTCCAAGTCAGTTTCAATCGGCAAATTGTAGGAGTGAAACCAATGACCGATAACACCAAAATCAGCCCTTCTAAGACGGTCCAAAAAAACCGTAAACAACTGGTGTCTGTGACAATACCACTGGATGCTGAAGTTCTTAATTGGTTCAAAAAACAGGGCGATGAAAGGAGACATATCAATAGGATTCTGCGAACCCATATGGAGAACCAAACCAAGCAACAACTCAAATTGAGGGATATAAAAAAAGTCAAACAGCTTTTTGTTGGTAACACCTAATATGAGAGTGGGCTTCAGTAGCTGTTTAAAGTCAGTAGTGATTTCAGGACAACCATAAAGGATTGCCCCGGCATCGACACATTGTAGGGGTAATCCCTTGTGGTTACCCCATCCTTGGACTCATTTTTCTTGAATACTATATTGTACCAGAAATATCAACCCTCACTCCCATATTTTCTCAGGGCGCAGCAAAGTCATTACGGCAAGAATAGCAAAACGTACCCACACTGCCGGTATCACGCACCAAAGGAGCAACAACGGATATTGTTGTCGAAAAAACTTGCGATAAAATAGTACCATTCCTCGATGCTTGTACCACAATGTGGAAAGTGGCTTATGGCGACTACATACACCCTTGACATGAACCACTTCAATTTCTGGAATAAACAAAATACTCCAGTTATGCGCCCGAAAGCGCATAAACCAATCCAGATCTTCACAGTGTAAAAAATAAGCCTCATCCATAGGCCCAACTTGAGTCAGGGCAGTGCGCCTAACAAACATACAAGCTCCGGAAATGCCTTCAATTTCTATTGGCTGCTCTGGCAACGGTTGGCACGTCAAGACAAAACTTTTAAAGCGTCTTGAATTGGGAAGCAACTTATCGAGATGAAATATTCGCACGATGACCCGCCACGGTGTCGGCACACTGCGCCGACACCCCGGTTGCTCTGACCCATCTGGATTGAGTACTAAGCCACCGGCCATACCAGCTTGTGGATATTCATCCATCGTTTTCACAAACCGTGCCAGCGTATCAGGACGAATCAAACAATCCGGATTTAAAAAAAGCAAATATTCACCAGTGGTGTAGGGTAATGCAAGATTAGCAGCGCGTGCAAAACCCAAATTATCAGCGTTTTTGATAATCTGCATTCGTTCATCATTGAAAATGGCTTGCTGCAACTTATGCAGACTCTCATCTTCGGAGGCGTTATCGACGACATATACGGCCACTGGGACCGTAGAAGCCAATACTGAATGCACACATTCGGTTAACAATTCACCACCATTGAAATTCACAATAATGACGGAAATGAGACGCTCTACAGACATGAACTGTTTTCAGTTTGACAAAAAAATTGGAATTGATGCAACTCTTTATAGACTGAGCATCGCCATCAATCGCGCTTTTTAACCGGTGTTATCCCTCTTTCATGCCAGATTATGAGGGTAAGTGCTCAACCAGATATTTTCAGATATTTTGATAATCATTAATTCTTTGCTTTATCAGAGTTTATGAAAAAAACCAAATACTAGAAAATTTATGAACCGGTACTTAAAGGAACCAGTACGAATGTGGCGGGGCTGAGTCGTTCTCTATCAGATTGGACTGACAAAAGGCTCAATCAAATGGTTACTGCCCTTGTCACTCAATCATAACTAGAAAAGTTGCACATTGAATGGAAGTGAAGTTTTCAGCCCTCAAGTAACTGATAACTGATAACCTAATGACTCTATGTATTTAGTTTCTACTATTATTAGAAACCAATTGGATTTTTTTTTAAAAGAGTTTTTGGGGTGGAAAAGCGTATTTCTAAATAATCAAATTTAGTATATCAAATTTCACGGTTAAAAAAAATCACCAAAAATGTAGCCCGATGGGCGGACAACAATTGTCAATCGAAAAGCAGCATCCCGTGCGTGTGGAAATTAAATTTTTCCACTCTCAATCCACTGAAAATTGATGACTGATGACTGCTCTCAACGTTTCATGGAATCAAAAAATTCCGAATTGATTTTTGTCACTTTGAGACGATCCAGTAAAAACTCCATCGCCGCAATTTCTTCCATAGGGTGCAGTAATTTGCGTAAAATCCAAATCTTTTGGAGTTCTTCTGGAGAAATGAGTAATTCTTCGCGGCGGGTACCAGAACGGTTGATATTGATGGCGGGGTAAATGCGTTTTTCGGCAATTCTGCGATCTAAGTGAATTTCATTATTGCCCGTCCCTTTAAATTCTTCATAAATGACATCATCCATGCGTGAACCGGTATCAATCAATGCCGTTGCCAAAATGCTTAGGCTACCGCCTTCTTCAACATTACGTGCGGCTCCAAAAAAGCGTTTTGGACGGTGCAAAGCATTGGCATCGACACCGCCAGTCAGTACCTTACCGGAAGTGGGCACAACCGTATTGTAAGCACGAGCCAAACGAGTAATTGAATCCAGCAAAACCACAACATTCCTTTTGTGTTCAACCAAGCGTTTAGCCCTTTCGATCACCATTTCGGCCACTTGTATATGACGAGTTGCCGGCTCATCAAACGTGCTACTGATCACTTCGCCACGCACGGAGCGCATCATTTCGGTCACTTCCTCGGGACGTTCATCAATGAGTAGGACGATTAAATAGCATTCCGGGTGATTAGCCGCCAGAGATTGAGCAATGTTTTGCAACATCATGGTTTTGCCAGACTTGGGCGGTGAGACAATTAAGCCGCGTTGCCCTTTACCTACTGGGGCAACTAAATCAATGATGCGCGGGGTTAAGTCCTCGGTGCTGCCATTGCCAATTTCCAGATTGAGCCTGCTATTGGCAAACAACGGGGTCAGATTCTCAAACAATACTTTGTTTTTAGCTAATTCAGGGGACTCAAAATTGATTTCATTGACTTTTAGCAGGGCAAAATAGCGTTCACCTTCCTTGGGCGGACGAATTTTGCCAGAAACCGTATCGCCCGTCCGTAAATTAAAGCGGCGAATTTGACTGGGCGATACATAAATATCATCAGGACCGGCGAGATAGGAGCTATCTGCTGATCGCAGAAAACCAAAACCATCTTGTAAAATTTCTAGGACACCATCACCATAAATATCTTCACCTTTTTTCGCGTGCGCTTTGAGTAGGGCAAAGATAACATCTTGTTTACGAGAACGTGCGGTTCCCTCTAGGTTAAGCTCTTGGGCAATTTGAATCAGGTCAGTAGCCGATTTTTTTTTCAGTTCGGTTAAGTTCATGATTATATAAAGTTCTGAATACCATTACCTTAGTGAAAGGAGTGGTTTGTTGAGTGTGGGAGGATTAGGGATGAGGAAAAAGATATCCATTGATCGCATTGCCACATTGCTTTTGGGCGATGGCAAGCTATTGCGTAAGCCCCCAGATGACATGGCGACTCAAAGGGGCAAGCCGTTGCGTAAGCCAGACACGATATGGCATTGACCCTAACGGGTCAAATGCCATTAAGCAAAAAACGTTGTATGGGCCGGTAAACGTAGTGAATCCCACCATTTATCTCAAATGTGGTGCAGCGAAGCTTACTTGCCCTACATGCTCTTATGGCATTAGCCTTCCGATTTATCGAAAGACCGTGGGTTATTTATTGTTTTATCGTTTTTGAGCAATAGTTTTTTTTAGGCTAAAAAGTTAATTCGTTCCATTTTGCGCCATTTTTAGGTATTATATTATTTATATAGACATAAATAATATTTTTTTATGAATGAATATCAATAGGACTTGTCCGAAAAAAACCTAATGACTCTTTAGCAAATCGAGTCAGGATATTTTCTTATTTTCAAACAACTTTAATAAATTACCAAACCGGAGTTTGATACAAAAATATATAATATTCAATTAATTATTATCATGATACCGTGACGAAAAGGCGATTTGTTCGATTATTTCCCTTTTAAGCCAAAAAGTCATCTAGTGCAAATAGGAATACGCTTTAAAAATTTATAATTGATTGAAATTTAAATAGTATTACGTCTAACTCAGGTTACAAAGGGTATGCGATATATCGTATGTAATAAAATCAAGCACTTAAATTCAATCGGTATAATGTTTATTGCATACCGTCATATATTCATGAAAAATAAAACCTAAAAATGGCACCGAATGAAATGAATTGACTTAAAATATTGAATTTAAAGCATAATTTCAATTATTT
>Ga0233403_10001480_pt1 | contig 10952 bp, 8 predicted proteins | sample Na_oxic_1_MG_FD_179866 | JGI IMG/M metagenome (GOLD analysis project Ga0233403, IMG submission 179866) | Seawater microbial communities from Saanich Inlet, British Columbia, Canada - Na_oxic_1_MG | ecosystem: Environmental > Aquatic > Marine > Inlet | place: Canada: British Columbia | collected...
TGTGTTGACCGTATTGACAAGTTTCTTGGTGACGGGTCATATTCAGTTATCAATTATTCAGTTATCATAGTTATTAATTATCAGTTAAAAGTTTAAGTTATCAGTTATCAGATTTTTGGAAGTGGTAGTTAGTCACAGACTCATTTGGAATTGAACCCATTTTTATTCTAGCTTCATTTTTTTTTGGGGACTCCAACATCAATTGGTAATGAAAAAATCGGTATGATATCTGGTAACTGATAACTAATAACCGATAACTGATTAATGGCGCAGTCCCAATCTGGCAATCAAATTTTGATACCGATTTACGTTCTCTGTTTTCAAATAACTAAGCAAACTACGCCGCCGGTTAACCATTCTTATCAAGCCACGGCGGGAATGATTATCTTTTTTGTGAACCTTAAAGTGTTCGGAAAGACCGGTGATGTTGGCAGTCAACAATGCAACTTGTACTTCGGTTGAACCGGTATCATTGGGTAGATGTTGGTACTTCTTGACTATTTGTGCTTTGGCTTGTGCACTCAAAGACATGTAATTTTATGCTCCTCAAACAAAATGAAAAAAATTGAAAATGAAGAATTGTGTTGTTATTCTTTATTCCAATATAAGATTAAAAGAGACGGTAAGCAAGATTTGTAAAGCTTATACTTACGAATTCTTTAACTGAAAATGAAAAAAGTGGTGTCGTGTATTTGATGATTTTAAAATCAGTCATTACTCAAAAAATTCGTATCGAAAATGTATTGTACGGTAAGTCATAGCTTTAAAGCGTAGGACTTTCTCATTTTTTAATTCGCATTAATTAATCGCCGGGGTGCTATACGACCATCATCTAACACATAACCAATTCCTATAAATGAGCCAAGGCGTGCCTTATTACCAACAAACAATTTTACCAAACCGCTGGTTGGAGCTTGTGGTAATTGTATCGCTTGCCCTTGTTGCACATAATAAGCGAGTTCCTCAGTTAACAACACATCAGTCCAATTGGACAAAGCAGTGTGCATTGGCAAAAGCAAACTATCTAAATTTTCAAAATCCGGTTGCTTTGTAAGCATTTCAAAAGTCAACATATTACAATAGTCGCCTACCCCAGTACGGTGCAAGGCACTGACATAAGCACCACAGCCTAATGCCTCACCAAAGTCTTCAGCCAAAGTACGAATATAAGTGCCTTTAGAACAATGTACTTTTACAGACAGGCGATTTTCAACCCACTGTTGAACGGACATAGCATAAATTGTTATAGAGCGGGCCGGGCGTTCTACAACTTTGCCCTGATGCGCTAATTTATAGAGAGCCTGTCCCTGCTGCTTAATCGCAGAATACATCGGAGGTATTTGTTGAATGGGACCAAGAAATGACTCCATTACTGCATTAATTTTACCGTTGGTAATGCCGATTAAAGGACGTGTTTGTTTAACAGAACCGGAAGCATCGCCAGTGGTAGTAGTTACACCAAGGGTAAATTCTGCTTGATAATGCTTATCAGCATTAAGTAAAAATCCCGATAACTTAGTTGCTTCACCTAAACAAATTGGTAATAAGCCGCTAGCAAGATTATCCAAACTGCCAGTATGCCCAGCCTTACGTGCTTGAAACAAACGTTTAACACGCTGCAAAGCCGCATTAGAGCTTATGCCAACTGGCTTATTAAGCAACAAAATACCATGCACGTTGCGCCCGGTTCGTTGTTTAGCCATATTTATCTATCTTTGCCCAGAAGTCACAGAATCAATTAATGCCGACATAAGGCTACCATATTCAACTGAATTATCATGTACGAACTGTAAACTGGGAGTCGTGCGCGTGGTTAAACGTTGGGATAAATAATGCCGTAATCGCCCCGATATTTTATTAAGATATTGAACCGAATGTTCAACATTAAAATTACCTCCAAGAATAGTCACATAAACACGCGCAGATTTCAAATCTGGTGAAATATCTACCCCCGAAACGGTTACCATTCCCAAATTGGGCGAACGATCTTCCCGGCGGATGATATCTGCTAACTCACGCCGAATTTGTGAACAAACACGTAGAGTACGACCAAATTCTTTCATCGGATGTTAAATCTCGCTAACAGTAAATAACGAATAACAAAATTAGTTAATAAATTCACAATTCACAATTAATCAAGCGTTCGGGCCACAGTAACCTTTTCATAAACCTCAATCTGATCGCCGGCTTTAACATCATTATAGTTTTTCACCCCAATACCACATTCAGTACCGGCTTTGACTGAAAAAACATCATCTTTAAAGCGACGTAGTGACTCCAAAACACCGTCAAAAATAACCACATTATCACGCAAAACACGGATGGGATTATCGCGTTTGACTATACCATCAACAACGAGACAACCAGCAATCGCACCTAATTTCGGAGAACGGAACACTTCGCGCACTTCTGCCAAACCAACTATTTCCTCTTTCACCTCTGGTGCTAACATACCACTAATCGCTTTTTTAATCTCGTCGATTGCTTCATAAATAACACTATAGTAATGCAAATCAACTTTTTCCTCGTTAATCAAGCGTTTAGCACCAGCATCAGCTCGAACATTAAAGCCTATCAAAATCGCATTTGAAGCAACCGCCAAATTCACATCCGACTCGTTAATGCCACCGACGGAGCTTGCAACAATGTGAACCTTTACCTCATCGCCAGAAAGTTTTGTCAAAGCATCATACAACGCCTCAGCCGAACCATTTACATCAGCTTTCAGCACCACATTGAGGGTGTTAACCTGCCCCGCCTGCATATGTGAAAACATATTTTCCAATCTAGCTGCCTGACTTTTAGCCAACCTGATTTCACGAAATTTACCTTGCCTAAATAAAGCAATTTCTCGCGCCTTGCGTTCTGAAGGAGCCACAATGGCTTCATCACCGGCATTGGGAACGCCCGATAATCCCAACACTTCAACTGGAATTGATGATCTTACCTCATTAATCGCTTTGCCATTTTCATCTAGCATTGCCCGTACACGACCAAACTCCTTGCCGGCTAATAATATATCACCTTTATGCAAAGTGCCACTTTGGACGAGTATAGTTGCCACCACCCCACGCCCCTTATCCAAGCATGATTCAATGACAACGCCGCTCGCACAACCATCTGCCACCGCCGTCAACTCCAAAACTTCCGCCTGCAACAAGATAGAATCCAACAAATTATCAATCCCCGAGCCGGTCTTTGCCGAGACATGCACAAACATAGTATCACCACCCCATTCCTCCGGGACAACCTCATGAGCCACCAATTCCTGTTTGACACGATCTGGATCAGCCCCATGCTTGTCAATTTTATTAATCGCAACAACCATTGGCACAGAAGCAGCCTTAGAATGCTGAATGGCTTCCAGAGTTTGTGGCATTACCCCATCATCAGCCGCAACTACCAATATCACAATATCGGTTACTTTTGCTCCTCGTGCCCGCATAGCTGTAAATGCAGCGTGTCCCGGAGTGTCTAAAAAACAAATAGTTCCTTTGGGGGTATCGACATGATAAGCACCAATATGCTGAGTAATCCCCCCCGCCTCAAAAGCCGCAACCTTAGTCACGCGAATATGGTCAAGTAAAGACGTTTTACCATGATCAACATGTCCCATAATCGTAACCACTGGAGCGCGAGCAACCGGTTTCCCAGCGCCAACTGTTTCATTCAATAAACTTTCTTCAAGTTCATTTTCTTTCAACAATTTCGGAATATGCCCCATTTCTTCGACAACAATATTGGCGGTTTCCTGATCAATCACCTGATTAATAGTCACCATTGTCCCCATTTTCATCATGGTTTTGATAACGGCGGCGGCTTTTACGGACATTTTTTGAGCCAGTTCAGCAACGGTGATGGTTTCTAGCAAAGGGACAGTATATACTTTCGGTACCAAAGGTTTTTGAAAACTACCATGTTGCGGAATCAGGTGCTCTTTGAGAGACCGCTTAGTTTTTTGGTAGACATTTTTAAGTTCATCATTACCTTGGAGCAATTCTAAGCGGTTATACTTGGCGGATTTGCGGCCCACACTTGACTTGCCATCTTGAGTTCGTTTAGTTAACCGATCCTTTTTGCCACCAGTACGTCTAATCGTTTTTTTACGCGATTTATCCGTATTCGTACTCCCCCTATCATGATGAGGTGTTGTGGTGCCTTGACGTTTATTACCAACCGTTGTACTTAATTGAGGTTTTTTATCTGACACCAAAGGATGACGTTTAATATCTTCGCCGGATCGTTTTGCTGGTCGCTCGGGCTCCGCCCCTGATTTTGCCCCACTGGTATTTGTTCCTTGTTGGTGCCTTCTAGGTTTGTCTTTACCGGTATCAAATTTAGCCGTGGTATTTTCTGTAGCTTGGCGTTTTTCGGCTTTAACATCTACCATTGTTGTCGGGTAACCGGATTTAGTCATAGTCTTTTCTGTGGTATGACGTTTTCTGGTTTGAACGCCCCCGGCATTGCTCGACTTGGCATCAGTGGCATCTGTCACCTTGGCATCTGTCGCCTTTTTCGCCGAACGTTTTTTAGTTTTTACGACCGCACTTATCTGTGATTTAGATTCAATAAAACCCTTCTGTTGGCGTTGTTTGGAATCCAATGCCGCCCGTGTTGTGGTTTGCTTCGCTGATTGACGTGGTTTTTCTTTAACTTTTGGCGCACCATATTTTACGGCAGCTTTAGTGTTTTTGTTCGAAGGACCGGCCGGCACCGTAGCTTCGGTGCGTTTTTCATTTTCCCCAGTCTTTTGCAAAGCGCGAGTGGTGTCGGGTGCTACGGTTGGGCGGGCTGTGGGTTCAGTTTCTGGCACCGCCTTTGGTTGAGATTGATGATTATTTTTACCTGACTGTTCCAACATCTTGTGCTGAGTTTCAACTTTACCACGCCTAACATAAGTGCGTTTTTTTCTCACTTCAACTGGCACTGTTTTAGCACGTCCCAAAGCACTTGGTACCCGGATTTCACTTCTGGTTTTACGTTTAAGGGTAATTTTTTTGGGTGTTGCTGACTTTTCATCAGTGTCTTTACCATGAAGATGACGCAAATGAGTTAACAACTGTAATTTTTCCTTATCATCAATCTTATCATTAGCATCTTTATTGGCACACAGCCCAGCATCGCCTAATTGCGTCAACAAACGTTCAATTGGGATCCCCACGACATCAGCAAATTGTCTTACGGTCACTTCAGCCATTATCAGTTATCAGTTATCAGTTAGAATTTTAGGTTAGAATTTATCAGTTTCAGTTTAAGATGTCAGTTATCAATCACTTAATTTACTTCACTGTCATTATGCGAATTAAGAGTTTTTAGGTGTAATTATGTATAAGCGATTAAAGCAGTTATTCAAAGTCATAACGGTAACTTTTAATTTTTATCCCTTAACTCTAACTGTGTACGGTAAACAATTGATTACTGATTACTGATTACTGAAACTAAGAGGCGCGTGCTGTCAGAATAAGTTGATTGGCATGCACTTCATCCATACCTTCAAGAGCCACCAATTCATCTAGCGATTGTTCGGCAAGTGAACCGAGATATTCGTAGGAGCGATTGGCAAGCACAAGTGCTAATTCATCATTCATACCGGCCTGAGGAGGCAAATCTTCGGCTTGGCCGGTTTCATTGCCTTCGTCTAGTGCCTGAGGAAGCAAACCTTGGGTCGATTCGACATCATCCACTTTTTCATAACCGTCCGTGAAACTGGTACGCAATTCTTTTACAAGGGCCTCATCAAAATCATCTTCTTCTGCCTGAGGACGCAAATCAACAGCCGGCTTTTGGGTATCAACGACTTTTTCTTCATTGGCAATTGCATGGGTAAGCAGTGCATCCTTAGCACGGGTTCGCAATTCTTTAATAATAGATTCATCAAAGTCATCAATTTCAAGAAATTCATTGAGCGGGATGTATGCCACTTCTTCAAGGGTAGAAAAACCTTTTTGTACGAGGACACTAGCTAGTCCTTCATCCACATCCAATTCATCGACGAAAATTTTCAGTATAGTAAGTACTTCATTATCATGTTTTTCCTCGGCCTGTGATTCAGTCATCACATTTAATGTCCACTCAGTTAATTGACTTGCAAGACGCACATTTTGCCCATTGCGTCCTATAGCTTGAGACAATTGTGCGGAGCGCACCGCAACATCCATGCTGTGAGTTTCCTCATCAATTACGATAGACACCACTTCCGCTGGTGACATGGCATTCATCACAAATTGTGCGGGATTTTCATCCCACACAATAATATCAACTCGTTCACCAGCGAGTTCATTGCTAATCGCCTGTACCCGTGAGCCACGCATCCCAACACACGCACCGACGGGATCAATACGGGGATCTTTGGTTTTTACCGCAATTTTAGAACGTAACCCAGGATCGCGTGCTGCTCCAAGTATTTCTATAAAATGTTCCCCTATTTCCGGTACTTCCATAACAAATAATTTAATCAATAATTCTGGTGCGGTGCGGCTCAGAAATAATTGTGGCCCCCGTGATTCAGCACGGACATTTTGCAAATAACCACGCAAACGATCACCAAGACGTACTCCCTCGCGAGGAATCATTTCGGAGCGAGCGATAAGTGCTTCAGCATTACCCCCTAAATCAAGGATGACATTGCCATGTTCTATGCGCTTGACGATCCCACTTACCAAATCACCTTGTCGGTCTTTGTAAGCCTCAACGATTTGTGCCCGTTCTGCCTCGCGGATTTTTTGGACTATCACTTGCTTGGCAGTCTGGGCTCCAATTCGATCAAACCCAACTGATTTAATGGGTTTTTCTAACCACGCGCCAAAACCAAGCTCCGGATTTTGTTGTATCGCTTCTTTGAGACCAATCTGGATATCTGGTGATTCTACCGGATCGTCATTAACCACTTGCCAGCGACGAAAGGCTCTATAGTCACCAGAGTGCCGATCAATGTGTACACGCACCTCAATTTCGTTCATGTAATGTTTTTTAGTCGCACTCGCGATTGCACATTCTAATGCATCGAAAATAACCTCCTTACTTACGCCTTTTTCGTTAGATACTGCATCTACAACCAAGAGAATTTCTTTATTCTTCATTGTTACCACCTCTTCGATTATTTTTAATTCATCATAAAGTGGTTATTATTAATTCATCATAAAGTGGTTATTCAGGCACAAGATGTGCCTTGTCTATTTTTTCATAAGGTAGGCTATATTCGGTGCCAGAAACTACCACTATCACGTTATGGTCTTGTACTCGTTGCAACCAACCAGTAAAATTGCGGCGTGCATCAATTGGTTGAGTTAAGCGCACTGTCATTTTATGACCTACAAAGCGTATAAAGTGGTCTAATGTAAACAATGGCCTATCCAAACCGGGGGAAGAAACCTCTAAAATATAATGACCCCGTATTGGATCGGTAACATCTAATACTCCACTCACTTGATAACTGACCCGTTCACAATCACTCAAGCTAATCCCTTCTTTCTGGTCAATATATACGCGCACGAGTATGTTATGTCCCCCCGACGATTTGTGGTCCACTCCCACTAATTCATAACCTAATGCCATAACAACGGGGGCTAGTAATTGTTGTAACTCTTTGTCTAACAAAATATTATTATTTATTTCAAATATTTAAATTATTCTAAACTAATCATTAAACTTCACAATAAAAAAGTGGGCACAAGGCCCACTTTCTTAAAACCATTAATGGTTTATCAATTAAGCTTTTATCGCGTATTGGAACGATGCCAAAAATAGTATTAATATATAGTGTACCTTCATTCATTGTAAACAAAACGTTACGTTTGGGTTTTTTGAGCGATACAACGTTCACGCAAACCCCAAACAGCGATTGAACAATGAATGAAGGAAAAAACCAAATTTTCTTTGTCTAATTTTGGTTTTTATATACATAGCGTAAGTCATTTGTTGCAATGTTCCCTAAACTACTCGCGTGCCGAAAAATAGAACATGTAGGTAATTTTGACCAAAAAAATTTTCATTAACAACTGAATTATTGACATGCGTAATGAGGCACTTAAAGCCCGGTGTAGTTTCAGCTTAAAAACTTAATGTGGTTTTATCCAATTAACAATTTAAGAACCAACTCCCTTTTTTCTAAGGCTCTAGGGAATGAGAAATCAATACCCAAAACTAAACCGGCATCGATAAGACTTGGCAGGTAAAATGTAAGTTATTAAAGCCTCATTCCTAACCACAAACCTTTTGTGATGTTATCCTTGAAAACATTCAAGTATTGAGTTAATTTGGCATCACCGTTGGGAATCGTACACATCTAATCAAGACATGTCAACAATTACCAATTTCTTTGCGGCAATTTATTAGGATTATAATAACCGGATTAGTTTAAAAACTCAATTGGGCTTTTTCCCCGCTGAGGTTCTATTAACTATAAACAATAATGTCAACACTTATCAATATTTGTCATTTAACTATTATTAATAATTAACGCACAAAGTACCGAAGCAGATGAATCCTAACCTTCAATTGCTACAACCCTATCCCTTTGAAAAATTAAGGAAACTCAAACAAGACTGTGTGCCACCCCACACCTTCACACGATCAATCTTTCCATAGGCGAACCACAACATGCGACACCGGGCTTGATAGTCAACACTATGAGTACAGCAATAGGATATGGGCTCGGTAAATATCCAATCACGGGGGCGACAAATTCTCGCTCCCAAATAGAAGGTTTGGTCAAGCCGACGCTTTCAACTCCCTTTTGATACTATTAATCCCAATAAACACATTTTACCGGTCAATGGTACTCGTGAGGCTCTGTTTGCTTTTGCACAGTGCCTGGTTGACACGCGAGCCTCTAAGCCTCTAGTATTAATTCCTAGTCTGTTCTATCAAATTTATGAGGGTGCGGCTAGACTAGCTGGGGCACAGCCTTGGTTTATTAATTGTTTAGAGCGAACTGCCTTTGCTACCCGATTTTACCACTATCCCCGCTGAGATTTGGACACGTTGCCAATTATTGATTGTATATTTGTTCACCAAATAATCCTTGTGGCACAGTGCTTGACATAGCAACAATGCAAAGCTTGATTAAATATGCTGATAGATATGATTTTATCATAGCTGCTGACGATTGATTGTGTTATGGGGAAATTTATGCGGATGAAAGGCGGCCTCCAGTGGGATTGTTACAAGCGTGCGTGGCTTATGGCCGATGGAAGGCGGTGTGTAGTTTTTCACAGCCTTTCTAAACGTTCCAATGCCAAGCTTACGTTGGGGATTTGTGGCTTGCGACGCTGATATTATGCACCAATTTTTACTCGACCTTATCATGGTTGTGCCATGCCAGAGGCCGTACAAATTGCGAGTGCCGTTGGGAAGATGAAAACCATGTTGTTACCAATCGTGCCTTATACAGGGAAAAATTATGATGCCGTGAAGAAAATTCTGGCACCAAAAATGTCCATTACTCGCCCTCCTGCTAGTTTCTACTTGTGGCCTCAATCCCCAATTGCTGATGACCAATTTGCCCAGGAATTATTTGCCCAGCAAAATGTCACGGTATTACCGGGCAGTTTTTTATCGCGTACTTTCCATGACGTGAACGACAAAATCGTATTCGGATGGCTTTGGTTGCGCCACTAAAAGAATGTGTTGAAGCCGCAAAGCGTATGCGTACTTTCTTATGAACTCTTTAGAAGGGGGAGAGGGAAAAAGAGGAAACAGTATAAGGGGAAAACGGAGTATAATTATGAGAAGTAGTAGTAAGGAATGAGAATTCAATAATACCCGAAACTAAACCTGCCAAGTTTTAAAGACCTAACCGGTTTGGCTTAAAAGTTTCTCAAGTTATAGCTCATTCCTAAATGAATTTACACAACGGTTTTATACTGAACATCCTTCAAATTTGTGAAAATATAAAAGTGAAAATATAAGAATGGCTCACAGAAAAAACCAGCCGGATTATTCATTTACAAATCCTCATCCTCAGAAAAAACCAGCGGATTATTCATTCACCATTCACCATTCACCATTCACCATTATTATATAGTTAATGAATAACTTACAAACTATTATCGAACCAGCCTTTGAAAATCGTGCTGCTCTCAATTCACATAATGTTAGTGTTGAAATTAAAGATGCTGTTACTGAAACGCTTAATTTACTTGATCAGGGTATTTTACGTGTTGCTGCAATCCAACCAGATAAATGGGTTGTCAACCAATGGGTAAAAAAAGCAGTATTATTATCGTTTCGCTTGGAAGAAAATTACCTTATCAAAGGTGGTTTTACTAATTACTTTGACAAAGTTCCGTCTAAATTTGCCGATGTTAGCTGGCGTGATTTTCAAACGTCAGGGGTGCGTGTGGTGCCGCCGGCCACTGTGCGTAAAGGGGCCTACATTGCCCCCGGTGTCGTGTTGATGCCTTCCTATGTCAATATTGGAGCTTATGTAGACAGTGGCACTATGGTAGACACATGGGCAACTGTCGGCTCCTGTGCCCAAATTGGCAAAAATGTACACTTATCCGGTGGGGTTGGGATCGGCGGGGTTTTAGAACCCATACAAGCTGGCCCGACGATTATTGAAGACAATTGTTTTATTGGTGCCCGTTCCGAAATTGTTGAAGGTGTCATTGTAGGATGTGGCTCAGTCATTTCTATGGGTGTGTATATTGGACAAAGCACTAAAATCTATAATCGCAACACCGGGGAAGTGAGTTATGGTTATATTCCACCCGGCTCAGTGGTAGTATCCGGCAACTTACCATCCAAAGATGGCAAATATTCTCTTTATTGTGCGGTTATTGTGAAGCAGGTAGACGAAAAAACACGGGGAAAGGTTGGTTTAAATGAATTGTTGCGGGATATTTAGCAATCTACTTGTCTCGTGAGTTCTTTGTTTACGAAAATTAATACGTTTACTGACGGGGCCAGCTCCGCGATACAACGTTCACGCAAACACCAAACGGCAAAGA
>Ga0233403_10001481_pt1 | contig 10949 bp, 10 predicted proteins | sample Na_oxic_1_MG_FD_179866 | JGI IMG/M metagenome (GOLD analysis project Ga0233403, IMG submission 179866) | Seawater microbial communities from Saanich Inlet, British Columbia, Canada - Na_oxic_1_MG | ecosystem: Environmental > Aquatic > Marine > Inlet | place: Canada: British Columbia | collected...
TGGGATGATGATTTCTGGTCTATCTATTATATTGGTGTTGTTGATACCGGCGATTTTCTTTTATGGGCATGGTTATTGGTTTGACTTTACGGTACCATTGCTTATAATGCAGGGCTATCAGATGATGGATGACTTTGATGAATTGCGTCAAATGCGTAAGGAACGTTCAGTAGCGAATAAAAAAGTAGCTGGGTTTAATTTATAATTAATTTGAATGATCCACATTTTAAGGAGATGTGAGCATGGTAAGACTGGATTTTTGGTTTGGGCTTTCTTCTGTTGGGAGGAGGCGTATTGTTAGCGGGGTTTGTTTTGGGTTGATGTTGTTGGCTGGACCTGTTTCAGCAACTGACATAAAATCTAACCGAATAACCAATGCTTTGGAAATGGTTAGCAATTGGCTTAAAAGTATTAGGCTCAATAAGCTTGCTGTAAGCATTACATCAGCAAAAGGAGTTCGGGTCGCCTTATTAGAAAGTGATGAACAGGTAATAAGACAAAGAGATTCTATCTACTTTGGTTTTTTTGGTACTGACAATTCTTACAAGGTTGAATTAACTGGTAAGAATTGTTCACAAATAGTTTCTTCTAAACAAGAAAATTTATATCATTCCGTAGTATTCAATGGATGTAAATTTATAGAAGGAAGTAGTTACAACATTAGAATAGGTCCTTATTCTGAAACGAATAAAGGAAATGAATTTGCAATCAGTAATAAAAGTTGTGCAAAGTACGCAAATACCAAACCAATGTTAGAAGCATATCAGTTGGCTTACGAAAAACCAAGAGAATGTGTATTTGAAGCATATCAACTTATTGTGGGTAGTAATAAGATATTTGCAAAAACGTTAGCACTTGGAAAAATGCCATCAAAAAAGCTTCCCCAATAGTATTGAAAACTCAGGAAAAGTCTGTAAGTCATTGATTTTTGGTTAGGCATATTTTTGTAAGTCATTGAAAATATTGGATACAAAAAAGTTCTCCGGAGTTTTCAGAATAGTACAAATAAATTTCTGGATACTACAGTTATTTAATAAAATAATCGTAGTATCCAGTTACATTTTTTTTAGCTACTTCATTTATTTATTTGTAACCACTTCCTATCATTACAATAGGTGCCCAATAATATGGGTCTGAAAAATTATCTTCATCATCCTCATTTTTTCTTTCACTGTCTCGTAAAACCTTTATTACAGCATTTTGTAATGCTTTTGCTTTAGTATATTGTTCACTATTATTGCCATACAAGTTCGTGTAAAAATAAGTCATCAAATCATTAGTAGCTTTTTCATGTACTGGCCATAACGTTCCTACAACAGTAGACACTCCAGCACTAATAGCAGAACTTGCAAATCCAAATGCTGAACGTCCACTACCTTCTCCTGTTGCAGTTTGACATGCACTTAAAACAAGTAGATCCAAATAAGGCAACTCTTTGGTTTCCTTTTTGCTGATAGCTTTACGTAACTCAGGCATATTAATATTTTTACCATCAGAAGTGTATAAAAAAGCTTTTTTAGAGTTACTTTGAAATTTACCATGTGTTGAAATATGAATATTGGAAAAGTTATTATTTAGCATCAAGTATTGTAATTTTTCAATAGTAAATTCTTGTTCCAAAAGTATATTTGTATTTAGCATACAGTTGTCTATATTTAAGCCTTTCTCTTGTTTCAAAAAACAGTTATTGAGTTCAGAATATGTGCTGTGTCGTATTGACTTAAAGTTGTTATCACAATCCTTAAACCTTTCGTTCAAACAATTTGAATCATTCAATATTTTTGTTTGTTGGTTATGATATGCACATGTTACATTCATTACTTCAGTAGCTGCATAACAAAGTCTTGGAAGATTTTCATCTTTTACTATTGATACACCACTGGCTAACATACGACCACTATGTTTTTTGAATAATTTCTTAATATTGGTTAAATCAATAGTAGAAGTAATATTCAGTGCATATTGTTCAATTAAATATGGTTTAGTTTCATCATTATCACAGTTATCACATAAAGCTGCAAAAGGCACGTTATATAACATTCCGTGTGGAGCAATAACGATAGTATCAATTCCATTTAGTTTTTCTATACTTTCTCTAAACCAATTGTAAACGTCCGTCTTATAGCGGCTACCATTGTTACCATCAAACGAAGCTACTGTTCTAAAATTTTTGATTGTATCTTCAATTGCCTTAATATCAGTGTGTTCATAAATATTTTGCGCTATACGATTTTCTTTAGTAATCATTAAAGACTCAATCCGATCCTCAAACAAAAGCGGATAAAATATAGCCACATTACTTGGCAAATTATCATCCAAATGTTCAATTTGTTCTTCCAACTCCTTAGTAAGACAACTATCCTGAAGATAGTCTTTTACTTCCGCCACTTTAGAAAACTCAATTACCTCTATAGCATCTTTTAGAACTTTCTGTTTAGCATCTTTCTGTTTATCAGTTACATCCAACATTCGATATGCTTTTTTAAGCAAAAAATCTGCGTATTCAAAGAACAGTTTCTCCTTTTGCTTATTAAAATCTTTCGGCAAAACAGTATATGTATCCTCCATATCCTCCATATGTTTAGCAGCATTTTTATAAATGCCTTCAATAACTTGTTGATGGTTTTTTGAATTTACAAGATTCAAATATTCAATTAATTTCCATTCTAAACGATACAAAATATCAGGGTTTTCTGATGACCTTTGATAATCTTGAGTATGAAAAATAGCCTCTCTCAACAAAGAAATTGAATCTTGATAACGTTTATCCAAGCCATACAACTTAGCCAATTCAAACAACGCATAAATTCTAGAACGCTGATCTTGCTGTTTTTTAGCAGCCTCTAAAGCATTGTTTAATAAGGCATGTACAAATAATTTTCCTTTTTTATCAAAGGCTTCTTTATCAAAAATTTCCTTTTTCTCACCATAAAACAGTTTTTTAGTCAATTGAGCTAAACCAATTAAAGCAAAATTCTTATCATGTGAGGAATCTAAAGCATAAATTGACTTACATAAATTATTCAAGTTTATCTTAAATTTTTCTTCATCATTATTACTACTACTAATGGTAACTTGAAGTGCATCAATCTCTACATTAAGTACACTATCATTCTTATTACTATCAATAATGGCGGTTTGAAGCAAATTTAATTTGATTTTTACTCGGAGCAATTTTGCTTCTTGCTCATCATTACCCGCCAAAATACCCAAAGCCTTTTCATAAAGACTCAAACCTTCCACTGATTTTTCTTGCAAAATTAAAATATTACCATGACGATTTAAAATCTTAGCTTTTAACAAAGAATCCTTTTCTAAAAGATTCGCTAAAGCTTTGTTCAGATAATCAGATGCACTATTCAACATAGCACTTGGTGCAATATCCAACTCCTTATTACCAATAGCAGTATTAACAACATCTTTCATTTCACAACTACCACGATTTTTATTAAAATTACGCATCTCAACATAAAAATCGCTCAATTGCATAAACACTTCAGCACGAATTCGATAAGACTCCTCACCTTCACATAAATCTAAGGTATCATTTAGCACCTCATACGCTTCCCACATACGCCCCAAAGCCTGATATGCCTTTGCCAAACGCAACGACGTATCTATGTACAGTTTTGGGTTATCTTCAAGTAAGTTCTTGGACAATACCCCTTCCCAATATCCAATCGCCTGCTCAAAATTCCCCTGATTAAAATAAGCTTGCCCCGGATCAATGGCCCCTTGAGCCACTTGGCCCAATGAAGACAACATTAAAACAAGTGACAAGAAAACTTGATTAAAAACTTTCATTAAAAAAACCTTATTAATTGTTAATTACAATAAATGGCAGTTCACCCCGTAACTTAACCAAGGTTCCCACCACACCACTGGCTTGTTAAAGATACATCCCTCCCCACCAAAATGCAACCCCCCCGGTTTGATAAAAATCCACTAGTATGATACCAGAGAACCGCAAGCAAAATCTACCAAGATTACTTATAATAACAAATCAAGCTAAAACTAATTTCAATTAAATGAGGCACCCTTCAAAAGTAATTGACAATTGACAATTGTTTCGGGAATGGAACGAAGTGGATTTCCCGAAACGAAAGCTAAATGTGGGTTTCGGGAAAGCAGCGAAGCTCCATTCCCGAAACAACTGTTCACTACTTTTATAGGGATATGAAGGGTGCCTTAAATGATAAGGATTTCTTCCCAATTCTCAACCAATCACGTCACCATAATTGGGAACATTCGGTTGATATGAATAAGAATTTAGAATCGATTGATTTGGCAGACACACCGGCAAATAATGAAAAAATCTAAACTCCAATGGTCATTAATATATAAGTATGTGATAATAATTCAGCCCTTATGCAGCATGAGCCTTAATTCTACTTTGTTAGATTTTATGTAGGGCTCCTTTCATTATCACATATCCACCTGATTAAGGAACGTGCATGAAACAACTTAGACAACTTAAGGGCAACCACAAGGGATTGCCCCTACAAATCATCACCTAACGTAGGGGCAATCCTTTATGGTTGCCCTAATTATTTCATGCACGTTCCTAACCAGTAGTTTTGGTGGATACGCGCAGCTTTAGGAGTCCTACAAGTCATTGATTTTATTAAATGTGACAAAGTAGAATTAAAATTTGATTTTAGCTATTTCTCATTGCCAATTGGATAAAAAAATTTGCTACTTTACAAATCATTCATAGATTAGCTTAAAATAAGGTTCTATTTAAAGATGTCTGAAGGAGGTAAAAAGACAAAATTGGTTTTCGTTTAGCCATTATATAACAGCAATAGAATGTTGAGAACGATAGAAACGATTAAGAAATTGATTTTGGAGGAGTAATATAATGAGTTCACAAACACATCTCTGCAAATAAACTAACCAGTGGACAATCACAACATCATGGCGGCAATTTGACCGTAAAAAGCCCCAATATTTTTACACTTGAGAATATTTACCCCCCTGAATTAGTTGGGTTATTACCAAAATTTTCACTAATCTGCGGTGTTGGTTTGAAGGAAACTTTAAATAGGTTTATCATAACAACCCGCGACGTATCACCACCAACACCGGAGGATTTGAGAATGTAATTGTCATTACCAATTTGATTTGATAACAGTATTGCATTTGCAGTTATGAATAATTTAATTCTTTGGTTTAATTTCACAACGTCACATTTAAATAATTTGTCGGGTTGGTGGGAGCTTCGCGAAAACCCACCGAGCGGTAATGTGATATTATCAAGTTAAGTGGCTTGTCCATTATTGGGGCGAGTTCTTCTCTTCGTTTATTAATTCTATAAATTTCATGGAAATACAATATATTGAATTCGATGACTATAAAGAACATTGGTATCTTCAAAAAACAATTTTAGAGCCTTTTAATCTGTTGGTGGGTATCTCCGGAGTTGGTAAAACTTTGATTACTGAGGCAATTAAATTAATTTGTCAAGTGGCGATGGAGAAAAATTATCAATTAAATGGTATCGAATGGAAAATGGGCTTTGTCCATGACGGGCAAAAGTATGAATGGCAGCTAAATAAGTGCTTTGATAAAGGCGGATGATTGGCTCCATTTCTTTAAAGGTGGAAATTTAACGCAAACCCAAATTACCCATGAAAAAATCTTTAATATAACAACTCAAGACATCATTGCGGAACGCACTAAATGTAGAAAAGTCAATCCCTTTAATGGTGTGAATATTGGCCTTTGAAGTACGCCTAGTTTTGTAGATGTGGATGGCGATTATGATGTTATCATTGTTTAATATACACAACGATTGGAGCAAAAACAAATGGAAATACCAACAAAAGCGGCTTCACCGGAAAAAACTCAACCGTTTCGGACGAGATTATTACCTAAACGGGTTTTGCCTCCCGAGGAAATAGCCAAGCGCAAAGCGGTAAAGGCAGAATTTGGGGCTCGATGTCGGGTGGTTTTTGAAAAACTCCGCCCCCAGTTAATCGAACGATATTACAACTGGTTTATTGCCGTTGCTCCAGACGGCGAAGAGTATTTAATTGATCCATCCTTAGAAGGTTTGGTTGAGAAAATCCGAGCTCGCTACCAAGATGGTATGGTAAAACTGACTACTTATCGACTAAACGAAACGGGAGTCTGCGGCAGAATATGATTTTTGGTAAGTTTGGGGATGACAACGAATTATTTTTTGAAATTAAATTGGTCGCTGTGACTGGAGAACAATTTCTGGTGGACGTTCTTTTGGATACTGGTTTTACCGGATGGCTTGCTATGAATTCTCAGGATTTAGAGGCTTTGCAATGGCCTTTGGCGGCATCAGATATAGAAATGCGGACAGCTAGAGGGGATGAGTTATTCGATATCCATGAGGGCCTGATAATTATTGATGGAGAAGAGGTGACAATTCCAGTTCACGTTGGCGATGAAATCCCGGAATTTTTAATCGGTGCGGGGTGGCTGGAAATAATGGAACTTGCGGTTAATAAACCAGAGGGGATTTTAACGCTGTCGAAGATTATGTAATTATAATCTCAACACAAATTTTCAAAATCTAACTGTGCCAGCAGTAAAAAACGCAAACGACTGAAAGCATTTAAAATTTTGCAATCTCAAGGCTTCAAATTCACTAGCGGGCATTTTAGATGGTTTTTAGCCAATTTGCGCCAACTTATCTCAACCAAAGGAGACGATGACATGGCATTTGAACTAACCTCTCAAGACAGAAAAGAAATGGCTCAATTTTGGGGAAGTAGCTTATTTGGCCCCGAAGACTTTAAAGAACTTCTTGAGACGTTACCACCTGAAGAACGGATAGCCTATTTATCAACTACTTGAAGAACGATTAGCTGGTATTAAACCCGAAGAACATCTCATGGGCCTTATACAATGGTGAATTATGAATGGTGAATTATGAATTAAAAACAAATATTCCAAATTGCTTGATATGACGGATTTCACGTCGGGCTACAGGGCTATTCATTTTCACAAATTTGAAGTATGCTCAGTATAAACCCGAAGAACGCCTCATGGGCCTTAAACCCGAAGAGGCTTTGGAATCCAAACCTTTAGATTTGGAAGTGTTTGATATTTAAGCCTAATCATCCAAATCTGAAGGTTTGGATTCCAATAAAATTCCTTAACTTAATGGCAGTGGGTAGTTTGGTGGATACGCGCAGCTTTAGGAGCCATACAAGTCATTGATTTTATTAAATATGACAAAGTAGAATTAAAACGGGAACTTTAGCTATTCCATATTGCTAATTAATAAAATGAATTTGCTACTTTACAAATCACTTATGATTTACCAAAAAAATCAGCAGCTAGAATCTTAAAATCTGATGAAAAAATCATTACTGGCAATGAAAAACAACGGAATAAAACATATTTCTTTGCTGATTTGATAAAGATAGTACGGTAATGAAAATTTGTTGGGGTCAAATTTGACACTAACGTTTTTTTTAGTGTCAAAAATGGCGGTTTTTGACACTAACTTTTTTAAATTACAGAATATGATTGGCTTAGAATGACCTTCCATTTAAAGTTCCATGATTTGCTTTGGCTCATGGATACCGAAGATGCTTATGTGGATTGGATGATGGAAGTCCGGCAAAGGGTTATACCATCTGTCAAGACAGAAGCTAAAGAAATCCTGTGTGGTGCTGAAAATAGGGGATACGTTTATTCTCAAAGCAACTTTAACAATTAATTAAGGATTACTAAAAATGGCAATTACCTCTATGGCTCAAACATCGGTTTTAAAACCCAATCTGGCTTATTTTTATTTGAAGACTCGCCATACCGGGTCAAAAAAAGTACTTCTAGTTTGCCCCCGTCATGGCCAGATATTAAATCTATCGTAACAGAGGATGAAGATCCGGCTCCCAATATTTTTTCGGAAAAACAACAACGCCTTTTGACTGAAAGTTTGTACAATTCTTATGAAAGTCCCGGGCAAAGCCGCTCATTCGTTGCTATGGCTAATGTTGGTTTATTTTACGCACCCCACAAACCCCCTTTAGTACCGGATGTTTTACTCAGTTTAGATGTCCAAATGCCAGATGATATATGGGAGAAGCGTTCTTATTTTGTACCAATATACGGCAAACCTCCAGAAGTAGTTATTGAAGTAGTGTCAAACCTTAAAGGTAAAGAGGGTGGCACTAAATTACTTGACTATGCGAGTGCTGGAGTGCGTTATTACGTTATTTTTGACCCCGAAAACCAGTTAAAACAAGGTATGTTACGTGTTTACGAGCTTCAAACCAGTTCTTACGTCCTCAAAAGTGATTTCTGGATGGCGGGGGTGAAATTAGGTTTAAGCCTTTGGAAAGGCAGCTATGAAAACCGCCATGAAACTTGGTTACGTTGGTGTGACCAAAATGATAAACTCATCTTAGTTGGACAGGAAGCTACTAAACGGGAAAAAAATACCAAGGAACAAGCCTTGGTACAACTTGAACAGGAACGCCAACGTGCCAAACAAGAACGCCAACGTGCTGAACAAGAACGTCAACGTGCTGAACAGGAACGTCAACGTGCCGAACAGGAACGCCAACGTGCTGAACATCTAGCGGCAAAGTTACGTGCTTTGGGCATTGAGCCGGATTAGGTTTGACAGTTGTTTCGTTCATTGCGTGGAACGGATTTCCCGAAACCAAAGCCAAGTGTAAGTTTCGGGAAATCCACTTCGTTCCATTCCCGAAACAATTGTTCACTATTTTTGTGGGAATATGAAGGGTGCTGGCAATAACAATACATTAACTCACTCATCACAAATTAATTCCTTTCCTATTGATTCCATGACTTTCCAACACGAACTGGAAAAATATCGTCTCCTCCTTGAACAACAAACTAAAGAAATTGAATTGCTAAACCAACAAAATACGGATTTAAGAACCATGATGAGTCTTTTGCAAAAAGAAAAGTAGTGGGTGGGCAGTTTGCCCACCTAAAATATTTTAAATCAAATATGATTCACAATTCACAATTCACAATTCACCACTCACAATTAAATAACACCTCGTTGCCGCATATCAGCCAACACCGCATCAATACCTAGCTTATCAATTGTACGCATACCTTTATGGCTAACGCGCAATTTGATCCAACGGTTTTCACTAGCAACCCAAAAACGGTGACTGTGTAGATTGGGCAAAAACCGGCGTTTAGTTTTATTGTTAGCATGAGAAACATTATTGCCGCTGATTGGACGTTTCCCAGTAACCTGACAGACTTTGGACATAATTATTTAAACCTGTGAAAAATTAAAATTGCCTAAAGAGTTTTCCATTAAATAGTTAAACAAGATTGACTATTATAACTGGTGGCGTATGCTAACATTGAAAGTCTAAATTTTGCAACTTACAGCAATAATAAAGAACTACAAGGATTGTTTATAATAAAGGATTGGAATTTTTTGCCGGACGAAACGTTTGATGCCTTTGGCTTTTGCTGGACGGGGTTTGCAACCCCGTCCGAAACGTTTGATACCTTGCTGAACGGGGTTTTTACTTGTGTGTTAAATCTGTCAAAAAATGACCGATAATTTGGAGCCCCGATTTATGTTCCACCGATTTCATCGGTGGCTATTCACATTTAACCCCTTTGGGGTTGGATCATCTTCGCAAATTCATAACCCCGAAGGGGTGAAACGTAAATAGCCATAGGTGAAACCTATGGAACTGTGGGGTGAAAAAATTGGCAAAATTATGATAGATTACCCCAGTTTGCAACCCCGTCCGAAACGTTTGATACCTTTGGCTCACGTTTGAAACGTGACGAACCGGGTTGCAAATACCAAACGGCAACCGGTTCTAATCCCTTATTATAAGCAATCCTTGTAGTTCTAATAAAATGGAGAAAACTAAAATGCACCTTAAAATAACCGGGTTCGCTGCACTCACCGGACTAATGCTCAACACAATAACTTGGGCAAACGGTATACCTATGGTAGTTGGCCCTTGTATTACTTGTCATGGTGCCGGTGGCTCAAGTCAGGGGCCAGCCATACCCACAATTGCCAGCTTAGAGAAACAAACTTTTATCGACATCATGCAAGCATATAAGGACGGCTCGCGTCCCTCAACTATCATGGGACGTTTTGCCAAAGGTTATACTGAGGCCGATTTTAATATCATGGCAGATTACTTCGGTAAACAACCGGTTGTGCGCTACCCCCAAAAATTTGACCAAGCTAAAGCTGAGCAAGGAGCGAAACATCATAAAAAATACTGCGAAAAATGTCACGAAGATAATGGTTTTAAAGACGAAGATGGTACTAATATCCTTGCCGGCCAATGGATGCCATATCTACAATTCAACTTAACTGATTTTCAAACCGGTGAACGTGACATGCCGAAAAAAATGCAAAAGCGTCTCCAAGAAATGCTAGAAAAGCATTGCGAACAGAGCCTTGATGAAATCGTTAATTTTTATGGTAGTCAGAAATGAAAACTGGAGGGAGAATGTCAAACCTGAGCCGAAGAAATTTCCTTACAATAACAACTGGTATTACCGTTGCCAGTATGTTTCCCTTTATCGCGCAAGCAACCACAAAAAAAGTAGTTGTTATTGGTGGTGGAGCCGGCGGTGCTACTGCGGCTAAATATATTCGTTTAACGGATCCTACTATTGAAGTCACGTTGATTGAACAGAATAAATGCTATTACACTTGCTTTATGAGTAATGAAGTATTGGGTGGGGAGCGGACTATTGATTCCATTAAGTTTGGTTATGAGGGCCTCCATAAATATGGCATTAAGATGATTTATGATCGTGCCATTGGTATTGATCCTGTGACTCAAAAGGTTACTATGGCGATGGGAAAACCGGTTGATTATGATCGGTTGGTCATCTCACCGGGCATTGATTTTAAATGGGACACTATTGAAGGCTATAGTGAAAATATAACTGATAAAATACCTCATGCTTGGAAAGCCGGCTCTCAAATTACC
>Ga0233403_10001482_pt1 | contig 10945 bp, 16 predicted proteins | sample Na_oxic_1_MG_FD_179866 | JGI IMG/M metagenome (GOLD analysis project Ga0233403, IMG submission 179866) | Seawater microbial communities from Saanich Inlet, British Columbia, Canada - Na_oxic_1_MG | ecosystem: Environmental > Aquatic > Marine > Inlet | place: Canada: British Columbia | collected...
TGGCATTGTTATGAGAACGTCGATATCTTTTGTTGTTGGGCGTGCGTCATAAGCTAACAACATTAAAGCACCCCCTACAGTGACTAACTCAATTTGTTCACCATAAGATTCTGCTAATTGCCCAAGATGTTTAAGGGCTTGAATAATTTCCGGTACGAGAGTAACTTTTTTAAGATAATTGTTCATGATTTGTGCAATGCGTGTGTAATCTAGTTTAAATTTCTTACGCAAAACATTGGTACATTCATTGATCACTTGGATTGAAATGATTGGTTTGGTTAAAAGCAATTGAAGAGCAATTTGCTTTTTTTTGCCATCTATATCTATCGCATAAATTAAAATATTAGTATCAGCAAAACTTAACTTATCGTTCATTCGCTTCATCCCGGTTGAAATGATATTCACTCAAATCAATTTGGAGATTCTCAAAAAAATTTTTGACTTCTTCATTGATGGATTCGGTTTGAGGTTTTTTGGCGATTTTATCGGTGGCCAATAAAATGACTTTAACGGGTTTTTGAAACCAATGTTGATAGTGTTTTGGTACTTGAATCAGCCCATTTTGTAACTGATATTCAAATTCAATGGCTTGCATGATTATTTCCTTTGTTTAGTGAGAAATAAGGCTTGCTGTGACAAATCGGTGGCTCAATGGTTAAAAAGGGAATGGGAGATTGGGGCTTGTTGAAGGACCCAATCGTGATAAATGTTATGTTCACTGATAAAGGCAACAAGAGGCCCGGTATCAACGATAATTTCTGATTTCATCAATCACCAAATCCGTAAAAGTAAGCTTTATTAATGGATAAATCTTTTGGTGCATTTTTTAGACAGCCGGCATACTCTTTAGCGGCTTCTAAAAATGAAACTGGCTCGGCTACTTTATTGACGACGGTTTCACTATTCGTTAATACTTCATCTACAGTCGCTTGAATGTTATTAAGACCGGCAGTGTCTGGTAATTTGGACAGTGCAATGACAATTTCTTGTTTTAGAGTTTCCATCATGAAAATCTCATTTAAAAGGCAAAGACTATCAACGGGATAGCCTTGAAGGTGTGTGGGGTTTGCATGGTGGTTTTTTTCTCCTAGGTGTGGTGGTGGTTTGTGTTTAGTACAACGGATTGGCATTTTTCATTTTCTCTGTTAGTCAAAAAATGAATCCTTTAATCAAGAGTATCACTTCGCCAATTTTCTAACTTTAATCCAGAGATACGTTGAAATTCTTTCGTATTGGAAGTGACAAAAATAAGTCCACGACGTAAAGCACAACCTGCCAATAAGACATCATAAGGACCAATCGGTGTGCCTAGGGCGGCAAAAATAGCTCGAATGGTAGCGGCTGTTCGTGCATCTTCCGGTTCAAATGCTAAAATGTGAATATTTTCCAGAAACTTATTAATGACGGTTTCGAGCTTTTTGGCACGTTGAGCATTTAGTTTTAATCCATATTCAAGTTCCATAACGGTAATACTGGATACCGCCAAAAGCTGGGGTGATAACGTTTTTATTTTTGATAACACATTGTCCTGTCCACGCACAAAATCACTGACAGTACAAGTATCTAATAAATAATAATATTTATTCATGCCAACGGGTCTTGATTTAGCGGCTGAAGTTCAGAACGATAACTTTCAAACCTTGGAAAATCTTTAATACCGGTAAATGTCATCATTTCTTTGGGCCATTTATTTTGGGGTTGATGTTGTAACCATTGCATAATGGCTTCTCCAATTAAAGCCTCATTTGATTGCCCGATATTTTTAGCCATCATAATAATTTGATGACCTATTTCATCATCCAAGTGAATATTGAAATACATTTTAATGGTATCCTCGTGTGTGTGGTTCGCATGATGTTGTTTTTCTCCTAGGTGTGGTGGTGGTTTGTGTTTAGTACAACGGATAAGGTCTTATCAATTTTTATGACCATTTAACGAGCTTTAATTCCTTGATGACCTCAAAATGTCGATCATGAGTAGCTAATGGTAAATTATTGACTAAACAAGTAGCAGCAATCCATAAATCATTTTCGGGGAGAGGATGGCCCTTATCTTTCAATATTTTGCGTATTTCAGCGTATTTTTCAGCAACTAACTCGTTAATATTCAATACCAAACAAGCTTGAATAAACTGACGAAATCGTGGTTCATTCTCTTTACGTCTGGCTGAATTTTTAGCACCAAATAATAATTCTCCACAAACGGTTATAGGCCAATAAATTTCTGGATAGTTTTTTAGTGCTTCAATAATGGTTGTTTTATTATTCAACACATCAATAACAATATTCGTATCCAATGCAATTTTTTTGTTTTTCACCATTCTCCCTCAATGTGTTGAAATTCTGATTGAATTAATTGGCGCATTTCTTCAGCTTCATCATCTTCCAAGCAGCCGGCATAAGATAAAATTGGTGAATGTGGTATCGTATTTTTTTTGAGAAGTTGCCAAAATTCAAATAATTGAACTAATACAATGGGATTAGCCATTTCTTGAATTTCTGAAATTAATTGTTCTTTAACTGAAAGTTCCAAGTTAATTTTCTCCTTAATTGTCTTGCTCAGGATTTGCTGGATTTGCCGGATTTGTTGTTGTTGGTTTGGTTTTAATCCTGAGAATCGGGAATTCAGACAGACATAAAAGCTTTTAAATCATTTGTAAGAGGCAAATGACTTCTATGATTTTTGATTGGGCCCCATTAAATCATGTTATTGAGATTGAAGCCAATTATATTTACTTATGATTGATAGATTGATAGAAGGTATTAATAATTTTTATGACAGCAAAGGGTATTAGGATAGTGGTTAATATTTAGTACAACGGATTTGCGGAATAAACGGATTAAGGTCGTTTTTATTTTGTCAATCCTGATTCAGACAAAAATTAAAAATTATATTTACTATCCTATTGTTTATAAAATGATTATAGCTAAAAAAACGTTATTCGGATAAATGTATACGAATCCGCCCCGGTTCTATAATCCATAAATTTCCTTCAATGGACATTGTTTCCAACGTCTCCAAAAATTGATGGATAAGCATTTCTAATATGGGGAGGCTAAAATTACGTGGTTGACGTATGACAGCAATACCACTTCCGTTTTTTGGTGGAAAACGCACGACATCAGTAAAATCTAAATCAAGTGTCACTAGGCAACGTTGTTCACGACAACAAATTTCATATAAGTTGCTATCTGGTGTGCTTTTGAGATTTTCGTCAAGAACCGTGTGGACATTATGCCCCTTTTGTTTAAAAATTTGCTGGGTTCTCGTGCCGAAATTTTCATCCAGTTTAAACTTCATGCGGCTAATTTTTCCGTGAGTGGAATTTCAATAAAACGTTCTCGTGACATTTCTGCGCCGTAAGCGATAGCCGCTAAAATATCTTTCATTTCTAACTGGGGATATTCTTCAATAATTTCATTTATCGTCATGCCATTCGCTAAAAAGTCAAGGAGGAGTGCAACCCAGATACGTGTTCCTCGAATGCAGGGCTTACCAAAACAGACAGCCGGGTTAATAGAAATACGTTCTAAAAGTGGATTCATATTAGTTTTCATCCATGCTCAAGTTTCATAAAAAAAACATCAAATCAACCAAAAGGCAAGGACTATCAACGGGATAGCCTTGAAGGTGTGTGGGGTTTGCATGGTGTTTTTTTTCTCCTACGTGTGGTGGTGGTTTGTGTTTAGTACAACGGATTTGCGGAATAAACGGATTAAAGTCGTTTTTATTCGGGTAAAGTGTTAAATTTTGTCAATTGAAATAAGTGGATAAGTTAAGCTAAATGCCTTTCTTCATTCTGTGAGAAAGTCGTCTCAAAAGACGGTGATAATAATTCACCGGCTGCTGGCAACCAATCATTTGGAATTTCAGGACAATAAACCAATTCAATCGTGTCGTAACTGTCCTGACGAGTAACCACTTTCAATACAATATCATCTTCAGCTTTTAGGTAAGCATCACATAATGTGATTTGACCGGTGCGTAACGCTTCAAACCGCAGGGGCGATATGGCCACATATAACCAAACCAGTGAAAATTCCTCTTCATCAATAGATAAAGCTAAATAACGTTGACCAGCCATGTTTTGACAAAAAAATAATCTGGGTATATCGTAAAAATCATATACCTCAAGTATTTTCAAGCGTCCTAAAATGGTTGATTGTGGTAGCATAATAATTTTCCTTTAAGAGACGATAACCTCAAATAATTCCCAAGGTTTTTCTAACTCAATCGGTAGCCACCAAGTATGGTGTTTTGCATCTTCTTTTGAAGGCGTATTCAGTATTTTTCCCATAAGATTATTGGCTTTGGCTATTGCGATTTTTTTTCGCAAACTTGGTATTCGACGTTGCAAACGATGATAATTCTCCATGCAATTTTCTAAAGTCGTATGAACAGATAAACCACAAGCTTGACACGCGTTATTTCCCCAATCTCTATCAGGATATTGAAGCCAATAGGACTTAAAATCTTTTGGTTTAGGACTATTTTTTGATATCAATCGGTATATTGAATTATTCGGCTGAATCGCAGTTTTTGGCGGACAATTCTCTGGAAAATATTGAGGCCAAGTCATATTTCTTTATGCTTAGAGGAATTGAACCAAAAGGCAAAGACTATCAACGATATAGCCTTGAAAGTTTGCGGGGTTTGCATGGTGTTTTTTTTCTCCTACGTGTGGTGGTGGTTACCAAATAATATCAATGGGATATTGATGAAACTTATTATCAATACTGATTAAAGACATTTGTTCTGAAATAGCTTGGGCCATCAATAAACGATCAAATGGGTCTTTATGATGTAATGCTAGTAATTCTAACGCATAAACATGGTGTAATTCGACGGATAGAAGTTGTAAATTATTCTCGTTTTGATGTAGTTCAATAAGCTCTTTAATAGGCACTTGTAGTTGAAGTCGGTTTATTTTGGTTTTTATCATGATTTCCCAAACACTAACCACGCTGAGATAAAGTTCATTGTCACTATCTTCACAAGCTTTGAGGGCAACCGGAGACAATTTTTCTGGATTGCTATCCAACCAAAGAAAGGTATGGGTATCAAATAGCAATTTTTTCTTTTTCATTGTTTATTCCCCAAAAATCATCAGGTAAAGGCTCATCAAAGTCTGGACTTATCCATATTTTACCTCTATGTTGCCCAAAAACCCGTTTTTTAGGTTGTTCTTCAATAACGACTAACTTTATTTTTGGTAAATTATCACGAACAATAAACACGTCTTCGCCTTTTTCAGCGAAATTAATCAGTTCGGGAAGAAGCGTTTTAGCTTCCTGTATGGTCGCTGTTTTCATAATTGTTTATTTTTAAAGTGTTAAATGGATTTTCTTCTTAATAGTCTTGCTCAGGATTTGCTGGATTTGCCGGATTTTTTGTTGTTGGTTTGGTTTTTTATCCTGAGAGTCGGGAATTCAGACAGACATAAAAGCTTTTAAATCATTTGTTGACCGGCAAATGATTGCTATGATTTTGAGTTGGGGCATTCATTAAATCATGTTATTGAGATTGAAGTCAATTATATTTACTTATGATTGATAGATTGATAGATTGATAGAAGGTATTAATAATTTTTATGACAGCAAAGGGTATTAGGATAGTGGTTAATATTTAGTACAACGGATTTGCGGAATAAACGGATTGATAAATCAATCATTGTTGGATTAAGAGGTAATATAGAAATTTCAGCTTTTATTATGGAATAAAAAGCCGTTCTGTTCCCCTAAAATTCTCTAAATCTAAAACAATATCAAGCAATTTTGAGAGACACTTTTCTCGGTAAGTGACTTCTGCCACTCGTTCTAAATCACTAACCGTTATTACTGGTGAGGTTGACGTATTTTCTTCTCTAAGGGTTTGTTCTAAAGAATCTTCTCCTTTCATACGTCGATTGCCGGTGATTAATAGCATGTCATTTTCTTGGGCAAAACGCCAAACGACTCTATCACTACTGTCTTTAGGCAAATCAACCTGAGTAAAAGTGACTATTTTTAGTGGATATAAATCTAGCCAGCCTTCAGTGACAAGTGTGCCCCATAACATCATCGCTTGTCCTTCCATATTGTGGTCACTCAAAACCGTGATAACGCCTTCTTTCTCCATTATGCCAATGCCTGTTTTTCTTGTTGGACTAATTTTTCTTTTAATGCCTGTAACTTAGCCCTAATTTTTTCTTGACCGGGTTTAGGGGGCATGGCTTTAATTTGTTCAAATCGTTCCCGATTTCTCTCTTCATAATATTGTCGTAATTCTTGGGCATAGTCTAAAACCTGTTGATATTCAGCTTCGACTTCGCCACGATGGTTTTTTATATATTCCATCACATCAGTTATCTGTTTATCAGTCAACTTCAACCAATGCTGAATCAAGGTTGGGGGCCATTCATTTTTCAGATAATCCATCACATCATAAAGTGTAATGCGTGTTCCCGCGATACATAAGCCAAAGCCCTCTCGCCGAATCACCGTCGTTTGAGAAATATTAGTATTATTCATTGTTATTAAAACCAAAAATCGAATTAATGTGATTACAATTTCACTGAGTCAGTGTCCGCCTTAAAACGGGCAACCAACTCAACAAAAAAGCAAGAATATAAACGGGATATCCTTGAAGGTGTGTGGGGTTTGCATGAATGCTAAATGATTAACCATCATCCATTAGCATTTTGCCAGTTCCCCACGCCAGTGCGTAATTATGAATATCTTTGACCCATTCCAACAGTGGTTGTCGTGACCAATTTAATGGGTGCATGGGAATAGTACCAGTGCGTCCTTCCGAATCTTCCAGCTCACAATGTGGTGTGTGAAGAGGCGCGGCTGACCACGCTCTCAATGGATTACGGACAACTGGAATGCCAGCAACATTTCCCATAGCAAGTGCTTCAATGGTGTTAAGATACTTGGCTTTGCCTTGGCGAATTTCAGCATCAGCCGTGGTGGTTGGATCAAGAATAAAAGAGTCTATCCCAGTAGGCCCTGGCGTAACGATTAAATAATCGGGATGGGTTTCAGTCACTTCTTTACAATAAAAACCGCTTGGATGCTGTTTAAGTCTTGATAAACGTGGTTCTATCCAAATACTAATTTCTATAGCCGCCTTATAAAGACGCACTTCTCCTCCTAAAAATAAGGCACCGGTTGGATCGCTAGGACACAGCCAACCGATGGATTCAAACGCTTCAAGTAGTTTAATGCCACACCAACGTTGATATAAATAAGGCGTATCTGCAATTTCCACCGTTCCATGCAATAGATTGTGCAAAAAAGTGGGTAAATATTCCTTCGGCTGTATTAAATGTTGTGCAAAGCGTCTTAAACAAAGCCAAGCGTTAGTGCGTGGATAAGGATAAGGTAAGTTGGGAGAAGAGACTAATTTCATTTGTCCGGTTCGTAATAAGATTGATCTGGCATTATCTAATTTAGCAGAAGCTTCTTCTAAACGTGAACGCATATTTAATAGAGTCGCCCGATCATTTTGTGCGTAACTTGACGGTCCTTGTTGAGTCAGTAAAGAATCATCAATATATTTTATCGTGCGTGTTCGCACTTTTTCTAAGGCGGTTTGTTGTAAGTCAAGCAAATGAACAACCCAACGTAATGGACGCGTATCGGTTTCAGCAACGGGTAACAAACGAAGCCAATGTGCTGGCAACAGCCGTTTTGCCATATCTTGTTGATAATCACTGGCACGACGTGAAAAAGTGGCTTGTTTAGGAGAATAACTATAATACACCATCACTTTGTGGGTAGAATCAGCCGTTTGTAATTCTTCTACCAATTTCGGTAATAACGCGGTTAAAAAATCAATGGATTTTAATAATGCTGTGGTGCTTGCTACTGTTCCCATGTCAGTGGATACTTCTTGTGTGGCATGTAAGCCTGGCAAAAGCAATTCTGACGAAAAAGTTTTTAAATCTTCAACCAGTTTTTGTAGAAATGGGTTCATAATTTTTTTATTTAACTTTTGGTGAAAAGCTCAAAGCTAAAGCTTTGGACTCCAAGGATAGCGAACTGGAATCCAAAGCTTTAGCTTTGGGAATTATCTTATATTGGCTTCTTGTAAAATACGAGCAGCAATCGGTAAATGGTTATAGTCATCATACAATTGCTCAAAGCGTTCTCTTTTAACGAGCCAATTTCCAGTTGAATTGTCAATATTGGCTTGTTGTTGTGACAGCCAGTTTGAATAAGGGTTTTTATCTTCTTGTGCCGGGGGAATCATGTTCAATGAGGTTTGTAATGCGATTAAATACAATAATTTAAGTTCAACGATAATAGCCGGTTCAGCGATTTCAGGGCTATGACTGACACGATTCAGAAAATGGGATAATTCCACGTAAGTTCCAAAACTGTTTTCTTGGACACGGTTTATTTTTCGGTTAGCCACCTCAATATAAGCTGGTCCTTTCTCATTTCCATCCAAAGACATACTATATTTATCTGGTACCCATCCTTCTTTGCCATCAGATGTTCTTATTCGATACCAATTTTCGTTATTTTGATAACTCGTTTCTAACGGATAAAAGAGGGTACCAATTGGTATGGTTTTGACGACATTGTTTTGCCTGGCATAATTAGGCTTAGAACGCAGTCCAAAACCAGCTGCGGTCATCATTCTGACTGATTGATAAGAATTTGAATATGGATTTGAATAGGTTTCTTGTGTTTGCCCAAAGGGAGTTTCAAACGGTCCTTCAGAATCGGATGCTAAATCAGCAAACAAATCCTCTTCAACATCAGGTTCTCTTCCCCAGTTATCAATAAAATCTCTTATTATTTGATGCCGTTCATATTCTTGTTGTTCTGACACTAAATGGGCTGTTTCAAAAGGGGATGGTATCAAATCTGCTAGGGTGATCTCTGGCTTTTCATCTAATACGGTGAATTCATTGTCTGGTATATTCGACCAAAGAGTTAACAGGGTAAAAATGGCGAAAGCTGCTGCTATTCCTGCTAAAGAGGCAATGATCGTCCTCAATAAGGGTAGCTTGAGTGGTTGTAATTTAAACAGCAATTTGCTGGAGAAGGCTTGATCCGTTATCAGTTTATGTTGCCAAAGTAACCAGAGGAATGGTTCTTCAACTCGTCGTGGTCTCAATTTATCAATTTTTTGAGTGCCGTGTGGATTACAACCCAAGGCAGTTAATCCAAAAAAGGCATATTTTTTAAAATTATATTCAAGCGATTTAACCAGGCTATCACCGGACCATTCACGAATCCGTGCTTCCATTTCACCATTAACATTTTCAAATTCATTGAGGTCAAAATACCCTTCATGTTGACTGGGGTAGTTAAGAGAACTGCCTTCCAATAAAGGCTCAAGTGCATCAATTTTTGAAAAAGCGACAGCAACTGGTATCGACATCAACTGAGTTGGTTTTTTGCCATGCGCTATGCGAATCAGTTTTGCGACTCGATTGAGTAAATCTTCAGTTTCTAAATTTTCCTCTGGTAGCGGCGTATCTTGGGGAAGTTCTGCTCTCACTTTCGCTAATTGCAACGGGTCCAATAATAAAATAATTCCAGAAGAATTAAAGATATATTTATTTTCGGTCCGTACGGTATCTTCAGCTTCTAAATCTTCTCCAGCGGTATCAAAAAAAACGATTGTGACAACATCCTGTATTTTTCGGTTAAAAAGTCCTTTTCGTCTAAAAGAGAGTGTATAAATGAGCGGCTTTCTTACGCTAGGGTTGCCACGAGCAGGCAAAGTGGTTTTGATAATTTCCCGTTTTTTAAAAACGGGATTATAAAAATCTTCACGATAGCGTTTAATGGTTTCATCATTTAATGGTTGTAATGAACAATCAAAATGGGCCCCCACTTCGTTCCTAATTTTTTCTATCAATACTGAAATATAATGACTTTTACCGGCTTCTTTGGCACCAATGACGGAAAAAATTAAATCTTTATATTCGCCCATAGTATAGGGCAATTCCGAGTGGCAGTTTGGACACAAGCGGGTTGTGGTTTTTTCATTACAATTATGGCACCTTGCTTCTCGTGGTACCCGTGACCATGATTTAATCGTTTCGATGATGGTCGTTGGTGGTGATTTTTTGACCACTTTATTTTCCATTCTAACACTTACACGAAGGAATTTAGCTAAAACCGTATCATTTTCTGGTGAGCATCGTTCTGGTGGACTGGCACAGCGAAATTTGACTTCATATAAGTTAATATTTTCAAAACAAAATGGACAAATAGAATATTTCATGTCAGTTATCAGTGAGCAGTTATCAGTTATCAGTTATCAGTGAGCAGTGAGCAGTGAGCAGTTATCAGTGAGCAGTTATAGCTATTCCCGATTGAATAAGTTACATTTAAAGTGATTTAAATCATTGATAATTAAAATATTAAACGCTATAACTCGGTAACACAATAAACTCGAAAACGCTATATCAATTAACCCAATGTCAACAATTTATATTTATTTCGTTTCCAAAACGTAATAACCGTGCTTTGGAATTCAAGGTATGAGCGTAGGTGTCTAAAAAAAGAGTGGCATACTTTAATTTGATATTATCATTAAAATTATAGATAATAATATATTTTGGACGGTTAAGTAGGTAGACATAAATCTTTTAACATTTTGGAGGTGAAAAATACTATTTCTTTAAAAAATAGGATTTTTAGAACAGTTTAAAATACTTTTGTTTATCAACCTATAAATTGCGTGTTTTAGCCAAAATAAATTTTGAACGCCTAAATATATCGGAGCTCGAAATTTATTTTAAAGAGATGAAATGAAAAACATATATTATGTAGGTACGCAGAAATTTTTTAACATTTTAAAGAAGTGAAAAATGCTATTTCTTAATATTTAGGAATGAATACGAAATAACTTCCTATCAACCTCCCCCTACCCCTCCTTAGCAAAGAGGGGAGTTCCCCCGCCTTACAAAGGAGGGGGTTAGGGGGTGGTTAACCTA
>Ga0233403_10001483_pt1 | contig 10941 bp, 7 predicted proteins | sample Na_oxic_1_MG_FD_179866 | JGI IMG/M metagenome (GOLD analysis project Ga0233403, IMG submission 179866) | Seawater microbial communities from Saanich Inlet, British Columbia, Canada - Na_oxic_1_MG | ecosystem: Environmental > Aquatic > Marine > Inlet | place: Canada: British Columbia | collected...
TAATTTGTCTTCTAAACGCTGGCTATAACGAGACATACTGAAACAAAATAGCCAGTAAATCACCGCGACAAAGACATAGCCTTCTACTGCGTAGCCTAACCATTCAGGATCAGCGAAGGCCGATTGTACCACGGCTAATAAATCAAATAACCCGATGATGAGTACCAATGTGGTGTCTTTGAACAACGCGATAAAGGTATTGACGATACCCGGAATCACTAATTTTAATGCTTGGGGCAAAATGATTAAAAGGGTGCTTTGCCAGTAGCCTAATCCTAATGATTCTGCGGCTTCATACTGCCCTTTTGGAATCGCTTGCAAACCGCCGCGCACGACTTCTGCCATATAAGCCGATTCAAATAATACGATGCCTATTAAGGCCCGTAGCAATTTATCAAAATTAACCCCTTCGGCTAAAAAAAGCGGTAACATCACCGAAGCCATAAATAAAACGGTTATCAGGGGAACGCCGCGCCAAAACTCAATAAAAAAAATACATAACGATTTGACAATGGGCATATTATCCGCCCGTCGCCCCAAGGCTAATAAAATACCAATCGGTAAGGATAGAACAATGCCAATCACTGCCAAAACGAGTGTTAGCATCAATCCACCCCATCTATGGGTTTCGACTACTTCTAGCCCAAACGCGCCGCCATAAAGTAAATAAAAAGCGATGATGGGATAGCCCACTAAGGTGAAAATACCAATCCAATGCTTTTTGGGAAAATGATCAATCAAAAGCATCATCACTAACAAAGCCAAGAGTATAAAAGCTGTATTAACCCGCCAATAGCCTTCGGGGGGATAAAACCCATAGATGAATTGGCTAAAACGAACATTCACAAATACCCAACAAGCACCACCACTGCTACAAGCGTCACGGTTATCGCCAACCCAATCGGCATTGATAAATCCCCATTGCACGATAGGCGGTATGATGAAATAAAGCAGATAGAGACTGAAAAAAGTCAGTATCGTATTGAAAACTGAGGAAAAAAGATTTTTTCGTAACCAGCCTAACACGCCTACTGAGGCAATAGGGGGTGACAAATTCGGGGACGGTTTATACGCTATCATTATTTACCTCTCAACTAATATCACTTTACGGTTATACCAATTCATCAATAGCGAAATTAATAAACTGATGATCATATAAACAGCCATTGTCATTGCAACCACTTCTACGGCTTGCCCGGTTTGATTGAGCGTTGTGCCTGCAAACACGGCCACTAAATCAGGATAACCGATAGCTGTTGCTAATGACGAATTTTTAGTCAAATTGAGATATTGGCTGGTGAGTGGGGGAATAATAACGCGCATCGCTTGTGGAATAATCACCAATCTCAACGTTTGATTTTTACGCAAGCCTAAGGCATAAGCCGCTTCTGTTTGTCCATAATTGACCGATTGAATACCAGAACGCACGATTTCAGCTATAAAAGCGGCCGTATAAATTGACAAAGCAATCAAAAGGGCCGTCAATTCTGGAATCACCGCAATACCGCCCCGAAAATTAAACCCTTTCAATGCAGGGGAATCCCAAGATAAGGGTGAACCGATGGCTAAAAAGGTTAATAAAGGCAAACCAAATAGCAAAGCAAGGGCGACATAAAAAACGGGAAAAGTTTGACCCGTTTTATCAAGACGGTATTTTGCCCAGCTTTTCAAAATCATGATCAAGCCTATAGCAATCAGTAAAGCGATGCCCACTATCCAAAAACTTTGCCCAAATACCGGTGCAGGTAAATACAAACCCCGCAGATTTAAAAATACCAGATCGTTCAAGGCCCAACTTTGACGCGGGTGCGGCAAAGCGCGTAATACCGCAAAATACCAGAAAAAAATTTGCAGCAATAACGGAATATTGCGAAAAATTTCAATATAAGCCGCAGCCAATTTAGCAATCAGCCAGTTTTGGGAAAGCCGCGCAATGCCAATAGTAAAACCCAGCATCGTCGCAAACAAAATCCCCAATGCTGAAACCAAAAGCGTATTCAGCAAGCCAACGATAAAAGTATGTCCATAAGTGGACGTTTCATTATATTCAATCAAGGTTTGAATAATACCAAAGCCCGCTTCATTGAATAAAAAATCAAAACCCGTACTAATCCCACGTTGTTCCAGGTTATGTAATGTATTACCAATGATATAAACAAAAAAGGCAATCACCCCAGCCAACACAATCACTTGAAATAGGATTGCGCGCATACGCGGATCATGCCAAAAAGGCGGCTTTGTCGGTGTCAGGTTTTCTTGTGCGTTAGTTGTCATTTACACTTCTCTTAAAAAATTTTTGGTAGTATAACATAAATGTGATGTTGTTATAGTTCTAATAGAAGGCTGATTTGACTGATTGTCATCGTTTCCCGCTTGAATGAAATACAAAATCAATCATAAAAAAAATTATACTGCACAACCCCGAAGGGGTTGAATGTGAATAGCCCCAGGTGGAACCTGGGGTTCCAAAATATAATCAAAAAATGTATTTAACCCAATCGGGAAACGCTATAAAACAATAAGCATATCAATAGGTTGATCTCAAACCCATCCAATTGCAACCACGCTCACCTCAACCCCATTAACCACTTCAATCGTTGACAGTTTTTCCAGCACCGTTTCTTCAAGCACCGGAATAAACAAAGCAATCGTCACGTTTCCAACACCTAAATTTTTAGCATAATCAGACGCTTGTTTTCGATCCAATCGGATTTGATAGCTATCAACAAAACTTTTGACTTCAATAATGCCCCTTAGCTTTCCACACTGAAGATGGAGATCGACTTTGCCATTACCAGTGGGAAATTCGGGACTGACTATACAACGTCTGCCTACCGCATCCCTCAACCAGCTAAACAGATGAAATTGTCCCACTGCCTCGGTTAGCTTTAGATCGCTTTTTCTACGGGGCTGATTCTGCCAAGGATTAATGTCTTGTGTTTTAAGGCGAACGAGATAGTCTTTGTACCTGCTCAACAAAGCCGGTAAATTAAGGGAAGTCCCCCCAAAGACATCGGTAAGTTCATCCAAAGGTTCCAGTGCCAGGATTGGTGTTTCTGATCCGATAATCTCCTGACAGAGCGCATCATAAAGACATTGTTGCACAAAGGGAGAGGTAAAGCGGCAAACATCGATCCTTTCACCGCTTGACAACATTTCAATAGTGGGTTCAATAATCCCATGAAGATAAAGATAATTGTGCAAAGCGTGATGAAAAAAGAAGGGCACATTTGATGTGGTAAACAATGTCGTTAAAAAATCTTGGTATGCCGAATCTTTTGCTTTAGCAATCAGATTTAATAAAGTATTATTCGGCTCCCTGGTTCGGGCACAATGCAAAACGAGTTCCCAAGTTTCTTCATCAAGCGTTTGCTCCACACCGGGATTATACTTTTCCGTCAACAGTTCCCCAAACCATGAAACCAAACCCGGTTGGCCTTTGGTGGCATGATGAATTTGCTCCACCACGGTACTTTTAATCGCTTGACCACTTTCAGCTTGATACTGACGAAATAACTCCTTGACTTCTTCAAGCGTTAAATTGGGTACTTTCAACGAACGTTGAATGTTAAACGGAGAACCGCGTTGACTTTCAATACCTAAGACAGCCCGAACGCCAACCAGTGCCAATCCATGCAGCCAATTGTTTTGACGGTTAAGATACAGTTCCCGAAATTGTGCCACCATCAAATCTATCAATGGCAATGGAAGGGTATCAACCTCATCTATCAATAAAATCAGTGGGCGATCCCATAATCCCTTCTTTTTTGAAAATAATTGACGAAAGGCTTTCCAACTTTTGACGACAGGCTCACCCGGTAAATTTTCTTCAAGTAGCTCACCAAACTGCTCTGGAAAAACAGAACTTTCAGAAGGGTTAAAACTGATTCCTCTCAAACCACCCAGTGAAAAACTCAAAAGAGTGAATTTATCAGGGTATTGCTGTGAAATGCGGTGTTCTATTTGTCTCATCAGCCAAGTTTTGCCAGTTTGACGCGGTGCCCAAATGGTAAAATAATGACCCCCTTTTTCGGGTTTACCCATTAGCTGCTCAAAGCCTTTTGCAATCAGTGTTTGGCGTGGAACACAAAAATGCTCCTCACAATCAACAGGCCCGTAAGAGCAAAAATGTCTCATATCTTGATTCTCTTATTAAAATCATGATTGGGATTAAAGAAGGAAAAACTTGATAATGCTTTTGGTTTTATTACGATAAAAAAATAAACGCGCTTTGACGCTAAAGACGCTAAAGACGCTAAAAAATACTCGTTTATCAAAAAAAATCGAATTCTCTCTTGCGTCTCTTGCGTTATAAATCAATTCATTTCAATAGCACAACAGATAGAACGCAGATAATACTGATTGTCATGATTCACACTGATTAAAAACGGATTAAAAATAAAAATCAGCGTTGATCATGACAATCAGCGTCATCAGCGTTCTATTTTAAGCTTTGATAATATATTGATCATAGCCTTTCAAAAACCCGATAATAAATACTTTCCATCGTATTATCTAATGCATCAATGGTTGCATCTATCGTTTTGATAGTTAAACCCATTTCTGAGACTTCGATTGGTTCAAGCGTATTCTCTGAAAAAAGATAAGCCCCCACTTTTTCCTTATCTAATACCGCTTCACGTTCATAGCCTAATTCAGCTATATCTTTTTCTGATGCTTGGTTCAACATAATCAGATTGTTAAATTCTTTGATGATATAGTCACTATGGGTACTCAAAATGACTTTGAATCCTTTATTGACGGCTTTAGCAAAAAGACTTGCCACAACCCGTTGGCTATCGGGATGTAAATTTAATTCGGGTTCATCTATCATAATCACATCACCTTGTTGAGCAAGATGTCTAAAATAAAGCACCAAACCGGATAATGATTTAACCAACGACGAAGAAATATGTAACTCTAAAAGGTGTTGACTATTTTGTGGCGTGAACTGAATATCGCCATAATCTGAAACCAAAATCTGGCCTTGTAATAAAGCTTCAATTTCATCCGCAAAGTCAGCAAAATCGCTTTCATTTTGAGTAATATAACCTAAATCATTGATAAAAGACAAATAATCACTAATTGCTAAAGGGTAACGAGGTATGAAATGATCCTTTTGAAGGGATTTGATAACCGTTTCTAAATCCTCTTCAGCCAACAGTTTTTGTGAAAAGTCATCCATTATCGCAACTTTTTGTCTAAAAACCTCTTTTGCCAACAGATTAATCGCGGTGCGTTCCGCCGGAAAAAAATAGATAGAATGGGGCAAAAACTCACTGATTTTCAACACAGGTACAATCCTTTTAGAGGCGAAGATTTTTAATATGGCCTCATCCATTTTAGGGTTATTCATTTTGTACACGCCATAAATTAAATAAGCCATATAAGACTTACCCATATTATTTCGCCCTGCAAAAATGATGAGGCCTTTAGATAAATCAACCGTACCTTCTTGAATTGTACCCAAATTTTTGACTTGTATTTTCATGCTTCACTTTGATTGATGAAATTGATTTGAATATAGCGTTTCCCTATCTCATGACGTACAGTTATATCAAGAAAATCAAACCGCAAAATAAATTTGGAACGAAAAGAAGGCCGCAAAATAAAGTTTGCACTCCAAGAAGGCCGCAAAATAACATGCACTCCAAGAAGGCCGCAAAATAACATGCACTCCAAGAAGGCCGCAAAATAAATTTGGAACGAAAAGAAGGCCGCAAAATAAAGTTTGTACTCCAAGAAGGCCGCAAAATAAATTTTGTACTCCAAGAAGGCCGCAAAATAAATTTGGAACGAAAAGAAGGCCGCAAAATAAATTTGGAACGAAAAGAAGGCCGCAAAATAAATTTTGTACTCCAAGAAGGCCGTATAAACTTGTAACAATAATGATTTATACTTCATTCAATCGGGAAACGCTATAGTACAACAGATAGAACGCTGATTTGGCTGATTATCTGCGTTCTATCAGTTAATACCCTAAAGCGACTCCAAAACGTCTCGGATCACCTGCCCCATAATAAACCCCATCCTGAATCAAAATACTAGAGGCTGCGCCCATTGCACGTTTTGCCTTCACGAGCTGGTGTCCCATACCCTTCAATAACCTGAACGTATCAAGGTTCATGCCTTTTTCATACCGAAGCTTGTCGGGTTGCCATTGGTGATGAATTCTAACGGCATTGACTGCTTCTTGAATATTCATCTTGTGATCAATCACATTCAGAATCACTTGCAATGTGGTCGTAATAATTTTAGAACCACCCGGACTACCCGTTATGATAAAAGGTTTGCCATTTTTGAACACAATGGTTGGCGACATCGAACTCAAGGGACGTTTGTTCGGAGCAATCGCGTTTGCTTCACTACCCAGTAATCCATAAGCATTAGGCTCGCCCGGACTCGCAGCAAAATCATCCATAGTATTGTTGATCAGCATACCCGTTCCCTCAATGACGATACCCGGCCCATAGCTAAAATTCAGCGTATAAGTATTAGAAACCACATTACCTGCCTTATCGACTATTGAATAATGCGTCGTCTCTTCACTTTCATAACCCGTTGCGCGACTGGAATGACTCTCAACCTGAATTGGACATTCATCAGAATTCAATTGGCCCGGTTGAATCTCTCGACTATCACTGGCTTTTGAGTCATTAATTTGCCGACGTAATTGAGTCGCATACGCTTTAGACGTTAATGCTTTCAGCGGTACGCAGACAAAATCGGTATCGCCTAGATATTTTGACCGATCCGCATAAGCACGCTTCATCGCTTCAGCCATCAAGTGAATTGTCGCAGCCGTATTATGCCCCAGACTCTGAATATCATCACCTTCTAAAATATTCAATATTTGGACGATGTGCGTACCGCCAGAACTGGGTGGCGACATGGCATAAATATCATAATCGCGATAACTCCCCTGTATGGGTTCTCTTTCTTTAGCTTCATAATCTGCTAAATCATCAGTCGTTATCAAACCACTGTATTTTTGCATATCCTGAGCAATTAACTCGGCAATCTTTCCGGTATAAAAACCATTATGACCCTCTTTGGCAATGATTTTCAGCGTTTTAGCCAAATCTTTCTGCACAAAGCGGTCTCCTGCTTCATAAAAACGACCATTTGGTTTAAGAAACAGGGCTGCCGTTGCTGGATAGTTTTTCAGATTTTTGGCCCGGGCACCTTTCTTGAAAGCACCTTTCATACTCTCACTGAAAGCCCGACTAACAATAAACCCTTCCTCAGCCAACTTAATCGCTGGCGCTAAGGCTTCTGCCAGTGATAAGGTGCCGTATTTTTCCAATGCCATTGCCATACCGGCCACAGTACCCGGCACACCGGCAGAAAGCGGGCTAAATCGACTTCGTTCTTGATCAACCTGCCCATTTGCCTTGAGAAACATATCTCGACTGGCTTTGGCGGGCGCGGTTTCCCGATAATCAATCGCAATGACTTTTTTCTCCTTGGCAGGATGAATTAACATAAATCCACTTCCACCAAGATTGCCCGCTTGTGGAAAAGTCACGCTCATCACAAACCCAACAGTAACCGCAGCATCAACAGCATTCCCCCCCTGTTTTAAAACTTGTAACCCAATTTTTGATGCCGTCTGATTACCCGTGACGACCATACCGTTTTTGCCCTGAACGGGCGTGAAAATCACATCTGGCATGATGATAGGTGACGCTTGAGCGACACTGATAAATAGCATTGTTGCACACACTGTGCTGAATAAATACCTCATAGATTTTCTCTTGTTGTGAAATTAATTAATTGATGTCGAGAGATTGGATAGAACGCTGATGACGCTTGATTATCATGATCTGCGCTGATTTTTTGAATCAGTGTTAATCATGACAATCAGTCAAATCAGCGTTCTATCTTAAACTGACTTCTTTTACCGAATCGGTGGCGCATACATAATCCCACCCTTATTCCACAGCGCATTCAAACCGCGTTCAATTTTTAGGGGAGAATCTTTACCCACATTGCGATCAAAGACTTCGCCGTAATTGCCGACTTGTTTGACGATGTTGTAGGCCCAGTCTTTGGACAAGCCAAGCCCTTTGCCCATGTTCCCTACCACACCAAGAAATCGCTGAACACTGGGGTTGCGACTGGTGGCTTTCATCTTATCGACGTTTTTCGAGGTGATGCCCATTTCTTCCGCGTTAATCAGGGCAAAAAGACTCCACTTGGCGATATTAAACCAATTATCATCGCCTTGACGCACAAGCGGGCCTAAAGGCTCTTTGCTGATAATTTCCGGGAGTATGTTGACACTATCAGGCTTGGCGAGTTCGAGGCGTCCACTATAAAGTGAAGAACTATCCCCCGTGTAAACATCACACCGTCCATCTCGAAATGCACTAAAAGTTTGGTCACGCGAATCAAAACTAATAGCCTTGTATTCCATGTTTTTTTCACGGAAATAATCCGCTAAATTGAGTTCTGTTGTTGTGCCAGCACCAGTACAAACAGTAGCACCATCTAACTCTAAAGCACTGTTTACTCCCAAATCCTTTTTAACCATAAAACCCTGTCCATCATAAAAACTGACTCCAGCAAAGTTAAGGCCAAGTACCGTATCACGAGTGATTGTCCAAGTGGTATTTCGAGACAGCAGATCAACTTCACCTGATTGAAGGGCGATAAAACGCTCTTTAGCTGTCAGTGGGGTATATTTCACTTTGTTGCCATCACCCAAAACAGCGGCTGCCAACGCTCGACACACATCGACATCCAACCCCCGCCAATGGCCTTGCTTATCAGGTGCTGAAAAGCCAGCAAAGCCTGTGTTCACGCCGCATTGTAAGAAGCCCTTCTTCTGAACGGCATCAAGCGTTGTACCTGCCCCCGCTATGCCTACTGTGCTTATTAATGCCAATGCGGTAGCCGTTATCAAACGTTTGTTTTTCATAAACTTTTCCTTATATATTTACTCAAATGACACCATGCTTCAAAAATAGCAAAATAACGTGTTGGAATTCAAAGCTTTGAACTCCAAAAAAAAGACTCGACAGATCATAGTGATGATGAGAAAACTTGAGCATCGACTAATTGACTATAGTTCGTGGCGAGAGTGGAACCCATCATACGTTCCTAATTATACTTAGCACCGCCATAAGGTCGCTATTACTTTGACATTTAACAGCCAACAGCTAAAGCAGTTGTCTGAAAGCTCAAGTCACCTAAAGGTGACTAACCTCGGGGATTTGTACTGAGGGGCAAAAGCGCAAATTGTAACGGTGGACAGTATAGATATCTAGCAATGACTCAAAATGTCCACTGCCTTAAAAAATGAGTCATTTGAATGAGGCTATACTGCCCACCGTTATAATTTGCGCTTTTGTTGTTAGTCACCTTTAGGTGACTTGAGCTTTTAGACAACTGCTTTAGCTGTTGGCTGTTAGAATCAATAGGTCGCTATTATATGACGGTGCTAAGTATAAAATATAAATTTATGCGATAGCTTTAATTATCACAACAAGGCCTTAATTCACTCACTGGCGAACAATTAGGCCAAGGTAAGCATCCTATTATAAACTTGGTTTGCTACCATTGCACATCGCATTGCCAATCTACTCCTTTTCAAAAGTGCCACTCATGGTAGGATTGCCGTTTTTAACGACATGTTGCCCTTTGGCGAACACCTGTTCAATTTTCAAATCGTCTTTTTTTAGAACGACAATATCAGCCTCTTTTCCCTGACTCAATCTCCCTTTTCTCTTTAATTTGAGATGATCGGCTACATTGGAAGTAATTGTTTTTATTGCATTTTCCAATGATACTTTCTCATCTAAAACGGCTTTCCTGACTTCTGCAAATAAAGAAGCCACCGATCCGACTCCCAAACCCACAAATTCCTTTTTCTCATTAAAACGAGGCAAGCTACCTTGTCCATCAGAACTGAATTGAATCTGCTCAATAGGCACCTCTTTTTCCAAAAGTTGACGTAATCCAGCACTTGCTGAGATTTTAGTGCCTTCATTGAAGGCATTATCAATACTGGTCGTTAAATCAATCAAACCGCCGCATTTTGAAAAGGCGATGCCGGCATTGAAAAGAGATTTGTTCCTATTGATGTGAGTGGGTAACATCTGATTGACCGGTATTTCGGTTTCATCAATTAAACGCTGCAAATATTCTAGTTGTCTGTTTCCCTCTCCTATGTGGATATTCACAATACCCGCTTTTCCAGAGAGAATACCGCCTACTCTGGTATCAGCTACTATTTTGGCAAAGTCTTGATATGAAGGTTGAGAAGAACGATGATCTGAGAGGGCAATTTCGCCAATCCCTATGACTTTCTCTATGAGTAAGAGATCGGTTTTGATATCTCCTGTTATGGTTTTGACTGGAATGTCATAAGAACCAGAATAAAGATAAGTCGTGATACCTTCCTCTTCTAAAGACATCGCTTTGGCAAAAAGGGCATGCAAACTTCGACAAACACCATCAGTTCCCAAACAACCAACAATTGTTGTGATACCTGACGAAATGATTTCTGTTAACTGAATTTCTGGTGTTCGGGTATGAAAACCGCCCTCTCCTCCTCCCCCCAAAATGTGAACATGGGAGTCAATAAAACCGGGTACTGCGATTTGTCCCTCGCCTTCTACCACATTCATCTCAATAAAATCATTGGGAATGGCAACCTGATCATACAAGCCTTCGATTAAATTGCCTGTTATGACAATATCTTTTGGCCCTAAATAATCAGGTGAATAAACATCAACATTTTTTATTATGGTAATCATTGTTTGAAAGCCTTATAAAATAATCGTAGTGTGCGTTCAGAGGACAGAATTTTGTGGCCTTTTTTCGTTCCAAATTTATTTTGCGCCCCTTTTTTCGTTCCAAATTTATTTTGCGCCCCTTTTTTCGTTCCAAATTTATTTTGCGGCCCTTTTTTCGTTCCAAATTTATTTTGCTTTC
>Ga0233403_10001484_pt1 | contig 10936 bp, 11 predicted proteins | sample Na_oxic_1_MG_FD_179866 | JGI IMG/M metagenome (GOLD analysis project Ga0233403, IMG submission 179866) | Seawater microbial communities from Saanich Inlet, British Columbia, Canada - Na_oxic_1_MG | ecosystem: Environmental > Aquatic > Marine > Inlet | place: Canada: British Columbia | collected...
CAATACCGGCAGCCTGAGCTTGTTCTTGTACAGTGTTTACTAACCACGATTCAGCCTGATTACTTGGTTGTTCTATAACCTGCGCCCCGGTCATTTTTTTTGCGAGCGACTTGGACATCGCCAACGAGATGAACGAACCACCCATGCCAAATATAAGTGCAAATATGAGTAAGGCTGCCATATCACCCATATTGTCGATGTTGAATAATTGTAAAACTACACTCAACATTGCCAAAACCGCAAGATTGGTTGTGAGAAATAATGTTGTAACTCTCATTCTTGATTATTTAATTAATTAACTGATGTTATGCAATAGCGATTGGGACAGTTGGTGCGTAAATTTATAACCTATTATTATATAACATCTTTTAAAGCATCAAAGAAATCAGATTTTTCAAAAAATCGGATTTCTTCATAACAAAAAATTGTGAAAATAGAATGGCTCAGCAGCCCTTTGATAAATTCCATTATATCAAGCAATTTGGAGTATTTATCCACACATTCACAATTCACAATTAATATGGGCTTGTAAAATATTGCGAAAAACAGTGGGATCTTTAGTGTGAGTTATTTCGCCGGGGCGTGGGAAATATAAGTCCTGTAAGCGTGACAACCAAAACCGTAATGCTGCCGCTCGTAACATCACCGGCCATGCCTTATACTCAAGTTGGGTGAGTTTTCTTTTTTGGATATAATTTCCAAACATTGCTTGTACACGTTTTTCATCCAATCTACCAGAAGGCTCGCTACACCAATCATTAATTGTAACCGCAACATCATAAAGTAAAACATCATTACAAGCATAATAGAAATCAATTATACCGCATAATGTATCGCCTTTAAATAAGGCATTATCACGGAACAAATCGGCATGAATAACTCCTCGTGGTAAATCTAAATGCCTAAAATTCGCTTGAAAACGTAACTCGGCTTGCAGTAGGGTAGCATCACTGGCATCCATAAATGGCAATACTTGTTCAGTCGTAACTTTCCACCAATGTGGGCCGCGTCCATTCGGGCGGCTCTTGGGAAAATTTGGACTAACGACGTGCAAATATCCTAAAGTTTTGCCAACGGCACGACATTGTGCAAGGGTTGGTACTTCAACATCTTTACCATCTAAACGTTCAACCAAAGCTGCCGGTTTGCCATTGAGTTGACGTAAATAATCCCCTTTTTTTGTCTTTAGTGGGTGGGCGCTGGGGATATTATGTTCGGCAAGATAAGCCATTAATTCTAAAAAATATGGTAGTTCGTCATAGTCTAAACACTCAAACAAAGTTAGCACAAATTCGCCTACATTCGTTGTGACAAAATAATTGGTATTTTCTATGCCGGCATTAATACCTTGATGGGAAATTAAAGTACCTAAATTATAATGGCGCAAAAAATCTTCAAGCTGATGACGTTCAACAGGAGTATAGACAGACATTTCAGTTACCAGTAATTAATTATTTGTTATCGGTTATCAGCTATTGGGTGGGAAATAACTATTTGATTTAAATTATGAGCCAAACCGGTTTTTAAAACCGCTTTGTGATTTTTTCCCAACGTTCAACATCTTCAGGGCGATCAACATCCCACTGTATTGGCAATTCTTTCCAACGCAGCCCCAAATTATGTAAACGCGCTCGTGTCAATGTCAATACTTGTGAGGTACCCCAAGGCATATCAACAAACAATTCTGGGATTATCCGTTGCATACCTATTAATACATAACCCCCATCTTCAGCCGGGGCTAACACTACCAAATTATCATGCTGCAAAGCCGCAAAAGCATCAGAGATGGTTTGAACATTTAAACTTGGACAATCGCTACCTATCAAGATTGCCGGGGTTGGAATGACACTAGCCAAAGCATAAGTCATGCGTTCTCCCAAATCCGCCCTTTGTTGACAATGTAAACTTACTCCAAAATCAGTTTGACAGGTTTGAAAAAATGGATGATGTTCATCTGGGGCACACCATAGTTGTATAGAAAATAAATCACTAAATTTTCGTAAGCAATGCCGAACTAATTGTTTATGTAAATTTGCTGCCCCCAATTTTCCTAATTTTGGAATTAGGCGCGTTTTAACTCGCCCCGGTATAGGTGCCTTAGCAAATACCTGTAAAACCCCTTCTGTTACAAGTTTATTTCCCATTCACAATTTATTGTTTATAATTAATAATTACCAATTAACAATAGTAATGTTTTTAGTAATATTTTTCTAATGTCTGTGGATTCACACCTAATCTATAAGCCAAGCGTAAACCCCACATCAGCAAAATAGTTCGTAAAATACCATGTTGTTCCCAACGGCGACTATTCGTAATAACCGGTGGACGCAAGCACAAAGAACGACCAAATTTTTTAAGGCGGCGGCTCAAAGCAATGTCCTCCATAATGGGGATATCGGGAAACCCGTGTACTTGTTTGTACAAAGTGCGCTGCACAAAAATGGCTTGATCGCCAGTAGCAATACTCGTTAAACATGAACGCCAATTCATCAACCGTTCCACTACGCGCAAAAGTAAGGCTTGCCCTGACAAGCGCACATCAAATCGTCCCCATCTCAAACCTTTTTTAGCTAACCAATTGATTATTAAAGCATCCGCTTCTAATGGTAAATGAGTGTCAGCGTGTAAAAACACTAAAATGTCATAGTGGGCAAAGTTTGCCCCGGTATTCATTTGTCGTGCCCGTCCTTTTGTTGCTAACAAAACACTATCTACTAAAGGGGCGGCTATTACCCGCGTATTATCAGTGCTGTTACCATCGACGACAATAACTTCATGCCCAGCCTTACGCAAAGGTTGCAAAGCTTGTAAAGTCTCTTTGATGACAGTTTGCTCATTTAACGTTGGGATGATTATTGATATTAACCCGCTCAAGACAAGGCTCCTCCACAACTACTGCCTTGCCCCGCCGTGCAACCATAACAATGTTGGGCAACCAAAATCGGATTCCCTTTTAGTTCTATATCAAGTAATTGGGAGATGTGCAATTTGGTAGACGTGTGCAGACGCAAAGGCAATCCTAACATTTGATTAAAATCACAGTCATACACATAACCGAGCCAATCAACGCTGATTAAATTACGGCACATCACTGTTCCTAGATTGGCATTACAATGAGCATCGCGTAACAATTTCATGTAGCTATCAAATTGTCCTTTGGAAATCAACATGCTACCAAATCGTTGGATTGGCATATTGCAAATTGTGTATAACTGGTTAAATACAACTCCATAATTGTCCCATAAGAATTTTTTATAATCGGTTTCTAAAGTAGCTTGCTCCGCTGGTAAATTTGGTCCTTGTGGGTTAAATACTAAATTTAATTCTAAGCCGGAATCCTTTTGTCCATAGCCTAAATTGTTAAGTTGACGCAAGCCGGCTATGCTATCCTGAAATACTCCTTTGCCACGTTGCTTATCAACGTTTTCCTCCAAATAACATGGCAATGAGGCGATAATCTTAACTTGTTGTTCAGTCAAAAAATATGCCAATTCTAACAGTGGCGGAACCGATAAAACGGTAAGATTGCAACGATCAATCACATCTATCCCCGCTTGTCTGGCAGTTTTTACTATATAGCGAAAGTGAGGATTTAATTCTGGGGCACCACCGGTAATATCTAAGGTTTTTATTGATGGAGTGGCACATAGATAGGTTAACACTTGCTCACAAGTGTCACGCGCCATAATTTCCTTACGTTTTGGACTAGCATTTACATGACAATGAATACATTGTTGGTTACACATATAACCAAGATTCACTTGTAAAGTATCTAGAGTGTCACGTTTAACCGGTGGAAAATCTGTGTCTTTTAATAGGGATAAACAATCAAACATTATAATCAGTAATAAAATAATTTAACTCTTTTGTAATGATAACAGAAATCACGAGATAAAGAGTTTACTACGCTCATGCTTGGTTCTCATCGTTATACACAAATATTTAATTGTTTGATTCTAAATGATATTTGTAGGGTGGGCAAGGTTTTTTTGCCCACCCTACATTTTGATTTGTATATAATGATGAGTGCTTGGTTTGAAAAAACATTGCTATCTTATGAGTCATTTCCAAATAGATTTATTCCAAAATAATGCCGATATAATTATCAATGCTCTGGTATCAGCACTCTGTACACGCAACGCAACCAAAGCTGAACAACTAATCCAACTTCTTCAAAAAGAGCATCCTTCTCATTCTCAATTAGTTGATTTACAAAAATTGTTGACAGCGCAACAAAAACTTAACATGCCGGTTAAAGATATACAGCATGAGTTAAATGAATCGCGTCATCTGAGCGCACTAGCTTTGAAATTGCTGGGAAAGGATGCACAGAATTACCTAGTACCTTTATGGCAACGTTTGGCTCAAGCTTTACGTGGACAATGTTTTGACCCTTTGATACCAGAATTACATTGTAGCTTTGTGTGTAGTGAGGCCACAGATTGGGTAGGTGTGCGTGAGGCTGTTGAACATGAACCACACTGGCACGAGCATTTTACCTTAGCACTGCGATTGTGCAAAGCACTTTATTTTCTTAATAATTTAGATACCGCAATCGAAATTTGGTTTTATTTATTTTGGCAGTTTCCTGACAAAGCCGCCGCTGCAATTTCATCAGCCCAAAATCCTCATTTAACTTTGCGCGAGCGTTGGCGGGCTTTTGAGAATATGGAGGAGGAACTTAATCCGGTACATTTTCCAGTATGGATGCTTTTGACGGATTCTAAACTCATTCACTATTTGCCTAAAAAAAATTTGCCCGTATCAACCGTTCATAGCAAAAACTATCATGTTATTCGTAAAGCACTATTGCTAAAACAGGAAAATCCCGGAAACCCTCAAGATGTGGAATTGGAATTACGGATTGCTCTTAAACATACAGATGAAGGCTTATTAAAATGGTATTTAAAATTACATGCTAAACGTTAATTTTGAATTATATCGTTATCTCATTGTCTGAATCAGAATTTACATAATTTTAGAATTGACAGAATGAATAGTCTGAATCCGGATTAACTGGATTTTAGGATTTTCAGGATAAAACTTTTATATTGCAAAATGGTGAATGCAGTGAAACTACCCACCCTACGCTTGCTAATTTAGAAATTAACGAATTTTTTGTCTGAATCCGGATTAACCGGATTTTAGGATTTTCAGGATAAAATATTTATATTTAGTAGATCAATACCTTCGCCAATTTGATAGGGGTGAAGTTCATTGCGCGAAGCGGATTTCCCGAAACCCAGTAATATCGGAGTTTCGGGAAATCGTACCTCATTCCCGAAACCACAAATTTTTGACATTGGCGAAGGTATTGGTAGATCGAAAACTTTTTAATAAGCCTTATGTAGGGTGGGCAAGCGGGCCATCATAAATCTGATTTCATGGTGAACTCTCGCCCGCTTGCCCACCAAACCACGCTATTTAGCCATACATATTCTATGTGTTTTCGTTCTACTGATATTTGATAAGTTATCCGGTTAATCCTTAAATCCACAAAATCCGGATTCAGACTATTTTTGAACAAGATTACACTTCTTGACGGATAAACCGGATGAGTTTTAAGGAATAAATCATAATGTTGTAATCATGTAAATCCTTGTTAATCCTGCCAATCCGGTTCAAAAATATTCTACTCTTTTGTAAATGACAAAGCCTTTAACAACATCTCTTTGAAACTTTCCATATCAGGGCAGCGAATGGCTTGTCTAAGAAGTTGCTTCAAATGCTCCCGTAAGGAAATAGCGCGAACTTGCTCAATCATCTCACTAGACACAATTCCAAACCGCTCTTCTAGGAGTTCAAGAACCATTTCCCGGGCATCTTCAATCAATCCTTTTTGATGTCCCATATCATAAACCTGCTGTCCCGCCACACTGTCCATCAAATCAAAATTTAACATTGCAATCACCTCTTTATATTGGAGTTGACGAAATCTATTCAAGACGAATAAACCTAAAATATCTAATGCATCTTGCTGTTGGGAAGGACGAAAAACTTGTCCAACTTTATGCGCCCATTCACGACCTTTCTCAAGTACCTCAGCCTTTTCGGTTTCGGTATCCAACGTAAATGGGGCTAAGACAATCAGTTTGGGATCGGTACTTAACAGTTCGGTTTCGGTGTAGTCTGTCAACACGATTTCTTTAAACCAATCCTGACGATTTTCGGCTCCCATTATTTTTGACAATGGCAAGGCGGCCTTTTTATACGCATTATCCGTGTAAACAATACCGGCTATGACTGACTCTTGATACTTCTGTTGGGTACAGCCTTGAAATACCGAGGCGACTAAACGATAACGAATAAACGGATCCCAGTAACTTTGAAATTCAATGAAAATAAGGCCCTTTTCACTTTTTAACATGGGAATGCCTTCAACATCTGGCTCCATGCGTTTTTCCTTGAGGGTGACAGCGCGAAAATGGTATTTTTCCGCTTTAGCTTTTGGAACACCGAGTAATTTTAAGATACTGCTACCACTGAGTGTCATCAATTTTAAAAAAGTTTCGTCAGTGCCTCGCGTGGTCTTTTTTGGTTTTGGCATATATTTTCTCTCTCTGAATTATTTTTGAACAGGATTACACGGATTAAAGGATAGACAGGATACAACTTTTGAACAAGATGACACGGATTAAAGGATAGACAGGATTAGTTGACAAAGAGTCAAGCAATCTGAAATTATAATCCTGAACATCCGTAAAGAAGTTAAATCCGGTTCAAAGTCCATCATTCCCTCACACCACATTGTTATCTTAAGTAGGACTTACGCATTGACAGGTAAAAATTTTTATGTTTTCTTTCAAATACAAAGCATTACAAATTTGAAAAAAATCGTTTTTGGTCCATTTTGGTAAATTCAGTCAGGGGCCAAATTTTCATAACCATAAGATAGTTATCATGAAAACAACAAATTGAGTTTGTCAATGCGTAAGTCCTATTAAGGTAAATAAATATCAAATTCATAGAGTGCTTTCATTAAAGTGGCATAAGAAGAAATGATATTTTGCTGTTCGGCTTGTTTGAGGACATCGCTTGTGAAGGAGGGCATAAACCCTAAATCCTTCGCTTCTTTTCTGGCTCTTTTGTCATCAATGAGTAAGATATGTGGTTGTTTTTCAATTGCTAAATTTAGAACTCCGCGTTCACCTTGACCTAACTTTCTGGAAAAATGATGATCAATCGTTGAAGTCACAACTTCTATAAAGTCGTTGATTGCAATTGAAATACCGGCTTTTTGAATCGGCACATTACATTCTAATACCGTTTCTTTAAAAACGGAATCCGGAATATAAATATGCCCAAACAAAGTATTTAAAATATCTAAACGTTGTATTTGGCTTAATGCCAAAAGCGGACTTGAATTAGAAATCACTATCATTGTTTTGCCCGTGCCATCATTTTTTCAAAGTGTTGATAACTCTCGTTGAGTTCTTCTGGATTAGCATTAATAAACGAGAGTCCTTTTTGCCCTAATAGGTTGAAAAAGTCACTGTAGCTCATACCAAGTAATTCCGCCGCTTTACCAAGACTTATATTGCCTTGTTGACGTTGGGCAATGATAAAGTTTTCATAGAGCGCGTGACGAATTTCATTGATGCCATTAAAATTGATTAATATTTCTTCTGGAAGTTCTAAAGTCAACGTAATTGTTGCCATGATATTCCTCTTAAATTTCTTGGTTCAGTTAATTAATTGTCTGAATCAGAATTTACGGAATTTAAGAATTTACAGAATAAAGTCAATAATATAAGTAAAATCATTCTAAAAATTCCATAATTCTCAATTTGTCTGAATCAGAATTTACAGAATTTAAGAATTTACAGAATAAACTCAATAGGATAAGCAAACTCATTCTGAAAATTCTATAATTCCGTAAATTCTGATTCAGACAAAAAAAATCCGGTTCAAAGCCCTTCATCCCCCCACACCACATTGTTATCCCATTCTCTGGCTTGGGCGAATTTGGCTTTGGCTTCGGTGGTTTTGCCTCGTCTAAGGAGATTACGGGCTTCGGCGGCGAGTTCAATTCGGCTTCGTCCCATTTAGGTTATCCTTTTTGGTGATACGGTATTTTCGTGTGACGCTGGCGCGTGGGAACGAGAAAAATCACTTTAATCTTGTCTAACTTGCTTAGGTGTCAAGTTTTCAGAGGGATTTCGCCACTTCAAATCTGAAAAACGCGCAAAACCACGATCCGTTTTCTGGTTCCCACGCGCCGGCGTGGGAATCCAGTCAACTGTTATTTCGTTTATTATACGAAGCAGATTTTTCTGAATCCTACAGGGACGCGCCAGCGTCGCGAGTATTCAACTGTTATTTCGTTTATTATACGAAGCGGATTTTCCAGAATCCTACAGGGACGCTGGCGCGTCCCGACTGCATTCCCACGCCGGCGCGTGGGAACGAGAGAATTACTTTATTGGAGTCTGAGTCGTCATAGGGTAAAACCCGAAGACTCGTTCATGATATCAATCATACGTTTAATTCCTAGAAATATTGGACCTGGAAAATCTAGAAATTCTAGTAATTCTAGACTTGATTTTCCACAGACTCCGTAATAGATAGCCACTTTCCATCTATATTCCTCATGTTGCTCAGGTGTTAGCTGTTTAAACCACTTATTAAGTAATGCCTCTTCATCTTCTGAAAATTTTACATCTTTATCACCTGTACAGATAGATAAGAAAGTTAGAGTCCCTAACTTTTTACGTAGTTTAGGAGTGAGTGCTTTAACAAATTTAGGATCGACTTCTTCAATCCATTCAAGTAGTGTCGGAAAAGATTCTCCTAAGGAGAGTTGCTCTTTTTGTTTTGGAGACAACATTTTATCTGAAACCATTTTACGTGCATGGTCAATTAGAGCTTGCCCTTTTAGTCTAGTGACAGACTTATCTAATTTAGCAACCGCTTCATAAAGTTGAATTTCTGCTTTGGCAACGAAAGGGCGTTCCGGATTATCCATAGATTTAGGCAATGCTGCTAAAGCCAATATAATACTATGTACAGTATTACCTTGTTCAATTTGTTGCTTTGCCATTTCTGCTAAAAATAAAGACTCTCTAAATAATGCCCTATTTTCCCGTTCTTCAGCTTCTTTTAAAGCTTCTTTTGCTTTATCACGATCTTGTTGAGCCATCAATTGTGCCGGTTCAACTTCATCTCTTGCTTGGTTGATTCTTCTTTCCGCTTGAATCGATAAATAAGTCCCAATGCCAGAAACAAGAGCCAATATCACTAGTGCGCTGACCGTAAATTGGATTACCTTTTTGGAGAACTGTTGTTTACGCGCCGAAGCCCGATAAAAACCCACCTGCACCGCCGTCATATCCTGACGAGCATGTTGATAATACTTCTCCAACAAATCCAAATCCGGCGAACGCCACAACAACCCATCCGCTTTTTGTTGATACTGCCAATTGTTAATGGCTTCATTCAAACGTTGTTCAAAACGTAAATCGTCACGACTGCCCGCTAACCACTCTTTTAAAGTGGTCCAGTTTTCTAATAAAGCTTCGTGCGTGATTTCCGCCGTTTTGTTTTCATCCAGTGTGATTAAACGGGCTTGAGCAAATTGATCTAAGATGTGATGGATTTGCTCAATCTTTTCTCCGTGTGCGACAATATTCATGATTGGCGTGCGACGGCGTGTATCTTTACTGCCCTCACCCAATTGGATTAATTTTAAAAACGCCCGGCGAGCGATTTGTTGTTCGGACGGCGATAAACCTTGGTAAATGTCTTCCGCAAATCGCGCTAATGCACCACCCACACCACCAATGTCGTGCAAAGTTCTTGCTGGATCAATACCCTCTTTCAATCCTTCCCATAAGCGCGTTAAGGCAAATTGTAACAGTGGTAATGTGCCTTCCCGTCTTTTAGTTTGTTCAATCAATAAATTGATCGTGGCGATATCCAAAGGATGCCCTGCATTTTCAGCCGGTTGACTGATCGCCTGACGTAATCCCGCCTCATTCATCATCGGCACAATCACGCCTTGATCAGCAATCGTTTGGTCAAGACTTTCGTGACGTTGGGTTTCGCCTAAAAAATCACTGCGTAAGGTCAAAATCACCAACAAGCCCGATTGTGCCGCCATCATCAGATTATCAATAAACGCCGTGCCATCGGTGGCGTTTTCGCACAAAGTATAGACTTCCTCAAATTGGTCAATCAATAAAACTAACGGCGTGGTGAGGGTAGAAATAAATGATGCCAATGTGTCTGATTTATTTCTCAATGAATCCTCAAAGGAAGGCAAATCATCTCCAAAAGAGGGCGAACATTCGGTGGAATTGGGCGAACACGCAGGTTCGCCCCTACGTGATTCTGTGAAATTGGGCGAACACGCAGGTTCGCCCCTACGTGATTCGGTGGAATTGGGCGAACACGTAGGTTCGCCCCTACATGATTCGGTGGAATTGGGCGAACACGTAGGTTCGCCCCTACATGATTCGGTGGAATTGGGCGAACACGTAGGTTCGCCCCTACGTGATTCTGTGGAATTGGGCGAACACGTAGGTTCGCCCCTACGTGATTCTGTGGAATTGGGCGAACACGTAGGTTCGCCCCTACATGATTCTGTAGGGGTTGACCTATGTGTCAACCCTTGCATCAATTGAGATAACACTTTGAGAGGAAAATCTGTCGGAGTAAAGATTTCAACGTGGACATTTTTCAATGAACGTTGCAAAGCCGGAATTAATCCAGCGCGTGCCACCGAGGATTTACCCGAACCGGATGGTCCCAAAATCGGTAATAAGCGCGGTCGTTTGGCAGACTCTAATTTTCGGCATTTTTCCAAGAGACTTTTGGTTAACTGTTCCCGCCCAAAAAAGCGTTCGGCATCTTCAGCTTGAAACGCGGATAAGCCCAAATAAGGATTGGCAGCTAAAGTTTGCTGTTGTTCTTGCGCCAACCATTGCTGATTAAAAAC
>Ga0233403_10001485_pt1 | contig 10935 bp, 9 predicted proteins | sample Na_oxic_1_MG_FD_179866 | JGI IMG/M metagenome (GOLD analysis project Ga0233403, IMG submission 179866) | Seawater microbial communities from Saanich Inlet, British Columbia, Canada - Na_oxic_1_MG | ecosystem: Environmental > Aquatic > Marine > Inlet | place: Canada: British Columbia | collected...
GTCAAGTTAGACTGGTAAAACCTGAGACTTATAACCCAAGTCTTTTGGCGAGAACCAAGCCAATTTGGGTTATACAAAGCGATCTAAGAAATTTTTTTTAGGTCTTTGGGAGATTCCCCCTCTCTTTCTTAATGAAGAGTGCTATTGTTAACTTTTGTTAACATAAATGAATCGGAATGTGTTGAGCAATACCAAATATTTAGGAATATTCTCCATAATCTCCAAACGGATTTATGGTATCAATTTGGGCCCGAGTCTCATTTTATGTCACACCGGGCCATTAAAATTGTGGTTAGGGTTGGATTCTTCGAGGACTGCCTGAGAATTATTTCAAGCTGATACGAGAAATGATGAGAAGATTTGTTGCAGAGAATTTAATAAAATATAGCCAAGTAGGTCGGGTTACGCTTCGCTAACCCGACCTACTCAACTTTTTATTCACACACTTCCATACCACTTTCACAAGCTAATTTATCGGCAACAGCCCGCAAATGATTGACGACTTCAGGAATATTATCAGGATATAAGCAATATTCAATGGCACCAACCACATTGGCGGGTATCCAAGGCAAATCTTTTGCACCGCTATACCAACTCGCTTCACACGCATAGCGTAGTTGGAAAAATCCTTCCATTGCATTCTGATAGGTACCTGATCTAAAACGGGTAGCGTCATAAGGTATACCCAATGAATCAGAAAATACGTCTGACGGTTGAAACCTCACTGGATTTTCCCATAAATTTCCAGTATCAGAACGGAATCTATCTATGGGAATCTCGTCTTGAGAATCTTGTGGTTCTGCTGGTGGGTACCAGAGTTCACCACATTTATCCCCATTACAAACACGATTATCTGGTGGTGGTACGATGATAGGAGGATGAGGCGTAATATTGAAATAAGCGTGATCAAAGTCTATATAACAATCCATCGCATACCCGCCGCCACCCGCCCAACAATAATCTTCTTCTTGGATAACTTGAAATTCAAATTTAACCATTCTTGCTTTGGGGGGTACCGTCATTATTGCTTGTCGTTCAATCCATCCATTATCATTACTACAAGAGATGGCTGTTGAACCTTCATCGACATAAGAAGCGTTCTGGTCATAAAATTTGGCTTTAAAAGAACATTTTGGTTTAGCATCTTCCGGCGATACAAACCATGCACCCACTTTAACCTCAGCTTCTCCGCTATCAATAAAAGAGGCATAGGGAGAAATATCTATTTGCTGAGTGATATTTGTGGTACCCACTGCCATATAAAAATAATCTCCCTTGTAAGGAAATATATTGCGAAAAGACCCTACATAATCCCACAGATCACCATTCTCAATCTGCCATTCATCACCCAATTGAGCTTCAGCACTGGGATTAATCAACAAATTAGGGGACCATTCTTTCTCAGCCGTTTCATCTTCAGTCGTTTCATCCTGAGCAAACACTGAGATAGCAAACATCAACGTCATTGCTACAGCCAGCGAGGTTGTAGTGAATCGCTTCATTGTTACTCCTTTTGATTTATTAGACTTGTTCAGAAATCAATTTTCACTTAAAAATGAAAATTCAAGAAAACCCGAAACTAAAACCTGATAGGTTTGGCATAGAAATTCTTGTTTTTGAACAAATCTATTACCGTTATCAACAAGACACGTCATTAACAAACAAGAATATTTTTAAACTTCTTGTCAGTTTTGACAGACGCTAAGAATAACATTTCAAGAAAAAAATGGCCATACCTGGTCTACTCTCAGAAAAAAAATGTTTGAATTTGTCCAGAAATTGAGTGGAAATACTTGCAAAAAACTATTGAATAATTAAAATGATAGGAAAAATTTTATCACGAGAATCCTTGATAAATTTTTTACCCTGAAATTTTTTTAACTGTCATAGATTTTATTTATAGTTTTTGAAATCAATAGGTTAAAAAAAACGTCTTAGGCTAGAACAAAGGAACGAAAAAAATTAGGCAGCTTTAGCTAATAAAGGGCTTATCTGTAATTCATTTTTGTATTGTTCCACTTGCCATAAATCATACGCTACCTGGTGTCCCATCCAACTTTCTGGGCTACTTCCCAGTGCCATAGAGAGACGAACTGCTATTTCAGGAGTAACTTTGCCTTTTTTATGGATGATATTTGATAAGGTATTTCTACTGATATCCATTGCTTCTGCGGCTTTTTTAATACTGATATCCATCGGTTCAAGCCATAAATTTTTAATAATTTCACCTGGATGTGGAGGATTATACATCTTCATAATATTTTACCTTAGTGATAATCTTCATAATTGACAATTTCAGCGTCTCCATCTTCAAAACGAAAGGTAATACGCCAATTACTTTGTACAGTTACAGCCCAAATTCCTTTTCTATCACCTTTTAACTGATGAAGGTGCAAGGTTGGAATATAGCGTTTCCCGATTTGGTTAAATACAACCTCCCCCAATCCTCTATTTTTTTCGGAGGAACGCAAGGGAAAGTTGTGTTTAACTAAATCGGGAAACGCTATATCCATATCTTCAACCGGCATAGAAGATATAGATTTACCAGGGTTCCGGCTTCATCCGCTAAAAGGAGGTAGAAAAGGATTATGGGCAATTGATGTCAGCAAAAATTGGCGTATGGTTTTCAAATTTGAAAAGGGAAATGCCTTTTCAGTTGATTATAAGGATTATCACTAATGAGTATGTATAACCCACCACATCCCGGTGAATTTATTCTGGAAGTTTATCTTGAACCTTATGGTATTGATTACCAAACTGTTTCTGAACTGCTGAAAGTTTCACCTTCCACCTTTAATAAATTGATTAAAAGACAAACCAATGTGACTCCTGAAATGGCATTGCGTCTTTCCAAAACATTAGGGCGAACAGCGGAAAGTTGGCTAATTATGCAAGATAATTACAATCTTTGGCAAGCCAGACAGAGCGTTAATCTTGATAATGTAGAAAGGTTGGTATTGCCTACTTAACGCGATGTTTTTATTGTTTTTCTCGTCCCAAAAGCGTAAGCCTAGGCTTTTTAATGAACCAAAATTTATTTTGGTTCACTGACTTTAATTCGTTTTAATTTCCTATGATCTCTTTAAATCTTAATAAAGAATTTCCCCTTGACAATACTATTATTTACCTTAATCACGCCGCTATGTCACCTTGGCCCAAACGTACTGCCGAAGCAGTGCAACAATTTGCCCTTGAAAATATTACGCAAGGTGGAAAAAATTATGCCCAATGGGAAATAAAAGAAACGCTTTTACGTGAACAATTGCGCCAATTATTGAACGCGCCAGCAAGCACCGATATTGCCTTATTAAAAAATACCTCAGAAGCGTTGTCTGTGGTTGCTTATGGGCTTACCTGGCAAGAAGGCGATAATGTGGTTATCACCAATCAAGAATTTCCCTCTAATCGTATTGTGTGGGAATCATTACAAAGTCAAGGGGTTACTGTCCGCCAAGCTGATATTTCTCAGACTTCTGAGCCAGAAGAAGCCTTATTTGCTCAAGTGAATGAAAATACGCGTTTGATTGCAATCAGTGCCGTACAATATGCCAGTGGCTTGCGGATGGATTTAGAAAAAATTGGTCATTTTTGTCAAAATCACCAAATTCTGTTTTGCGTGGATGTGATTCAAAGTTTAGGCGCGTTACAACTGGATGTGCAAGCCATTCATGCTGATTTTGTGATGGCGGATGGGCATAAATGGCTATTGGGCCCTGAGGGCCTCGCGGTATTTTATTGCAAAGCCGAACAAAGAGAAAAAATCCAATTAAAACAATATGGTTGGCATAATATAGACAATCCTTATGACTTTGAGGCCAAAACGTGGGCCCTTGCAACCGATGCACGTCGCTTTGAATGTGGCAGTCCAAACATGTTAGGTATATATGCCCTCAGTGCCAGCCTATCTCTATTGGTAGAAATCGGTATGCCGACGATAGAACAACAAGTCTTGGAAAATACCCAGTATTTACTGAATGCCTTGACCTCATCGCCACAAATAGAAATACTCTCTCCACAACAACCCAATCGCTATGCGGGTATTGTTACCTTTCGTCATCGGCAAATAGACGCAAAAACCTTGTATCAGCAATTAAGGGAGCAAGGCATTATCTGCGCTCAACGCGGTGGTGGCATACGATTATCACCACATTTTTATACACCACCAGAAAAATTAGACCAAGCTATCCAATTAATCCACTAAAGACTTAGAATTTATTAAAATACCGTTTAAAGAAAAATCATTTCTGGTTCTAAACCTGCCATATTTTTGGTAGTCCCTACAAACTGATAGAGGTGGTTATTTTTGGTGGGCAATAGTTCGACAAGCTCACCAACCAGCGGGAGATAGAACCGTGGATTTGTCTAACGTCTAAGGCCCGCTTGCCCACCCTACGAATCCGTCCAATATTTGTAAACCATTGATTTTTAATACCTGCATGGCTTTGTAGGGACTAAATCAAGGGGTCTAAATCAAGGGGTCAGAGTAGTTGATTTTGACTTAATAATTAGTTTACAGAATCAACGACTCTTACTCATTTATTAATTTATAAATCAATAACTTGACCAAACAAGTCCGACAGACTCCTAGTGATTTATTCTAGTTCCTTTGCTACTGCAAAGGAACTCATTGCGTGATGCTCAGCGTCACTGAAATATAAATTATCAATAATAATCAAATAATTAAAAAAAGTTTCTCATATTTTTGTTTGGGATTACGTCTGTATATTACATATTAAGTCAACATTCCTTAATTAATCATTAATCAATTAATGACAAAAATCGGCCTGTCAATGTTTTTAAAATTAAAATATATTTATTTACATAGACTTACGAATAAATTTTAAAAAAGTTTTAATATTTTTGGAAAGAATATCGTCTATAGTTGTAGGGTGAGTAGAGCGATAGCGAAACCCACCAAATGGCTAAACGCTCATCCGTTGTACTCAATGCCTGAATTTTCGATTTACCATCAGCACATCAAGATTTTTAACATTAAAATATTTTTATTTACATAGACTTACGAATAAATTTCAAAAAAGTTTTAATATTTTTGGAAAGAATCTCGTCTATAGAGATAAAGCAACAATTGAGTACAACGGATTCCAAAATAAACTGATTAAAACCTCAACATTATAAATGCAATTAAAAGTGATTGTTGTAGGGTGGTAGAGCGTAGCGAAACCCATCAAATGGCTGCTAATTCATTGTACTCAATGTTTGGCATTTTCAAGTTCAACGTTTTGAAAATTTAAATATATTTATTTACAAAGATTTAAGAATAAATTTCAAAAAAATTTTAATATTTTTGGAAAAAATATCGTCTATAAAAATAAAGCATCATTGAGTACAACGGATTCCAAAATCAACGGATTAAAACCTTAACTTTCATTGAATTCAAAGAACTCATTCGTTTATCGGACCGTCATTCTTTGTACTCAATTCCTGATATTTTCGATTGATCAGAGGACTCATAATTGATAACACGATATTTTCGATTGATCAGAGGACTCAGAATTGATAACACGTTTGCTTTGTTTGAAATTTTTCTTGCTGTAAATTTTTCTATGATAGCCATGAGCAAATCCCCTTAAAAGAAGGGATACAAGAGGTGTATTTGAGTTCTTTTCACAGAATTATTTACAGTCAGGATTTTTTCCATCATTGATTACAATTTTTTTTTAACCACCAACCTTTAAATAAAGGAGATTCAAATGAAATTGCGTAAATATCACCAAACTGTTTTGGCAACGGCCCTGTCACTAGGATTGTTAACTTTATCAACTTCGGCGGCTGCCTTTTTCACTATAGATGAATTGTTGACACCCACCACCACTGACAAATGTGAGCGAGATATCACGTCAGATTTGAAATTTGTGATCAATGACACGGTTGTGGATAAAGATGTTGTCTTGTCGCCGTTAGGAACGTTCACTATAGGAAATTTTCTCAAGATCGAGTTGGTTGAAGATTTACGGGTTTGCGTCCGCTATGATCGGGTTGATTTGTGGATTGCTTTGGAAATGCCCGATGGCAAACGCTTTTTTATGGTGGAATCCCCATTGCCTCCATTTGTGGCTTTTGTTCTTGAACCCACGCCATTCAAGGATAAGTTAGGAGATGAGCAGAATACCCATAGTGTGCTGAATTTTGAAGTTGTACCTGGACTTGGTGGGACTTATCGCCTTTTTGCGGCTTATAGCGAAGCTGGGAAAGACATCAGCGAACTTTTGTTCACGTTGCGTTCAAACCGTGCAAATGCAGAGGTTATATTAGATAATAACTAATTGAGTTAAGTACAACGAATTGACGAAATAAACGAATAAGGCTATTATTTCAAAATTAGAATGTTTCTCAAAGAAAAATATGACCGTTTAATAAATTCGTTTCTTGAGATTATTATTAAGATTTATTCGTTTATTTCGTTAATTCGTTGTACTCACATTTTCACACATAGGAGGTTAATCATGAAAAGAAAAATCTATTTTAAATGGACCAACTTTTTCGCCTTGATGGTAGTAATTTTAACTACCGGGGGATTGGCGAATTCAGCCCAAGCATCGGATTTGGTGATTGAACCCTCGGTACCAATGGTAGCGATAGGAGGAAAGATTCAGTTATCGGTATCAGGGGCTACAGGAAAAGTGACTTGGTGGACAAAGCAAGGGCAAATTTTAGGTACAAATAGTACTCGTACTACTTATGTTGCTCCAAATAAAGTTGGTGAATATCATGTCTTTGTGTCAGATGATAATAATGCTTCAGTCGGAATTAGTGTTACTGTGTTGACAGAAAAGAAGGTGGAAAAAATATTTTCCCCAGAAAATGCCGATTGGAAAATTTATGCCGATCCTGGTTATGAGACAAATATACTTGCCTTTTCAGCCGATAAGGAAATACTATGGGTAGGTACTGATGTTGGACTTGAAAAACGTGAAGCTAATACTGGGCTGTTGATACGCAGATTTACCACTTTAGATGGATTGCCAGGTAACTCCATTACCATTTTGTTACCTGATGAGAATGGTGGCTTATGGATAGGAGGAATACCATTTCCAAAAAGAATACCTTCATTTTTATCATTATTAGATGATATAGCGAAACGTGAATTAGAGAAATATTCTATTGGCCTTGTTTATCTGAATAACAAGGATGAATTGACATTATTTAACCAAGACGATTGGGGCTTACCAACTAATTCTGTTTATGCCCTCCTTTCTGATGGGAAAGGTGGTATTTTTGTGGGTACTGATCGTGGTCTTATTCATCGTGATGCCAGTGGTAAATGGAATATCCTTGAGAGTGATATTACAGTCAGTAATGAACAGATATTGCCTTATAATGTTAAAGGCTTAGTTGACGACAATCATGGTGGTATTTGGATAGCACATGAGGGTGACTATGGTCTTATTCATCGAAGTGCTAATGGTGAGTGGACTCCATTTGATCTTAGAACTTTGTTACTACTTGACGGTGATTTTATTGAGTTGTTAAATCACTCAATGGCAATTACTCAGGACGGAAAAGGAGGTATATGGGTTGCGACTCTTGGTGGTTTAGTTCATCGTAGTGTTACTGGAGGATGGAAATTTATCTTACTTGACTCACCTAATTCTTCTGAACGTTTTAACTCATTTTATGGCAGTTTCTTTAACATCACAACTATTCTATCTGATAGTAATGATGATCTATGGTTAGGTGTTCTTTTCGATCCTAATGCCAAGGAAAAAGGTTTAGTTCATTATGATCGTAGTAATGATCAATGGAATATAATCAGCACTGAAGAGTCTCTGTTGCCAAGTAATAATGTAACCACTCTTTTACCCGATGGCACTAATGGTTTTTGGGTAGGAACTAAAAAAGGTATTGCTTACAGAAGTAAAACCGGTAAATGGAAATTGTTAGAAAACAATGTCACCTCTATAATTGCAGCTAGTAATGGTGATTTATGGATGGGTACTGATGGTGGTTATCTTGTTCGCCATGATAATATAACTAATGAAATAGAATTATTTGGTAATTTAGAACTGATTAATAATGCTAATTTTTTTAACAGTTTTACCCAAACTTTAGCTTTTGATGGTGAAAGTGGATTATGGATGGGAACCAATGATAATGGAATTATCCATGCAACCAAAGATAAATGGGAAGTTTTTAATCGTGGTAACTCTGAACTACCAGATAATTCAGTCCAGGCTTTTGGATATAATTGTGACTACAAGAAAATATGGGTAGGTACCAACAATGGACTTGCTTATCTCAAGAAAGATGAACAGTATGGTCAATGGCAGGTTTTTAATTTTGAAGATGCTCAATTGCCCAACCAGTCTGTGAATTCTCTTTTACTGGATGATAGTGGTATATTATGGATAGGAACCGATGAGGGTTTAGTTTCTTATCATGATGATACTGGACAATGGAATCTATTTGAGACTGAAAATAACTTTTTGTTGCACAATACTATCGTTATGGATATTATTGCTGATGAGATTGGCAATATGTGGATAAGTAGTTATGGGAATGGATTAGTTCATCGAAATGAAACCGGTGAATGGAGCCTTTTTAATACTGATAATACCAATTTTGAATTGCCTAGTAATTATATTACCACCCTTGCCACTGATGATAGTGGTGGTATATGGATGGGAATTTCAGAACCGCACACAAATTATCATGGACTTGCACATCGAAGTAGAGATGGTAAATGGGATGTCTTTGATCAAAATAATTCTGGCTCACTGACTAACCCTATTAAGGCACTTCTATCTGATGGTCAAAATGGACTGTGGGTAGGGAGATTAAAAACTGGGTTCACTCATCTTACCTTTAGCAAACAATCTGCAAGTTGTGCTACGGCACGGAACATTACCCCTCAACAATGTAAGGAACAGCATGTAAAGAATAAGCGTGCCGCTATTATTATTCACCCAAATGGTGAAGGTATTAATGAGAAGTTACAAGCTGAACATGCAAATTTTATGGCAACTTATGCTTACAACACCTTAACAAAAAAACGAGGCTACAATCACGATGAAATCTATTATGTGGGTTACAAACCCGATTTAGATTTTAATAATTATGATGGAAAACCCGAACCTTATGTTGATGCTCCGGTTACTTTAGCAGCATTTAACAATGGTGATAAGCCCCGTGATTTAACAGAAGCCGACATTGAAAAGGCTTTTGAATGGGCTATAGAACAGAGCAACATAGCAAAAAAAGAGGGGTTACCTGAGCAACCTCTCGTTGTCTATTTTGTTGGTCATGGTTTACCTGATGAACTCATGCTTAGTAGTAATACTCCCCTATCTGCAACTAAACTGAAGGAATGGCTTGATAAATATCAAACTAATACGAATGGTAATACCGTTATCGTGATCCTTGAGGCTTGCTACTCAGGTACATTGATAGATGATTTAAAAGGAAAAAACAGGGTAATTATTAGTAGTACCGGTGACAATCTTTCCTATAACAATGGTTCAGGGAGAATATCCTTTACCAAGGTTTACTTTGATGAATTGGGTAGTGGGGCAGATTATTGGAATTCTTTCAATTATGTTAAAAATCTCTTCACTAACAAGGATTCCCGTTATCCATTCAATTTACAAATGCCGCAATTAGAAGATTCTAATGAAGGTAAATTGGCACCAAGCTTATTCCTAAATGGTGAATTTAATGGATTACCTGGCCCAATTCTTACTATACGGTTTTCTAATGATCCTCTATTACCTGACCCCATTACAATTGAAGGTTATTCTGTCATTTCATCTAATAAAGTGGTTAATTTTTTAGCATCCGATATCCATGAAATATCATCGGATGTAAAGTCTATTGATGTTTTAATTAAACAACCTCATCCATTGCTATCGCTTCCTCTTAAGCTCCGTCAAGCAAATGATGGGCAATGGCTTCAGAGTTACAACCCTATATTTTCCGATTATGGTGAATATCAAGTTACTTTTAAAATGAGCAAACATAATGGTGAGATTATAGATACTTCACCAATCAGTTTCTTCGTCAAACATCTGCCTAGTCTCATTGACGGAAATTTACTAGAAGTTCCGGCGGTTGTAGTACCTGATGGCATTGGTGGACAGGATATTTTCCAAGCCAAATTGCTCAAACGTCCCGATTCAGATACCTTGTTTGAACTTGATCTTAGTTCCTTGATTCTCTTTCATGGTGAGCTTTCTACAATAGATATCGTCAACTATGCTCCAATGACGGGTGGTGTACATTTTCCAAGGTTGGATATGCTTGATGGTTCAACTCGAAGTGCTAATTTGAAATTATTGGAACCTTGGTTATTTGAATTAACATATTGATAGACAAGGGCGTTCATTTGAATGCCCTTTATTTTTTTACCACAACTAAAAACCTTCGAGGTTTTAAAAACCTCGAAGGTTTTGTTCTAATAAGCCAATATGTCTTATAACTCTCTTATTTTCCTCGGCATTCTTATTATCCAACTATTTTCTACCAGCCATGCCGAAATCACTTTGGATGGTAGTTTGGGCCCACAGAATGAATTGTCGGGCCCAAATTACACGATAGATGCCGATAAAGGCACTTTAATGGGAAATAATTTATTTCATAGTTTTCAGACTTTTAATATTAATCATGGAGAAAGCGCAACTTTCATAGGTCCTGACAATGTAGCCAATATTATTGGACGAATAACGGGTGGCAGTGCATCACAAATCAATGGCACATTAGAATCAACAATTCCTCATGCTGACTTATATTTGCTCAATCCAAATGGCTTTGTAATAGGAAGTAGTGCCTATTTAAATATCAATGGTTCTCTGTATTTGGCACTGAGGTCCTTGAATGGGATTGCTTCTAAAGGTATAATGAGCCGATTTTAAACACAACGGAAAAAAATGGCACTATTAAGTTTTCATTGCCCTAATTGTCAATCTCAAAATTGTAAAACCC
>Ga0233403_10001486_pt1 | contig 10935 bp, 7 predicted proteins | sample Na_oxic_1_MG_FD_179866 | JGI IMG/M metagenome (GOLD analysis project Ga0233403, IMG submission 179866) | Seawater microbial communities from Saanich Inlet, British Columbia, Canada - Na_oxic_1_MG | ecosystem: Environmental > Aquatic > Marine > Inlet | place: Canada: British Columbia | collected...
GACAGGTCATAACTTGGCGAAAAGAAGTTAATCTGAAGTGGAATGATAGGAAGGTTGTTTTTCTTGGCAACAACATATAAATTTCTGACACTGGTTTCATCCGGGTTGACGGCGACTACCCTGCTTCCGCAACGAGCTGCCAGCAAGGGGATATCAGTTTGATGGCTGTCTCTGCCAATATCCAGCACAGACTTTGGCCGAAGGTCCGATAAAACAGTTGAGAGACTCTTTAAAGTCAGTTCTGACAGCAAAGAACCATTGATAGCATCTGGTATTTCTGCTTGCACAGAAGGCAATTTTATGTTTTCCACTTCCTGACGTATCTGTTTAAAAAAACCACATTTTGCTTGTAAATGATCTAAGGTGTCAGGCACATGGGGCCTATCTGACATAAAAATTTTTTTTACAATATTACGAATTTTCTCAGGTGTGTGCAGGTGTGCTGAATGTCTGAGCCGGTTTGCCAAATTCCTGGCCAAATTCAATCCTGGCAAAGACCGACCGGTCAGGGCTTCAAGGTCGGACCTGAGCACACTAAGTTCATAGTCGTGTAACAGCCAATGAGCTATCCGCCCATGACCTTGGGCAATAAGACGTAGCGGATAAACAAAAGCTCTGCTAAATTGCTCATAGTTGAAGCATTCCAAATGGGTACAATCATCAGGAACAGGGGATATTGAACCGAAATCCACAAAAACAGGCTGACATCCGTCAAAAAGAATATTCAAAGGATGGGCATCTTCACATAGCAAGTTATGCCGATCCAGTTCTATGCAGAAATATAACTGGTGCAAGGCGGCATCCTTCAACATTAAATCGCACCACTCTTGCGGATAGGAAACAAACGGAATCGTCCGATGTTTCAAGACGATTTTATAGGGATCAAATTTCAGAGGAGTGATCTCTGTTTCAACAAAGAGTTTTTTTGCAATAAGTTCCCGCATAATTCCTTTGTTGAATAAATATCGGCAAAATGGAACTCTTATTGAAGGAATGCCACGAAATAACTCTCCGTTCCATTTAAAAACTCTGTGGTAATCAGTGAATGACAGACCCTGATAGACTAAACTGGCTTGGGTTAGCTTTTGGTTTGACTCTTCCATTATAGAATTTTTCCATAGCAAAGTTCCCGGGCAGCGGACAGATGAAAATGAATAATCTCCCATATGAGGTTTGGATTGCTTATGGTCCGCATAGATCGTCTTCTCTTTCTACTGAACTGCTGAGATATTTTTCAGCTTTCTTACATAGCATTTCATAAAATGCTTTTCCTAAATACCAGGTGATTATCTGTTCATAGTTTACATAAGTTAGCGGCTTAATCCAACCTTTTCTTTCGCAAAAATGATTTTCCAAAGGGACTTCTTTTATATCCTGTTTTTTTAATTTCGGCATGAACCATAATTTTTTTCCAACACTTTTTATTATTTCTTTTTTCCAAATGCTATAAACAGAATTATTATTGGGGCGATCTCCGTAAATTTCAACTAATTCCCAATTTTGCGGTAAGTACAGAGTCAGAAAGGTTTTATTGGGGTATAATACTCCCTTGTATGGCATAACCGCGACGGGATACATGATGCATTCAAAGGGCCAATAATCGAAAATCGGCACCTGTTTTTCCAAAGCCCAGGAGTAAATAGAACAAAGACTTTTGTTTTCTTTTTTATATAAAAAGCAGCATCCCTTATTCCCGCCTCCTATTTCAACAATATTGGTATATGCCGCATTATATTCTTCTGAATAAAACCAACCCACTGAATCCCATCTTTCCCTGGGTATATAACCCTGTCGTATCTCATCTAAAACCCCTGACAATTTTTTGGTGGTTTCTTCCGGAATGGTTGATCCCCAAGTGCAGCAAATACCGCATGATTCACAATTGCTTCGTGTTTTAAAAAAGGCCTCAACATCTACGATGATATCATCAATTTCCTCCACCGGATGTTTGAGTACATAGCGATCCATATCACTTCCCCAAATCTCGGCACGTAATCTGATATGTTTCTCAATCATCATTAAATCCTTTTCTGATATATTTTTTGTGAAGCTCTTTCAGTAGGAATTCCATGAAACAACTTTCCATTCCATTTAAAAAGTCTGTCTGAGCCAGTGAATGATAAGGAATATACTGCCTGCCGTCATAACTTGCATTTTTCATTCTTTGCGCCTTTGCGCCTTTGCGAGAGATAAGAACCAGGGCAGACCTGATTTCTCGCAAAGGCGCATCGGCGCAGAGGACGCGGCAGAAAAGCTCCGTTTGTTCCGGTGTCAAGATATATATTCACTGCACATTCTGGTTCCCCACAGTTGACCAGGCATATTTACGCAGGCAGACAACCCAGCTACGATCAGGGAGCTTACCTGAGCCATAAATATCGTGAGCCTCAACATCAAAATAACCAGCGTGTTCAATATAATCCGCCTTCATTCCGCCTTTGAGGAGCGCAAGATTGATGAAGCATCGGCCGGGCGTAAGATACAATGGTTCTGTTATACAGGTAACTTGCCCTTCAGGAGGGAGAACTTCGGGAAGGTCATTGGTCCGTTCACTATGCAGTGAAACAAGTCCGATGTCGCTGTAATCATAAATCGTGGCAGAAAACTGAGGGTGTAAAATTGGCTTTTCGCTGCGATAACCGATGGTTAATTTCAGACGACTCGCTGAATTGATTATCTCATCACCATTTTCATCCTCAATTTTCAAAGAAACAATTTTAGCGCTGCCATCCCCTGTTCGCTCTTTCCGTTGGTCTAATGCGTTATTTTCCGGTTGAATCAGGGATTTAAACGATTTCAAATAATGATCAACAACATCATGTGTGGGGCCATGATGCAATATTTTTCCGGCATCAAGTGAATATGCCCGTGTGCATAACGAGCGAATTGCAGACATGTTGTGACTCACAAATAACACCGTCCGTCCTTGTTTGGCAATATTTCCTATTTTTCCCAGACACTTCTTTTGAAAAGCGGCATCCCCGACCGCAAGCACTTCGTCAATCGCCAGTATCTCGGGTTCAAGGTGCGCTGCCACAGCGAAAGCTAAACGCATGTACATCCCGCTGGAATATCGCTTGACAGGTGTGTCAAGAAAGGCTTCCACCTCGGAGAAATCTACGATTTCGTCAAATTTTTTCTTGATCTCATGCCGTCGCATCCCCAGAAGCGCGCCGTTCATGAAAATATTCTCCCGGCCGGTAAGTTCCATGTGGAAACCTGTTCCCACTTCCAGCAAGCTGCCAATCCGACCGTAAATATCAGCATATCCGGTAGTTGGCTCGGTTATGCCTGAGAGTATTTTCAAAAGTGTGCTTTTTCCTGCTCCATTGCGGCCTATTATTCCAACAACCTCCCCCTTATCCACCTTGAAGCTGATATCCTTCAAGGCCCAGATCAAACCCGCCCCGGACACATTCTGTCGGCCGGACAACTTGGAACGCAGCTTTCGAAACGGAGCCAAGAGAGCCTCCGTCAAAGCTTCTCGGAACATTGGATAAGCATTAGGCTCACCTATTCGGTATTGTTTTGATAATCCTTCAACTTTGACTGCTGTTTCACTCATTTTTGATACTCACACAATATCAGCAAAAGACTTTTCCATTCTGCGGAAATATAATAATCCGCCAGCCAGCAACAAGGCAGTTGCTGTGACCGACACAATCAACATGGTCCAGGGAGGTGATGACTTTCCCAACAAAGCCCATCGAAAGCCCTCGACCACACCAACCATGGGATTAATTCCGTAAACTGCTTTCCACTTTTCAGGAACCAAAGAACTCGAATATGCAACCGGTGTTATAAACAACCACAGTTGAGCCAAAAAAGGTATGGTGTAACGAATATCGCGATACTTGACATTCAAAGCTGACAGCCAGAAACCTGCTGACAGTGCGGCCGCTATTGCCAATAAAGTGAACAGTGGCAGCGTAATCAAAGCCCAGCCTGGGAAGATACCATAATAGAACATCATCCCTGTCAGCACAAAAAACGCAATAAAGAAATCAACCAGCCCGGCCATCACTGCGGCCAGGGGCAGGATTAATCGCGGAAAATAAACTTTTGTAAGCACCTGTGCATTGTCCACGAGACTATTGCTCGAGTATGTCAGAGCATAGGCAAACAATTGCCATGGCAGCAATGCACAATAGGTAAATACAGGATAAGGAATCCCATCTGATGGCACTTTGGCCAGTTTGCCAAAAAAAATACTAAAAACTATCATTGTCATGACAGGTTGGAGAATTGCCCACGTGGCACCTAAGAATGTTTGCTTGTAACGTACCTTGACATCACGAATTGCCTGGAAATAAAGCAATTCACGATAACGCCACAACTCGGCAAAGTCTATAGGCACCCACCCATGACGGGCCTGTCTTCTGACCACAGAACGGTTCAATCTCTTTTCCTTTCCTGATTGGTGAGATCAAATTAATTTTTTCTGAATTTACAGCCTGCAATCTGTATATATCGGATAATGATCTGAAATAAACAAATACCCATGCTCAGCAGATGGGAATTTCATCTGATGCCCGCCTGTGATTGCCAGATACCGTGCATTTCCGGAGGATTTGTCAATCCCCCGGGAGCGGATCGGGGAAACTTTCCATCTGCTGATGCTCAAAATATATGATTGTCATCATGTCCCAACACAATCTTTTGCCGCCGCATTTCCCAGAAAAAACCCAAACTGTTCGCCAACTGGGAGACGAACATCAATCCGGTTAGCAGAAAAGATTTCAACCCTTTTGATTGCAAAACCGGAAACATCAACAAATCCCGATAAAAGGAAAAAGGCTCGATCTTCAAGGTTGTATGACAACGTCCGGCCCGTATTCGATGAAAATAAAATGCTCCCCGCCCATAATTGAAGTGCTGTCGCCAAAATGAGCACAGGGTCATGGCATGCGTGTGCTGAACAACTGCCTCCGGTGCATAAATTGTATGGAAACCATTATGCTGCCAACGATCACAGAACTCACGATCCTCTCCGGCCGCCAAGGGAAATGATGTGTTGAACCCGCCGATTTCACGAAAGTGTCGGGCCGGTAAAAGCATATTGTTTGAAGCAAAAAAAGTCATGTTTCTGTTCTGACCGTTATAATACTGGTAGAGATAGGACACAAGGTTCTGGCTGGCAGAGGAAAACAGGTTGCGTGGCAGGGAATTGATCGTACTTCCGCCGATCAGATGGCAGGAATTCCCGGTACAATATTTTGCCAATACACGCAGCCAGTCAGGACGCGGTTGACAATCATCATCAGTAAAAGCCAGAAAAACCCCTTTTGCGTGTTCTGCCCCTTTATTGCGTGCGGCAGCAGGGCCGGCATTTTTTTGCCGGATCAGTTTAATATTCAATCGGTTCTCAAACCCTGTAACAACACTATCCATCGGTTGATCGCTGCCGTCGTCCACCGCGATCACTTCAAAACGATCACGCGGATACTCCGAACGAACCAAAGACAGTAAACAAGCTGTTAATTGTTTCGGACGGTTATATGTTGGGATGATGATTGAAATTAATGGCTCGGATGCATAGCGCGTCACTTCAACATACCTCCTCCGTTGTTTACTGTAAAACAGTCTTCAGTCTCACGTTAATTGCTTTTCCCACTATGGGCAAGGTCAAAATCCGGTTCTGTGTTCCTGTGCCATGCTCCCCCGAGTTTGTCAAAGCCGAAAATATCACTCTCTCTCTCTGAAATTAAATGGTCTCAGACTTGTCGAGGGAACATCTTTGTTATACGACAGAGTCCAGAACAAATTGACCGTTCCTCCGGTTTCCTCCATTGTTGATAACTCAGTAGCCAGAAGTTCCATATCAATAGCATCTTCAGGGAAATTATTCCCAGATTTTCCCTCGGAAAGTTCAGAGGGCGTATCACTGTTGCAATAGACATCAATGAAGGTGCTTGCAATGCCTAACTCTGAATTATTGCTGCTATTGTGTTGATCTGTTGTCCAGCCATCATTCCGCAACTGACCTGAATTGTCCGTCGAGAACACCTTTATGTCGGAGGCATAAGTGCCTTTGTTTTCAGGTGAGTCTGTGGAGTCAGAAGTCGCATTGTCAAACCGGAAGATGAATTCATAGGTTCCGGCAATATTCGGGGCAGGACTTACCTCTTGAAGAAGCTGACTGTCCTCTATAAACAGACCGATATTGTTCGGGTTGAAATAATCACCATCCAAGTCTTCCTCTTCGACATTAAAGGTAGGTGTTGCATAGCCTGCAACTGCTATCAAAGTGAAGATTGAAATGCAAAAAACCGCCGCGCTCAATTTTTGCACTCCGGAGTTGCTGCGTGCCGCAAACATCAGAAATATCATTTTGTCAGGCTTCATCATTTTCCTTTCTTGTTGGGCATGAACAAAAACGTATGCCGGCCCTTTTCATTTCAACATCTTCCGAATCTCTTCCGCATGCTTGAAATCATTATTGAGACTGATCGCTTTTCAACATCTTCCGAATCTCTTCCGCATGCTTGAAATCATTATTGAGACTGAGCGCTTTTTCAAAATACGGCCTGGCCTTTTCAAATTCATCAGTCTTGGATAAGGCCATTCCCAAATGATAGCAGGTCATAGGGTTGTCCGGTTTCAGGGCCAGACTTTCTTTGAAGAAAAGAATGGCGTAGAGGTAACTGCCTTTCCGATAATAAACCCATCCCATGGTATCAAGGATGTTTGGGTCATTATGGTGTTTGTCCAGAGCGATGCCTGCAAGCGCAAGTGCCTCATTGGTGTCTCCGTTAGTTTCCGACAGAAGATATGCCAGGTTATTTGAGGCATATCCATGGTTGGCATCAATGACAAGGCTCCTTCGATAATAGGATTCTGCCATTTTCAGGTCACCCTGATAGTCATGAATAGCTCCCAATGCAATGAGCATGGTCAGATGATCCGGTTTCACCTTCTCCACTTTCGTATAAATGGCCTTGGCTTTTTCCATCTGTTTGCTGTCCATGAACAATCTGGCCAGGTTCATTTCCGAAGCTATTGCAGCGGGGTTCAGAGCTGTGGATGCCTGAAAAGAGTTCATCGCCTTAGTCTCCTCACCAGCCTTTAGGAAAATTTCCCCTCTCAGGTTTTCAACAAAGGCCTGAAGTATCTTATTCGGGGGTATTTTTGCTGAATTGAGAAACTTTATTGCTTTTTTATAGCGTTTTTCATTCACAAGGATGTCTGAAATTTTCTTCAGAATTGAGAGCCGTTGGGGTTCTGTTTCATAGGCTCTGATATAGGAGCGTACTGCCTGGTCCATTTTTCCGGAGGCAGTGTGAACGAGAGCCAATCGTAGATGAGCAGGGATATGAGAAGGATTCTGCTCCACAATGGCCGTGTAAATTTCACTGGTGTCATCATAGTTTCGCAGGAGGAACTTGAGAGCTGCCAGCAGGATAAGCAGTCTTGGATTTCGCGGGGACTGACGGAACGCAATGCAGAGGTGTTCGTAAGCTTTTGCAATGTTTTTCTCGTGAAGATAAATTTCAATCAGTTCAATTCTGGATTTCAGCATGTTCGGCTCAATGAGAAGGGCTGTCTGAATATCTTTTTTCATCTTCTCTCGGCGAGGATCATCCGGGGATGTCTGATGTTTTATGCACAGCGCTCTTAAATGGTAAGCATCTGCATTGATGAAACCTTGGTCAATGATCCAAGACAAAAAGATATAACCGCCTTTGAAGTCTCCCCGCTTCATAAGCAGCTTTCCTTCGATAAATCCGGCGTTCAAATCGTTTTTTTCGATTTTCTGGGCTTTGTCGATCTCACGCCAGGAAAACTCAGGCATATCAAATGCAAGATATATCTGGGCAAAGCCGACCAGACACCTGAGATTGTCCGGTGCCAGTTTAACAGCTTTTTCCATTGTGGCAATTGCCTTGTCACGGTCGTTTCGCCGGGTGTGAAACTCCGCAAGGTTCATGATCGCCTGAATGGATTGTGGCGATTCATCAACAGCACGCTTATAATATATTTCAGCATTACTGTATTTTTTCCGACCCTCGTAAAAATGAGCCATATCCGTTAATTTGGTTTCCCTTATTTCAGGAGTTTCAATGACTTGTAACAACAGAGCTTCCATTTTATCCCAAGCCTCATCTTTCCTGTAGAGTTTACACAATCTCATATAGGGTTCCCTCAGGGATGAGTCAATGGCAAGGATGTCTTTATACATGGCTTTTGCCAGTTCATGTTTTGATGACGCTTCATAAAGTGATGCCAGAGCAAGCTTGGTTTTGACATTTTTTTCGGAAATCAGCAAAGTTTTTCTGAGGGTTTGAATTGCCTCGGCAAAATCCATTTCTCTGATCTGTATGCTGCTCAACAAGTGATAGGCTTGTATGGTTTGGGGGTCAGTTGCAAGAATGGCTGCGATTATTTTTCTGGCCTCCAGCAGTTTTCCAGTTTCTATATAAACCTGCGCCAACCTCAGTTTGGCGTATTTATTTCTGGGATTGATGGTTGTGGCTGTCTGGTAAGCTATGATTGCCTCATTGATACTATTGAGAAGCACATAAGTTTCAGCAAGTTCGAAATAGGCGATGGCATTTTCAGGATCAAGCTGGATGGCATTTTTATATTCGACCATGGCATTCCATGTATCATTCTGACGCGCGTAACCTCTGGCTTTCTCAATAAATTTCTGGGCTGTCGGTTCAGACCCGTCATAATTTTCTCCTTTGATAACGTGCCAGTTCGTGACAATGAAAATTCCCAGGCCAAACACTATACCAAGGGACAATCCAACAACACCGATGAGCAATGACACACCTCTGGACAGCTTGTTTTTATCCGTTTCCACAATATTATTCTCATGCTCCCGGAGTATATTGAAGTTTTGATTTTATATGCTGTATTATCAGTATATTATAGCCAATATTTTTGGCATGTCCGATGCCGGTCGCTGATATTGTCTGTTTTAATGGATGCTATAATTATAACTGAGTCAAACTGTTCAGGATGTGGACTGCAATCTTTTGATAATACAGCTCATAGAATTATAAACCCGACGGACTTAAGTTATGGTCCATGCCAGAATCTCCTGATGAAAGGCTGAAACAGTTTCAACAGTAGTAAATCCCAAGTTTATCCATTCGAGTAAATAGCCTTATCCGCAAGCTCTCTGCAATTAGCTGTCGGAGCTTTTTTTTCCTCTTCGAGATATTCGTCCTCTTCATTTACTGACCACAAATCATGACTGTGGTTTGTAATGTTCTGTATGGCCATCATACCTGTCAGCATTGAATGGTCCATATTATTATACCGATGCATTCCGTTTCGTCCGATGGTCTGGAGATTCTTAAAATTTGCTATGAATTTCTGTATTACACCAAGACAATTTGAATAGTTCTGATCGTACACCGGATAGGCTTTGGGCTGATGCACCACAAATTCATCCACAATATCATTGGTATCAGCCAGTCCCAGTTCAACCAACTCTCTGGCAGCCAATTCCACCAATTCAGCCTTGGGCATAGTCCAGAGATGATCTCCCTCGGTGCAGAAATATTCCATGCCAATGCTGGTATGATTGGGATCAGGTACCATTGCCGCACTCCAATTTTTGAAATTTTGTATGCGACCAACTCTGACATTCGGACTATGTATGTATATCCATTGTTCTGAAAAAAGAGATGGTTTGTCAATAATGAAAATGACGATGATAAACGCTCGATAAGAAAGACCATGTGATGCCTCCAGAACTTTATCGGGGGCTTTGGGTTTGAGCATGCTCACAAGGGTGGTGATCGGAGCGCTTGAAACGAGGTGTTCCACAGCAATTTTAAAACGCTTCCCCTGATGGATATATGTGGCATCGGTAATGTGTCCATTCTCGTGATTCAGACTGATTACTTCAGAGTTGAGCAACACCTCCCCGCCTCCGGTTTTCGTCTTTTCATGAAGGCGATCCCACATCATTCCTGGTCCCTTTGTCGGATAATCAAATTCATCAATCAGGGATTTCGAATTTTGAAAACCGAAAAGCGCGTTATAAATCGTTGCAGTAAGAGAAAGGCCTTTGATGCGCTGGGCTGCCCAGTCAGCCCCTATCTGTTTGCAGGGAATGCCCCACACCTTTTCCGTATAAGTTTTAAAAAATGTTTTATACAGACGTTGACCAAAACGGTTGGACACCCATTCCTCGAATGTTTCCTCTTTCGGGTAAGGGCTGATTTTTGAGATGACAAAGCTGAGTATGACCATGAAACTTTCATGAATGCCCAGATTGAAAAGAGCGTTTAAAGGGCGAAGGGGATAATTATAAAAACGATTATTAAAATAAATACTTGATTTGCGAGGAACCTTGAGAAAATCCTCACCCATTAAATCATGCCACAGGGCTAAAATTTTTTCGAACTTGGTGAAGAAACGATGGCCGCCCACGTCAAAATAGTAGCCTTTGTAGGATTCCGTCCTTGCAATTCCGCCGACCCTATCCGCTTTTTCGAGCAGCAAAGGGGTCATCTTTTGCTTAACTGCCTCATGCGCGGCAGATAGTCCTGCGGGACCGGCGCCGATAACGACAACTTTTTTTTCTCTCTGATGCATTTTCTTTTTTTCCATATTCATTTTCTTTTTATCAGCCAGTTTCCATAAGCAATGGCAAAAGCCAATCCGCTATAGAAAAAATAGAGCCAATGCCAGGGAAATGCTCTCATTGCAAATCCAAGGCCGCGCTTCTTCATAAAGAACAGATACAGTTCCCTGTTAAGAGCAAGGAGTATGATAATACAACAGGGTGCCGGGATCAGTGTCCACGGGGAAAAAATGGTTGAAATTCCCATAAAAAGCAACAGGTAAACTATAATAGTGCTGATTCTTGCGGACATTTTCAGGTTCAGGTCATCAGTTAACAGATTCTCTTTCAGGATCAAGCTGCTCCAGGGAAGTGCGCGGCAAAAAAAATCGGTTTTCACCAGAGATATTGCG
>Ga0233403_10001487_pt1 | contig 10927 bp, 5 predicted proteins | sample Na_oxic_1_MG_FD_179866 | JGI IMG/M metagenome (GOLD analysis project Ga0233403, IMG submission 179866) | Seawater microbial communities from Saanich Inlet, British Columbia, Canada - Na_oxic_1_MG | ecosystem: Environmental > Aquatic > Marine > Inlet | place: Canada: British Columbia | collected...
CTAATTTTACCTTGACAGAATGTCCTTGATTTGCTTTTATTTGAGTCAAGTTGTCATTAAACGAGAAGCGTTTTTTATCATTGTTTTCAACAACTTGTTTCAATTCTTCAATACTGAAACTGAGTTTTGAATTATTTAAAATCTCAGCGACACTCGCCCAGCCATTTTTATCTAGCGTTAAACCAATCGATTCTGGTTTATGTCGCAAGACATAACTTAAAAACTGACTGATTTTGATTTCCCGGTTTTTTGTCATTGTTTGAAATTGAACGGCTTAGACTTAAGTATAACTCAATGATCAAGTTTTTTAGCGTAACTATATAACGACAAGGATTACTTATAATAAAGGATAAAAACATCACAATGAGTTCGTTAAGGAACACTACCCTTTAGAATTGATTGAAACATTAAACAAAAATCACTGCGATCAGAGAATAACAGAACTCATCTCCGACGTGTTTTGATTTAATCCTTTATTATAAACAATACCTTCGCCAATTCACGGACATATAACAAGGTTTTTAATTGAAGCCTTAAATAATTCCATAGGTTTCACCTATGGCTATTGACGTTTAACCCCTTCGGGGTGAGATGTGCAACCCTGAAGGGGTTAAATGTGGGGTGTTAAATTTGTACCCAAACGCCCAATTATTTTTCACCTTCATTTTAGCGATGGCGTACAAGATTTATCTCGCTGCCCGGGCGGAAGGAGTACAAGATTTATCTTGTGTCACGCTCGTACAAGATAAATCTTGTATTCCTGTCGTGACACAAACCTTTTTGTAAATACCACGTTTTCGATCAGCCCATTATTGGGAGAATAAAAAATAGTCGCGTCGTACAGTATCGCAGCACTATACGTCAACTGATCCTTAACAAAATGGTAAACCGTTGGCAAGAATCCCAAAATGATACCGATTGATATCCCTCTTGTGATTCGTGGATCGTCACCCTCCCTAGAGATTTTTTTGAAATTCAATTGCCCTTCCTTATTAACGACACTCAACCATTTACCTAAACGTTCTGGTATTCGATTAAGCGAAACGTCTCCTATCATGGGAACATTAATGCGTTGGATGTCGGCAGACATGGAATCCAAAAGATTTTTATCAAACACATCAGTATCTGTAAAATCCACATTTTCCAACTCAGCTTGAGTTTTGGTAGGTGTAGAAGTACAACCGCTAATAAATAGTGCCGCTAAAAAATAGATAAGTATTTGTTTCATATCATATTCCTTATTAATGTGAATGTGATTTCTTCAAAAAAATATGACAGGTTGAGCGTTCCAGCACGAAGTTGCAAAAACCTGTCAGGTTGATATTCGGTTCAGTATATCAACCATATTAGCTAAAATATCAAGCACTTGTCAACAGGGTTTTGAGAGGTTGATATATGATTAAGTATTTGATTATTATAAAATAAATAGAAATTTCATGCCTCAATATAATCTTGATATTGAAAAATATTATTTTTTTTTTGACATAAAATCGGTTTTTTGACAAAATTCATTGGAACAACTATATTAATAATGAAAGGCAAATGATGCGAATGGCTTTAATAAAACGACAAGGATAGTTTTATCATAAAGGATTATACTGCAAGTGTTCAGGTTTTCGGATTTTATTCCTCGTTCCCATCGCTCCAGCGTGGGAATGCATACCACGACGCTCCAGCGTCGACTAAAACGTTTTAACATAGTTCACCATTTTTTTATAAGGTGTGACGCAGGAGCGTCACGATATGCATTCCCAACGAAGACGTTGGGAACGAGAAAAATCGTTACAAAGCATATATAGTGAAGAACTCTAATAAAACAACTTGGCGAATTCTGACATTTTTTTAATTCTTATCATTTTTGAAATCCTTTAATCGTATCTTATCAAAATTCTATAGTTTGTCAGATAAATATTTTGGTCGGAGTCTGCCAGCTTTAGCTTGGTTCTGCCAAACTAAAGTTTGGACTCCTAACGGTGGGTTTCCATTTCATTCCTACCCACCCTACATTTCTTACATCCCACCAAATTTTAATAGGATACCTTTAATCTTTAGACATTATTTGAAATAAGCCACTTAATCTATTAATTATTAATAAAAACAATTACTTACATATAAAAGCGTTTAATGGATAATTATTTTTCAATTTAAAAACAATCACTTAAGTGTTTTTGTCCGTTATTTCCAATAATGTTTTTTAAATTCTTATATTTAACAATCCTTGTGGTTATTATTTTGAGCACAACTAAAGGAAAATAATATGCAACGTAGCGTACCCATAATAATGACAGCGGCATTTTTTAGTTTATCGCCGCCCGTTATTGCCGAAGAAACCCAGCCCATAAATCCTGCTTCATTGGAATCCGTGGAAAGTTGTCCCGCCTTGCTTGAGGAGCTGAAAAAAGCGGCGATAGAAGAAATGGAAACAAGAGTGGATGCAAACCGCCAATCTGCAATCAGAAGGGATATGTGTCTTGTATATGCATATGCTGATTGTGCTAATTGTAATTCTGCTATGCCTATACCAATGGCAGCTCCTCTGCCACCAAATACTTCTGCTGGTGGTGATAGCGCGACGGACTATTCTGAAACAAATGTCCAAGTCACAGGTGTTGATGAAGCGGATTTTATTAAGAACGATGGTGCTTATATATATATCTTGGCGGAAGGCAAGTTTAGAATCGTTGATGCTTGGCCTCCCGAACAAGCGTCTGAGATTTCCGCTTTTGAAATTGAAGGCACGCCCAAAAAGCTGTTTGTGCATGAAGGACGCGCCTTTATTTATTCGTCCTTGGATCCCATCGCGCAAAATAATGATTATAGTTACAGCTTTGGTAATCCTAATGGTTATGGTACTGTCGATACGGAATGCACTTATGGATATGACTGCGATTTTACGGGCGACGGGCGCGAGTTAAAAATAACGGTGCTTGATCTCTCTGATGTGACAGCACCACGCATAGTGCGTGAAACGCGCTTTTCTGGGTCTTATCTGAATTCAAGACGCATAGGAAACGCCATTTATTCTGTCGTCGTTTTTCCAGAACCTTCTATTAAAGGGCTTAAATACTGGCCTGATAATTTCTGGAATGGTTCACTTTGCGATGAAGAACAAAACGTCGATGAGCAAATCAATGCCATCTTTGATGCGCTGAAGGCAGACAATCAAAAGCATATTCTGTCAACGGACATTGGCTATTGGCTCCCTTCTATGAAGGATGTCCGTTATGACGGAGAAAACACCCAAGAAAACAACACGCTTCTTGAAAACTGTGATAATTTTTATCGTACGACGCAGAAAGACGGCGCGAATTTCCTATCCATTATCTCAACTGAGGTAAACGGTACTGCCCCGCTCAATGCGACGACAATTATGGGAAAACCGGGGGCGGTTTATGCATCTAGTTCAGCCCTATATGTGGCAGCCCGACATTCACAACAGACGGTTTATTCGCCGTGGTTCTTTCCAGATGATAATCCTATTGAAGAAGCCAGCACAATTCACAAATTCGGTCTCGTTAACAATCCACCGGCTGCCCAGTATATTGGGAGTGGCGTAGTCAAAGGGCGGGTACTCAACCAGTTTGCGATGGATGAATTTCAGGGCTTTTTCCGCCTCGCCACGACAACTGGCCATCTGCCTGATCCGAAAACCCATAGTACCATTTCCATTCTGGAGGAAAAACAGGGTGAACTCACTGTTGTTGGGCAAATTGATAATATTGCCCCCACTGAGGACATTCGTTCGGCGCGTTTTATGGGAGATAAGGGATACATTGTCACGTTCAAGAAAACGGACCCCCTCTTTGTTTTTGATCTCTCCGAACCACGCAAACCAACAATTGCTGGTGAATTAAAAATTCCCGGTTTTTCCACCTATATGCACCGCCTTGATGAAAACCATCTTTTGACAATTGGTTACGATGCAGACGATCAAGGCAGTTTTGCATGGTTTCAAGGAATTATGCTGCAAATATTCGATGTGTCGGATATGAAAACTCCCCTATTGGCTCACAAAGAAGTTATTGGTACACGCGGTTCTACCTCAGAAGCGGCGACTAATCACCTTGCATTCAACTACTTTGGTTCCAAAGGTTTATTAGCTATTCCGATGACTATTTGTGAAAAGGATGGACAACTTGGGAGCAGTCAAGGGGGTCGTTATGGGGACTTGATGACGTTTAGTGGTCTTTTAGTCTATAAAGTTAATGCGGAAACGGGTTTTGAATTGGTTGGTGGAGTCCCCCATATTGCGCCCGAAAGTCAGGAAAATCATCGGGGCGCGTGTTCTAACTGGTGGACAAATTCCAATTCTTATGTCAAGCGATCTGTTTTTATGGAAGATTATGTGTATTCTGTCACCGAAGATACGATTAAAATCAACAACTTATCTAATATGGGCAAAGACGTTGCGGTGATTTATTTCGCCAAAGCACCACAATGTGATGCCTTCCATGTCAATTTGTGTGAGCTTGAACCAGATTGTCGCCAAACCAATGCGAATTGGAATGAAAATACGTGCCGCTTACCACACTATTCTCCCAAACGCGCATTGGCAAATTTCGCTGATCTTTGTACCGCCAATTATGATGCGCTCACGGGATATTTTGATTTTCCATGCGTCAATGTGGCAGGGGATCAACATGGTGCCAATTTATCCATTAGCTCACCCTCTCCGTTACAATTTAAGTTGAATGTTCTTGAAGCGACAGAAATGAAAATCGCTTCGCGGGGCTGTGAAATTGCTTATGATTCAGATAAGGAAACGCTGCATGTCCCCTGTGTGAACTATTCAGACATAACTTATTGGGTGGATTTTCAGGTGCGACAAAGAACACCTTTTATAATGGAACTGAAAGACTTTGGTGTGAAATAAGCGTCAGGCTTTTGCGTAGGGGCAATCTTTTATGGTTGCCCTTTTTGCTATAGGCTTTCAGAAAAGTAAAAGCTATAGCATTTCCCGATTGAATAAAGTACAGATACACACTCATTTTATCAATTTTATCAATGAGTTGAATATTATTTTTGTACTTCACCTAATCGGGAAACGCTATATCAGACCTGTCAGGTTGATCTCTCTTCGCTCGTTACTTCGTTTCCAAAACCTGACAGGTCTTTAGGCCAAAATTTTTATCTGAATAACTATAGAATGAAAAACGCTCCACATCACGCTTTGTAGAGCGTCGCTACAGACATTCCCAAGCGTCGGAAATGGAACGAATAAAACCGAATTAAGAATAACTCATACCAGATGAGGAGAAAATCAATGAATCAAATTGAAATTGAAAAAAGACTATTACACGAAATTCATAATCTTTCAGTAGAAAAACTTGAAAAAACGCTGAATTTTTTTTTATCTCTCAAAAAGAGTGTTTTTAAAAACGTATATCCCCAAAACGATGATCACTGCTTGATTCAAAAAACGCCAAGAATCTGTGGCGGTAGTCCACATATTCGCAATACCCGCATTCCGGTTAGAAGCTTGGTACAATATCGTCAATTAGGCACATCTGATAGCGAACTCCTAGAAATTTATCCGAGTCTTAAGCAACCGGATTTAAAAGCAGCATGGAAATACTATGATCTTTATCAAAATGAAATAGATCAAGAAATTGAAGAAGAGAATTGTCTATGATTAAACTTTATACAGAATGCCTTCCTTTCCATCGTTCATAATGTTTATAGTAGAATAGATAAAACAGGCAGGTTCAGGTTGCAAACCTGCTCCTGCTAAAATATGGAGTTCAAGCACAAACTAAAGTTTGTACTCCTATGACAGAATGAATGACTTTGAAATGGAGTTCAAGCACAAACTAAAGTTTGTACTCCTATGACAGAATGAATGACTTTGAAATGGAGTTCAAGCTTTAGCTTGTGGAGTTCAAGCTTTAGCTTGTGGAGTTCAAGCTTTAACTCGTAAGCCGCATCTGATTTGACTAGCCAGCGTAACTCGTGAGCCGTATATGTTTGATAAATGGTCATTTGTAGGGTGCATAAGCGATAGCGTCATGCACCATTCATATTTTTACCCCCATTTTATTGTTTGGTGTATGACGCGCAGCGATACACCCTACGCGAGCTAAAAAATGAGCCGAGTAAGCAAAAAAACATATAAAAACAATAATAATCACTTTAATAAAGTACCAACCTCTTTTTCTGAAAAGCTATATTGTGCCAAATAGAAGTCTGATCTAATCCTTTCTAAAATTCCATCGCCTTCCGTTATTGTTTTTTTAAAACTTGATCATTGCATGAAATTCGTACTTTTCAAGGATACACAGAAAGTGTCAACACCATTGCGTTTTCTCCCGAGGGTAAATTTTTCTTGTCGGGGAGCGATGATAAGACGTTAAAACTGTGGGATGTCAACAGCGGGCGAGAGATTCGCAGCTTTCAGGGACATTTCCACCACAGACAAGTTTCTTTTGTGATTGAGTTTGCTGATCCGTTTAAGTTACCCAACCTATGTATGACAGTTAATGAAGGGACAAAAATGCCGAAGGGCTTGATTGAAAAATTAGCGCGTTGTCAATAATGTCTGAATCAGGATTTTCAGGATGAATTTGTATTAAAAAAGCATAAAGCTGAAGCTTTGGACTCCAAAAAATTTTCCTGCTTTCATTCTGTCAATTCTGATTTCGAGGTTCAAGTTTTTGCGCGCAAAAACTTGAACCTCGAAAAGACAATAAAGTTCAGACAGGAGATTAATTTTCTGTGCTATAAGATTTCATTATTTTGGTTATTCCTAAAGTACCAATGGTTCAGAAATATTTTATAAGTTATTGTTATTAAAATATTTTTTCCAATAGATGTTGGGATAAAAAAAGACTTTAATAACAAAAAGTTACAAAAAATGTCCAAACCATTGCTAAATAATACCTTTGCCAAAAATAAATCAAGAGGTAAAAAAAGTTTTGACAGAATGCCCTTTTTTTTTGTAATAACTACTCAGCCTGATCGATATCTTTAACTAGATTTTCTAGTTTTTCCTCACTCATTAATTTATAATATTGGCTTAAGTTTCACCTAAATAGCTACATGAGCGAAATTTTAAGGCGCATTTGAGATTGAAGGGTTATGAATGAAAAAAATGGTTAACTCTTAACTGTTAACTGATAACTGAACACTGATGACTGATGATGATGTCAAACAAAAATGATTTAACTTCTAATAACCAAACTGAAGACAGTTACCCACTTTCCTCAGTTCAGCGAGGGATGTTGTTTTACAGCCTCTCTAACCCAAAAGTCGGAGTCTACATTCAACAATACTTCTGGCAACTACATGAAGGAATCAACATCCCAGCTTTTGAACAAGCTTGGCAACAACTCATAAAACGACACACCATACTACGTACCCATTTCCAATGGGAAGGTTTAGAAACACCTCAACAAATCGTGCATAAACAAGTCACTTGTCCACTCAAATTTCAGGATTGGCGTGATTTATCTCCTCAAATTCAAAAAGAACAACTGGCTGTTTATCTTCAGACAGACATGAAGCTCGGTTTTCAATTCACAAAGCCACCCCTCATGCGGTTAGCTTTGTTCCAAATCGGTGATGCAGACTATCAATTCTTATGGACATACCATCACGCTATATTAGATGGTCGATCACGTTTAATACTATCTAAAGAACTCTTTGTTCTCTACGCAGCCTGCTGCCAAAATCAAGAACTTGATTTACCAGTACCTTATCCCTATCGAGATTATATTGACTGGTTGCAACAACCAGATTTTTCCAAATCGGAAACCTTTTGGCGGCAAAGGCTTCATGGTATACAAGCACCGACTCCATTGCCTGAAGGATGGGTTGATCAATCAACTAAAAACCAACCGATTTATACTGACAAAACGCGACATTTAAATAAAACCCTAACAAAAGCTTTGCTATCTTTGGCTCAATCGGCTGATATAACGCTCAATACCCTAATACAAGGTGCATGGGCATTATTATTGAGTCGTTATAGCGGAGAAGAAACGGTTATATTTGGCGCGACGAGGGCCTGTCGTTATTGGACAGATATTGAGCCAAAATCAAGAATAGGTTTATTTATCAATGGATTACCCGTATGCACTCGTATAACACCTGACAAGGTATTGCTTACTTGGTTACAAAGTTTGCGTCAACAATGGGTGGATATGCGGGCCTATGAACATACAAACTTAGCAGATATTCAAAAATGGAGTGATATTCCAACAGGAATACCCCTATTTGAAACTAATATAATATTTGAAGCTTATGATACAAATACTATATTACAGGCACAGGGAGGATGTTGGACTCAACGTGAATTTAAGTTAATTCAACAAACCCATTATCCACTCTCCTTGTTTGTCACTATGGATACTCGTTTGCATGTGACACTTGAATATGAGACTCAACGTTTCAATGCCAGTATCATTGATCAGGTGTTGGAACGTCTCCAAACTTTGCTGGAAACATTTGTGGCTCATCCACAACAGCAGATTTCAGCCGTGTCCCTGCTCACCACCACCGAGCGGCATCAATTGCTAGTGGACTGGAATAACACCCAGGCAAAATATCCCAAAAATATCTGTATCCATCACCTTTTTGAGCGCGTTGTGGAAAGGACACCAGAGGCGATGGCTGTGAAGTTTGAAGACCAACAGATCACCTATAGCGAGTTAAATCACCGTGCCAATCAATTGGCGCATCATATGCAATCACTCGGTGTCAAACCAGAAGTGTTGGTAGGCATCTATGTAGAACGTTCTTTAGATATGATCGTGGGACTGTTAGGCATCCTCAAAGCAGGTGGGGCGTATGTGCCGATGGAACCAGCCTATCCGAAAGCGCGATTGGCACTCATGTTGGAAGATACCCAAGCAGCCGTGCTATTGACTCAAGCACCCCTGTTAAAAAATCTGCCCAAATCAAAGGCGCATGTCGTTTGCCTAGACACCGATTGGGAGGTGATTGCGAAAGAGAGCAAGGGGAACCTAAACAGTGAAGTCACTGCCAATAACCTAGCTTACGTCATTTATACCTCTGGTTCCACCGGCAAACCGAAGGGCGTTATGATCCAACACTGCTCTTTGGTCAACTACACCTCATTCGCAAGTGCTGAATTTGCGTTAGAGAGCCGCGATCGCATATTGCAGTTTGCATCAATTAGTTTTGATGCGGCGGCGGAAGAGATATTTCCTAGTTTGGCAGTGGGGGCAACACTCGTACTGCGTACCTATTCCATGCTAGACTTTATGGCGTTTTTGCAAAAATGTCGTGATTGGGAACTCACCGTGATTGACTTGCCGACCGCCTATTGGCATGAACTGACAAACTGGCTCGGCACCAAGTTCCATACTTTCCCACCATCAGTACGTTTGGTAATTATTGGAGGAGAAAAGGCACTCAAGGCACGGCTGGTCACATGGAACAAGTCTATGGACCACCCTGTGCGGCTGATCAATACTTATGGCCCGACCGAAGCGACGGTGGTAGCAACGATATGCAACTTATCAGAGCCAGAGACCGCGTTACGAGAAGTCCCGATTGGGCATCCTATTAGTAATGTCCAGACGTATGTACTGGACCTGCACGGGCAGCCCATTCCCATCGGTGTACCTGGCGAACTGCACATCGGCGGTGTGGGTCTCGCACGAGGCTACCTCAACCGCCCAGAGTTGACGGCGGAGAGATTCATCCCCAACCCCTTCAGCGAGGAAGTGGGGTCACGTCTTTACAAAACAGGTGACTTAGCCCGCTATCTCCCCGACGGCAATATAGAATACCTGAATCGTATTGATAACCAAGTGAAACTTCGTGGTTTCCGAATTGAATTGGGCGAAATTGAAGCGGTGCTGGTACAACATTCTGAAGTGTGCGAGGCGGTGGTCATCATTAGAGAAGATCAACCCGGAGATAAACGTTTGGTAGCCTATCTAGTGCCAACAAAGGCACAAAAGGTTATACCCAGCAATCTGCGCCAATTTCTCAAGGAAAAGTTGCCGGAATATATGATACCATCCGCCTTTGTGGAACTGGAATCGATGCCTCTTACGCCCAATGGTAAAATTGATCGCCGCGCTTTACCCATTCCCAATATGTTAGGGGGCATTGAAGCGGATTTTTTTCCACCACGGACTCCCGAAAAAGTAAAAGAATTACGTCAAGTTATAGAGAATCAATTATCATGGGATGTTGAGTCTCAAGAAAGCTTGCAAAGTGATACTCATCAGCGTTGTTCCCCGGCAATCTTTATTTTATCTCCACCCCGCTCAGGTTCCACTTTGTTGCGCGTCATGTTAGCCGGCTCCCCTGATTTATTTGCTCCCCCTGAACTCGAATTACTCTCCTTTACGAATTTAAAACATAGACATTTGGCTTTGTCCATAAGGCATGAGTCCGTGTTAGAAGGACTCATTCGAGCAGTGATGGCATTGAAGGAATGTACTGTTGATGAGGCAAGGCAAATTCTCAAAGAATATGAACAGCAAGCGATTACCACGCCAGCATTTTATGCCCAACTGCAAACTTGGTGTGGGACAAGAAAGCTGGTGGACAAATCGACTCATTACGCTATATCACCTGAAATACTTCAACGAGCAGAACAATATTTTGAAGGTGCTTTATATATTCACCTGACTCGTCATCCATACGGAACGGTCAACTCAATTGAAAAATTACGTTTAGAGCAAAACCTATTTGGCCACATCCCTCATTTCACCTCCCGGGAATTGGCAGAATATAGTTGGCTGATCAGCCATGAGAATATTTTATCCTTTTTGCAAGAAGTGCCTCAATCACGTCAATATCGGGTCCGCTTTGAAGATTTGGTGAAACAGCCTAAGCACATATTAGAAGGATTATGTGACTTCTTAGGCTTACCATTTAATGCAGAAATGTTGGCACCTCATAAAGAAAAGTATCAGCGCATGACCGATACGCTTACAGGTTCCAGAATAGG
>Ga0233403_10001488_pt1 | contig 10924 bp, 12 predicted proteins | sample Na_oxic_1_MG_FD_179866 | JGI IMG/M metagenome (GOLD analysis project Ga0233403, IMG submission 179866) | Seawater microbial communities from Saanich Inlet, British Columbia, Canada - Na_oxic_1_MG | ecosystem: Environmental > Aquatic > Marine > Inlet | place: Canada: British Columbia | collected...
GCACTCCATTCGCTTTGAAGCAAAATAAATTTTGCACTCCATTCGCTTTGAAGCAAAATAAATTTTGCACTCCATTCGCTTTGAAGCAAAATAAATTTTGCACTCCAATAGCTTCGAGCAAAATAAATTTTGCACTCCATTCGTTTTGAAGCAAAATAAATTTTGCACTCCATTCGCTTTGAAGCAAAATAAATTTTGCACTCCATTCGTTTTGAAGCAAAATAAATTTTGCACTCCATTCGCTTTGAAGCAAAATAAATTTTTCACTAAAAGCGGGCCTTCAAGATTTATCTTGATGACCCTTTTTTTATAAATGCGCCCCATCAATCATAGTTCAAAAACGATTGGTATGGTTTCCACACTATTTAATAAATATTGGTAAGGTAATGATATGAAAGCACTTGATATTTTTAATATTAATGACAGACAACGTCTCAATGATTTTATACAAGAGGCGGAATTAGGAAAGCTTGCCTTAATCACAAAACAAGATATGCCCACTTTTTTAATGGTTCCTTTTAATCAAACATTACTTGAAAATGGTGTTCATCGTTCAATAGCCATTCGAAGTTGAAGCGATATTGCTTGCAGAAAAGTTAAAATGTCATTTTCTTTTAATAGATGAACGTAAGGAATATCCAAAAAATAAATTATCCCGCAGGGCTACTCTATGCCTACAAATAATTTGTAACAAACTGTCTGCTCACGCAGAGCCGCAGAGCCGCAGAGAATGAGAGAAATTAAACATCTATGTGTGGCCGGTACGAGGTAGACAATAGATAATTAGAATAAGTTTTGCCGTTGCACCAAAAAAACCTTGCCCACCCTACCACTAACGAAAGGAATAAACCAAATGCCAGCTAAAGACATTTACCATGACACTGTAAAAAATGCGTTAATCAAGGAAGGCTGGACAATTACTCATGATCAATTATTTATTCAATTTGATGAGGTTGAAATGTATATTGATATAGGCGCGGAAAAGGTTTTGGAAGCAGAGAAAGAGGGGCAGAAAATTGCGGTTGAGGTTAAAAGTTTTGTGGAAGCCTCGCTTATGTCTGCTTTTCATTTCGCACTTGGACAGTTTCTTGATTATCGCCATGCCTTGGCAGGACTTGAGTTTGCACATACCTTGTACATGGCAGTTCCAAAAGATGTCTATGAAAGTTTTTTTATGCGCCGATTTATTCAATCCATTATCAGTCAATTTTCGGTTAAACTGATTGTTTATGATCCAAAAAAAGAGGTTATTGTCAAATGGCTAAACTAGACGACTATCGAACTCATATTAAAAACTTGATTAAGGAATATAGCAATTATAAACCCTCGTATGGCGACATTGATGTGCAAATGATTTTTGATAAGGAGCATGATCACTACCAATTAGTCAATATTGGTTGGCATGATCATAGGCGGATTCGTGGCTGTGTGTTACACATAGACATCAATAACGACAAAATCTGGATACAGCACGATGGCACGGAAGAGGGTATCGCCAATGACTTCGTCGCATTAGGTGTACCAAAAGAGGATATTGTGTTGGCTTATCATATTGAGTACAGGAGAAAGCATACGGGGTTTGCTGTTTCGTAGCGAGCGTATTTTGTTATAAATTGCGCTATGTTGGCTTGGTGGTCTGATCATTTCCGCTTTACTGCACTGAGTAATTAGTGCCACAAAAAAGTAAAACGACTAGTACACCCATGCATAAATTCGCACAAAAACCGAGACAAGCACTAAGCTGTCGAAAAACAGGGGGCATGACGATTCAATTTTTGCGAACTTATGCATCAGTGTACTAGCCAACTTAGGCTGTTGAATTTCAATACATTTTTTTCAACTTTTATAGGAACACATCTAATATGACTGAACGCACTGCCAGCATCCAACGCAATACCCTTGAAACTGGGGTGTTAAATTTGAGCCAATTTATTGGTTTATTTTTCACTCTATTTTTATTCCAAATGGGGGGATGGTGGGCAAGCGGGCGGTGAAATCTGGGTTTATTATTGAGTTCATTGTCGCTAAGCGATCCCACCCTACAAATCTGGGGTGAAAAAAAAGTAGCAAAAATACCTGAAATTTAACACCCCACCTTGAAACCCAAATTGAGGTTAAAATCAATCTGGATGGTACGGGCAAATCGCATTTTGAGACAGGCGTACCGTTTCTTGAACACAGGCAGGATCAAGTTGCGCGACATGGTGTCATTGATTTAGACATTATCGCGAAAGGCGATTTGCATATTGACGCGCATCATACGGTAGAAGATATTGGGATTACTTTAGGGCAAGCTTTTTGGTAAAACAGCAGAGAGCCTTGAGACAAGTCAAAAATTTGGATAAAGGCATTAAAGTCGCTCATTGCACCGGAACATCTTGAACTTTACAACATTATGATATATTTGCAGAACAAACCAAACATATTAAGGCAGAAAGAACGAGTTTATTGGAACGACTCAAGGCGCTAAAAGGTGTAGAGGCTTGGCAAAGCCAATTTTATTTCGCGTCGCCAATGCGAGGGAGGTTTTTGATAAATTGTTTGAAGCGAACATTTTGATCAAATGCCACCATGGCAGACATCCACTATTAGACAATTGCTTACAAGTCACGGTAGGTATACCTGAAGAAAATCAGGCCTTTTTGCAAGCATTGACACAGATTGTGTGATGGTTCATAACGACAAGGATTAGTTATTCGATGCGGATAAGATTGTGACAATCTGTGAGATCATGATAACGATCATAAATCAAAACAATGCCAAACATCGTAAGTGTCATTTTTCAACGAAGACTCACGAAACTCACATAACGAGCTCAATCAGGCTATAATTTAATCAATCCGCATCGAATAAATAATCCTTGTAGTTATATCCGCATCGAATAAATAATCCTTGTAGTTATATCCGATAACCAAGTCAGGAAAAATAGCCATGAGATCAGAAGAACGAACAGCTTTGCAAAAAGAAATCGAATTAGTCTTCTCCAAGTACGGTACCGATAACCCTGGCGTAGAGTTCGAGATGTCTGCCGATGAGTTCAAAACAGTACGTGACATTGCATTGCATGTGGTGCGTGGCAATATTGATCAGCAGGAGATATCAGGACTCAATTCAAGGCTTAGAGCCAATCTTGATATCATGATCAAATACTTGCTCAGCTTGAAAAGCAAACCGGGCATGCGGAGTTTGGAGGAACGCAACCCTTATTATAGTGCCTTCAGTTCTGCAATTATCCGCGACGGTTATAACGAGGGAGGGAAATAATGGTTTCGGATGATTTGTCGTCGTCAGGATTAGATGTGTTGCTTGAGATGCGTCAAACGCGCATTGATATACTCAGGGAACTTCAAGAAGAACGAAACAGTTTTATCTTTGTCTTTTGGAATATGGATGAAATCAAGCAGGCCGATTTCTTCACACTGACCGATATGCTTGAGAAAGAAAATCCAAGTCAAGATATTGAACTGATTGTCTTAAGTCCAGGTGGTAATGGTGAAGCGGGATATAGAATTGGTCATTCCTTCCAGAAATGGGCCAAGAAAAGAAACCTAGCATTCAAAGTGATTATTCCACAGTATGCCATGAGTGCAGCGACAATTCTATCGCTAGGTGTCACCGAGTTAATTATGGGCCTACAATCCCAGATAGGCCCAATTGATCCACAAATACCAAAATATGATCGATTGAGAGGGCAATGGCGATATATTCCGGCAATGGCTGTAATAGATGGTCTAAAGCTCATTTCTGAATATCTCAATAAAATACCAACGATGAGCAACTTTTTTGAGGAAATTGTCAAAAATGAGAAACTCACTTTAGATGATTTAGGAATATTAGAGAGATTGCGTGAATCAGGCAAGCAGTATGGGGAAGCACTTCTCAAAGGTGGTATGATGCCTGATGAAAAAGTAGCTCGAAAAACGGTAGAACATCTTTCTGATTACTACAAATTCCATGGACACCCTATAGATGCATTTGAGGCTGAAGAAGAACTCAAGCTTAATGTTCGCTACTGCGAGGGGGATGAATGGTCAAAAATCAAAGCCGTTCGTGATCTTTACAATGAGTTTGTGGGTCAAGCTGGATTACTTCCAGGTGCCATGATAAGTAGCGCAATTGAAACAGTGAATTTTAGGCAATGGCGTTTTTATCCTTTAGAACAAGACAATGAACAGGTTATAATATTGCCCAATGCTGAATAACAGAGTAAGTTCTCGTCTGTTGGTAGTAAGGTGTGAACTAGACTATTAACAGGCATTTTTGCAAGCCTTGACACAGATTGTGTAATTGTTCCTGTTATAACTACAAGGATTAGTTATTCGATGCGGATAAGATTGTGATAATCTGTGAAGGTTGTGCTGCAATGTGGCTGATGTCGTTATAAGATAGAACGCTGATTTAACTGATAATCATGATTAACACTGATTAAAAACTGATAAAACTTAATAAAAATCAGCGTAGATCATGATAATCAGCGTCATCAGCGTTCTATCATATCAGCCATATTGCATGACTATCTCTGTGAGTTCATAAACACTTTCATAAATCAAAACGATGCTAAACCTTGTCAGCAAGAGAGGAGTTCATGATGTACTCATCAGCAAAACCGATAAACACACACGCATTGCCAATATCAAATTGCTGAATAGAAAACAGGAATATCTGAGGGTGGTTATTCGATATGGCAGTATTTGGAATCGGTTGTTGGGTGCTAGAAACTATATCCTTACTTTTTATGGTGCAAAATCACCAATAACGGGAGAAAAAATCTATGTCTCAAATCATCAATGATAATGAACTTCAAATTATCCGAATTGAACGTGATAAACAATTTTTCACGCAAAAGTTTTTGCGCGCAAAAACTTTTGCGTGAAAAGGATGTCTTTATCGCCCATATGAGAGAAATTACTCATCCGTTATAAACAGAAGTCGCCCCTTTGTTTGATGGTAACATTCTGTTTAAAGTGGATTCGGTTACTGGTGAATTAGTACAGATTTTTATTTATGATTTCTCCATTGTGCGTCGTAAACTTTTGATAAATTTAATTTTTGTTTATACTACGACAACGATTAAAAACTGGCTTAACATGCTCGTTGCCAGTTTTAATGTGGGAAAAAACACCAAGACTTTGGTACATTCTTAAACACGGGTATTTTTAGCGCTGTGATGACAGCATACCATTTTGAAGGGCGCGGCTATCTACATATCACTTTCTATTATGAAAAGGCTTATATGAAAATCTCTCGCATTATTTTAAAAAATTGGCGTAATTTTCAGTTAGTTGATGTGCCATTGGAGGAGCGTATTTTTTTAATCGGGGCGAATGCCAGTGGTAAATCAAACTTTTTGGATGCTTTTCGATTTTTACATGATATTGCTAAAACGGGTGGTGGCCTACAAAGAACCGTTACTGAACGCGGTGGCTTATCTTCAATACGCTGTTTTACGGCATCGAAATCGTCTCTTGTTGAATTAGAAGTTCATTTGACAGATTCTTCTGATAACACACCTCGCTTCAAGTATGCTATCGGCATCAAACCAGGCCATCCCGTCACTTTGGCTTATGAACGTGTTTTTCAATCGAATCAACAATTAATTAATCGGCCCGATAAAGAGGATAAACAAGATGTTTTGCGTTTAACACAAACCTACCTTGAACAAATGAGTATGAATGCCCCTTTTCGAGAAATCGCTTACTTCTTTGGTTCAGTCTTCTATTTACATCTTGTGCCACAGTTATTCCGTTTTCCAGAAAATGTATTAAATCAAGGCCTTTCAGAAAATCCTTTTGGCCGAACGTTTTTAAAACAACTGTCTAATACTCCAGAAAAAATTCGCCAATCTCGTTTAAAACAAATTGAACAGGGATTACGCATCACGATTCCCCAATTTAAGCGATTGATTTATAGTGAAGATGAGAAAGACATGCCCCATTTGGAGGCCGTTTACGAGCCTTGGGAACAAGTCTCGCTTAGAGAAAACCAGTTTTCTGATGGCACCTTGCGTTTAATTGGATTATTTTGGGCCTTGTTGGAATCGGATACTTTGTTACTTTTGGAAGAGCCAGAATTATCGCTTAATGGGCGTATTGTGAACGAATTAGCGCCCCTGATTTACCGATTACAACACCCTAAACAAGGACAAGTGATTCTCAGTACGCAAAGTGGGGCATTATTATCAGACAAAGGAATTGCAGGTGAAGAAGTGTTGTTGCTAACCCCTAGTGAAAAGGGTACTCAAGTTGAATTAGCGTCTTCAATTGAGCCAGTACGACATTTATTAGAAGCCGGATTGAGTATTGCTGATGCGGCCTTATCGCGAACTAATCCGCCAGCACTTCACGAACAGAGTTTGTTTCAATGACAAATCCTATTTTTATTAATCTTGCTGTAGAAGATAGGCTAAGTGAGTTTGTGTTACGGGAAATAATCAAACAATCTCAGCGTCCCTTTGTGATTGGAAACTGTCTTTGTCATGGTGGCTATGGTTACCTCAAAAAGAATATTCGTGCTTTTAATCAGGCTGCTCAAGGTATGCCTTTTCTGGTGTTGACGGATTTAAATAGCACTGAATGCCCTCCCACATTGATCAAAAAATGGTTGCCCTATCCAAAGCATCACAACTTGCTTTTTCGTGTGGCTGTCAGAGAAGTTGAGGCCTGGCTATTGGCCCATCGTGAAGCTTTTGCGACATTTTTAGGTATTTCTGACAAATTAATTCCTCAAAATGTCGATGCTATAGCTGACCCGAAACAATTATTAATTAATCTAGCTGCTAAATCTAAAAAGAGAACAGTACGAGAGGGTATTGTTCCACCTGCTGGAAAAACGATAACAATAGGCCCAGACTACAATGAACAGCTAAAGGCATTTGTCAACAACTATTGGCAAGCAGAAATAGCGGCCAATTGCTCTCATAGTTTGCAACGCACCGTTAAGGCAATTGCCACCTTTGAACCTATATGAAAACCACTAAACTGAAAAAAAACACTGCTCGCTGAATATTTCAACGATTTCCCAAGACTGCTGGCATGATTGCGGGTGTCGATAAGATTTTGAGTATCAGGGGGAAGGTAGGCGATTGCGGCACTATGGCACGGCAAGTGTACTCAAGTTTGATAAAATCGTCGGGCCAGGCAATATTGTATGTCGCTATGGCTAAAGTTTTGTAATGTACCGCCATTTAGCACAGATGGCTGACAGGCTTGCTATGAATTGAAATACATCAAGCGGTTTTGATATTTTTAGCATCTCCCAATAATCTCACAGCTAATGTGTTTGATATTGACAACATAGAAGCTATCATAAACAATATGCCAGTTCTTATCGTCGTTGATGATATTAATGCATCGTTTGTATAAACTTTTATGCTGCATTTATGCTCAAATCCTAATTGACGCTTTTCAACACAGAGTTCACAGAGTACCACAGAGTGCCACAGAGGGTAAGTCTCAAATTTTATTGTCATGTCTGGTAAAAAAACACCTATTTTGACTTTAATTTTATTATATAAATCATGTACTTATACTCTGTGGTACTCTGTGGTACTCTGTGTCTCTGTGTTGAAAAAAAATTTGGGTCAAATTCAATAACTGATAACAGAAAAAAGGAGTTCATGATGTACCGTTATCTCATACTATTTTTAAGCCTTATCATCACCGGCTGTTCCCAAAATGACACGGAACAAAGCAAAGGCACCGGTTCATCTACGCCATCTACGGCTATTACCCATTCAGCCTCTGCCGAAAAAACGGCACGTATCGCCTTAGTGATTGGCAATAGTGACTATGATGAAAACTTCAACAAGTTGCAGTTGGAAAAATTAAGAAATCCCGTCAACGATGCCAAAGATATGGCAACCGTGCTACGCCATTTAGGCTTTGAAGTCATTTTAAAAACCAATGCACGAAAAAAAACGGCGATGAAACAAGCCGTGCGTGAATTTATTGAACGTTTGGGGCAACACGACGAGGCTCTGTTTTACTTCTCTGGGCATGGCTTTCAACAAAATAATATCAACTACTTGGTACCTTTGCGGGCCGATATTCACAATGATATTGATATTGAAGGGGAAGCCCTACCCGCCAAATACGTGTTAAAGCAGATGGAAAGGGCCACTCGTGGGGTAAAATTGATGATTTTGGACGCTTGCCGTTCAAATATTCCCGATGATTTTTTCCGCAAAAGTAAAGGCGCTTTTACCGGTGTCAATAAGGGTTTTAGTTCTTCTCTCAATGCCCCCATGAATACCTTAATCATTTATGCCACCGCCGCGAATAAAGTCTCATGGGGTGGCTTGCCGGGGGAACGCAATAGTGTTTATACCAAACATTTGGTAGACGTTTTGCGCCAACAACCTCATGCTATGGTAGAAATTTTGCTCAAAGAAGTGCGTTATCGTGTCGTACAAGAAACGGAAGATACGGGAGAACCGCAAGTTCCTTGGGAGTCAGGTTCTTTAGTGATGCAGCCGTTTTGTTTTGGTGCTTGTGGTTCTGAAGAACAGAGAAAATTAAAGCAGCAACGTGCCGAATTAGAACAACAACGAGTTGAATTAGAACGGCAACGCGCTCAGTTAGAACGAGACAAATCTCGTCAACACGAAGAAGCCACGAAATTAGCTGAACAAAGACTTAAAGCTAAACAAGAGCATTCAATAAGTCAAAGCCAAGAAACCGAAAAACGTGAATTAGCACAAAAAGCGCAAAAATTGCACGAGTGCGACAAACATTTTCAAGCCAACCGTTTGACAATTGGCAAAGGCGGAAATGCTTTGGTATGTTATCGGGCAGTGTTGAAAAAATATCCAAATAATGCCCAAGCTTTGACGGGATTAAACAAAATTGAGTCATATTTTGTTACTTTTATAAAACGTTTTTTAGATCAAGGACAATTAGAAAAAGCAAAACAGTATTTAGCAAGTTTACGCAAAGTCAATCCCAAATCAGTGAAGTTAGCAATACTGGAAACGAAATTGCAAACGCTTAAAGCTGAACAAGAAAGTTTAGCGAGTCAAAAGGAAGAAACCGAGAAACGTGAATTAGCGCAAAAATTGCGCGAATGCGACAAACATTTCCAAGCCAATCGTTTGACTAGTGGCAAAGGTGGAACTGCTTTAGCATGTTATAAAGCGGTGTTGAAAAAAGCTCCAAAAAATGCTCAAGCTTTGAAAGGTTTAAAAAACATTGAGGAGCGTTATGTCAAATGGGCTGAACGTGCCTTAAAAAAAGGCCAATCAAATAAAGCCAAGCGGTATTTGGCGAGTTTACGTAAAGTGAATCCAGAATCATCGAACTTAGCAACACTGGAAACTAGATTATTGCAATCGCTTAAATCAGAAGTGCTACGTTTATTGCAAATTTGCAAAATTAAGAACGACATGACAAAAGCGTTGACATGTTATGAAAACGTTTTAAAAAAAGAATCAACCAATACTGAAGCTTTAGTGGGTTTAGAAAAAATTTATCGGCATTATGATTATGAAATTTGGATAAATGAACAGTCCCGATTCAGTTGTTCTTCTAACGATGAAACTTTTGTACCTAAATTACCCAAAAGTTGGTATAAAATGAAATGGACAGAAAAAATTAAACAAATAAAAACACTTGAAGCAGTGTATGAAGCGTCGTTTGATGAGTCTATTTCCTGCCTCCCCGTGTCCTTGTCACGTTAGCATTTAAACCGCTAACTACAAGGATTGTGTGTGACCCGTTTAGCCAAAAGTAAGACCTATAAAGGTCTCACGTAAGGCTAGGGTATAGAATGATTAGTTATCATTTTATATTATAACTCATAAGATGTAGAAATAAATGGATTATTTGTATCAATCCATGAGCTTTTCTGGGCAACCTATAGTTCAGCTAATACCCCTATCGGTTGAATGTCACACTTCTGGTAAAGCGGGGTATATCGTTGCTCGAAGTATGGTTGGCCATATCAGATTTGCGAGGTAAATAAGCATGATTACGAGAGAAACTATCGAGATAATAAAATATCGTATCGTGACATAAGGGATGCCAAGAAAGAACTTATGATAGACAGGTAGACTCATACAACAGGCAATCAGGGGTATTCAGTGAGTCGATTTCAATGGAAATACTGTCTCGGTATATAGATAGAATCTAAACCTATGAAAGCCATCTTATGGGAACGGGGTAACATTGCTGAGCAAGTCTCGTAGTTCGCAGCGAGAGGAGTTTGACAAACTTTAATAGTTCTGTTTGACAGGATTGTGTAAAAAGCTAAGGCCAATCTGTAATGAATTGGATATGCTGACGTACACACTGCTAATTGAGAGCAATAGTTAGTTAATAAGTAAATCAGTACCATTTGGTAAAATTAATTTTTATCAAATGATGAAATGATGTTACCAAGGTAACGCTTATAGACAATATTGCGAAGGTAATAGAACATATATAGATTGATGCTCTAAAGTCAAATAAACAATTAGGAGAGGAGCTGTATTCTGGATCAGTCTCACGTACAGTTCTGAAGACGAGCTGGCTATGGCGACATAGCCAGCTTAGTTTAACGCTTTGAGACTTTGAACGGAAGACAAAGGCATGTTTCTCCAGATGTGATTTTTTAGATAAACATTTTCAACGCAGAATAAATAGGAGAACTCATTGGCTAAAAAGAAACCAAAAAAGCCTGATAAAACAGTACTTGATGTGCTTTACGATTGGGAAAATACAGAAATTCTACTCACCCATCAAGTTTATTCACGACATATTGCAGAAGCGGCTCATGATGAGGCTTATGAATATTATGAAACGCTCAAAGCTAATATCTCAAAACCAGAATCTGTCGTCATCAGCAAAACCGATAAACACACACGCATTGCCAATATCAAATTGCTGAATAGAAAACAGGACTATCTGAGAGTGGTTATTCGATATGGCGGTATTCGGAATCGGTTGTTGGG
>Ga0233403_10001489_pt1 | contig 10920 bp, 4 predicted proteins | sample Na_oxic_1_MG_FD_179866 | JGI IMG/M metagenome (GOLD analysis project Ga0233403, IMG submission 179866) | Seawater microbial communities from Saanich Inlet, British Columbia, Canada - Na_oxic_1_MG | ecosystem: Environmental > Aquatic > Marine > Inlet | place: Canada: British Columbia | collected...
GACTATCGTTTATGCCAGACTGCCCACCATATTATTTCTGATGGGGTGTCTCTCTATAATGTGCTTTTCCCAGAACTCGCCACGCTCTATAAAGCGTTTTCTGCGGGACAAGCTTCCCCACTACCCCAACCTGTTTTTCAATATGCCGACTATGCTAGTTGGCAACGGCAACGATTACAGGGAGAGGTATTAGAAAAGCAATTAACCTATTGGAAACAACAACTTGCGGATTTACATACCTTACAATTGCCCACTGACCATCCACGCCCAGCGGTTCAAAGCTATCGTGGCGCGAGATATTGTTTGGCATTGCCCAAAGCACTGACGGAATCACTTAAAGTCCTCAGCCAGCAGGAAGGGGTCACCCTGTTTATGACTTTACTGGCAGCCTTCAAAACCTTGTTGCACCGTTATAGTGGGCAAGATGATATACCTGTGGGTACAGTAACGAGCGGCCGTCATCACGCTGAACTAGAAAACATTTTTGGATATTTCTTGAATACGGTCGTATTGCGTACCGATTTGTCAGATAATCCCAGTGCTAAGCAATTATTGCAGAAAGTACGAGAAGTGACCTTGAAGGCTTATGCTAATGAGGACGTGCCCTTTGAATTGTTGGTAAAGGCACTCCATCCAGAACGCCAAATCAGTGCCAACCCACTGTTTCAAGTGGCTTTTGTTCTGGAACCGCAAGTACCCAAAATTGATTTAGGTTGGACGCTCAGTCAACTCGATATTCATCCAGGCACAGCAAAATTCGATTTGACAATGGAACTGGATGACAGGCCAGAAGGCATTATTGGTCGCATTGAGTACAACACTGATTTGTTTGATGAAGCGACTATTATTCGGATGGTGGGTCATTATCAAACCCTCTTGGAAGGTATTGTGGCTGATCCAGAACAGTCCATTTCACAATTGCCACTGTTGACGACAACTGAGCAACAACAGTTCTTGGCTTGGAATAAATCACCATTGGAATTGTGTGTCCACGCGCTATTTGAGGCTCAAGTTGCGCGTAACCCTAATGCCGTAGCGGTGGTTTTTGAAGATCAACAATTGACTTACCAGGAATTGAATCATCGCGCTAACCAACTGGCCCATTACTTGATAAAATTGGGGGTGAAATCAGAAACATTGATAGGCGTTTGTGTAGAACGTTCCGTGGAAATGATTGTGGGTATACTGGGTATTCTCAAGGCTGGGGGGGCTTATGTGCCTTTAGATCCGGCTTATCCTCAAGAAAGATTGGATTTCATGCTAAAGGACGCTCAAATACAGATACTCTTAACTCAGAAACACCTACGCACTTCTGGTTTGGTACGCAAGTTAACCTTGGTCATTTGTCTGGATAGCGAATGGGAAGATATTGCAAACGAAAGCGATAAAAATCCCCTGAGTAAAACAACACCTGATAATTTAGCCTACGTGATTTACACCTCTGGCTCTACTGGAGTACCAAAAGGCGTTTGCTGTCATCATCTTGGGGTCATCAATCTGTTGGCGGATTTCGACAAGCGAAAACCACTTTTAATGGGTAATAACTGTAGTTTATGGACTAGCTTAAATTTTGACGTTTCAGTTTACGAAATTTTCTCAGCTTTGCTGGCTGCCGGAACATTACATATTGTTCCAAATAATGTTCGTTCTGATTCGACGGCATTCTTTAACTGGTTGGATTATCAGCAAATCCAAAGTGCTTATATTCCACCTTTCATGCTGCCTGCTTTCTTTGATTGGTTAAAACAAACCTCAGTTAGGCAACTGAGTTTGCAAAGACTGCTCGTTGGCGTGGAACCCATTCAAGAAAAATTGTTGATCTCACTAAGTGAAAATGTTCCGGGATTACAAATTATCAACGGTTACGGACCAACAGAAGCAACTATTTGCGCAACTTTATATTCTGTCCAACATTCATGTGTTGATGATAGAAACACATCCATTGGACGACCAGTAGAGAACACTCAAATTTATATACTCAATGCCAATATGCAACGAGTTCCGGTTGGTATTTCTGGAGAATTATACATCGGAGGTATTGGTTTAGCCCGTGGTTACTTAAATCGCCCTGAACTCACGGTTGAACGTTTTATCAGTAATCCATTTAGTGATGAACCCAATTCTCGCTTGTATAAAACTGGGGATTTGGCCCGTTATCTTCCTGATGCTAATATTGAGTTTATCGGACGTATTGACAACCAAGTAAAAATTCGTGGTTACCGGATTGAATTGGGTGAAATTGAGGTTGTATTGACTCAACACCCACAAATACGGGAAATTGTGGTGATGGCCCGTGAAGATATCCCCGGTGATAAACGATTGATTGCTTATATTGTTGCAAAACAACAAGTGCCTTCTACCAGCGAATTACGCCAATTTTTGGTAGATAAATTACCCGACTATATGATACCCTCGGCCTTTGTCTCACTGGAAACCTTGCCACTGACTCCCAATGGTAAAGTAGATCGTCAGGCCTTACCTAAACCGCAAGAAATAGAACGAGAGGCAGAGGCTGCTTATGTTGCACCACAGACGGAGCTTGAACAAACGATTGCCACAGTTTGGCAAGCAGTGCTACATCAAGAAAACGTGGGCATCCAAGAGAGCTTTTTTGAGTTAGGCGGGCATTCCTTGTTGGTGGTACAGATGCAAGAAAAATTGGTTAAGGCCTTAAATCTGCCCATTCCTGTGACGGTGCTTTTTCAGTATTCGACTATTCAGGCATTGGCTCAGTATTTGAGTCAATCGAATAGCCAGCCAACGACGACACCTAAAAGACGCTCAGATCGCGCTGCCAAAAAACAAGCCGCCATGAATCGGAGAAAGGAATATCACAAGACACGTCGGCCAGACTTGGCTTAGGGCCTGATAGAACGCTGATTTGACTGATTGTCATGATTAACACTGATTATAAATATAAATAATTAAAAAAAAATCAGCGCCAATCATGACAATCAGCGTCATCAGCGTTCTATTCGAGAGTAGGCTAAAAAACTGATAACTGATAACTGATAACTGATAACTGAAAAAATGGATGACACAGAAGGCCATATTGCCATTATCGGCATGGCGGGCCGCTTTCCGGGGGCCAAAAATATTAATGAATTTTGGGAGAATCTGAAAAACGGTGTCGAATCAATCACTTTTTTCTCGGATGAGGAATTACTGTCCGCTGGTATTGAGGCCACGATATTTAATCAGCCCAATTATGTCAAAGCCAAGGGTGCGTTGGATGAGGTTGCGGGCTTTGATGCGGCCTTTTTTGGTTTGACTCCCTTCGATGCACAAATCACTGATCCTCAACAACGTTTATTTTTAGAATGTGCGTGGGAGGCATTAGAACATGCGGGTTATGATCCCAAAACCTACGCGGGTGAAATAGGTGTTTATGGCAGTGTGGGGGGCATTAGCACTTACTTTGCTAAAAATCTTTCAGTCAATCCTGAGATGATGGAGACGGTGGGTGATTACACAATGATGCTGGGTAATGATAAAGATTTTTTATGTACCCGCGTTGCGTATAAACTGAATTTGAGTGGCCCTGCCGTCACGGTGCAAACGGCTTGTTCCTCCTCTTTGGTTGCTGTCGTCATGGCCTGTCAAAGTTTATCTCATTATCAATGCGATATGGCATTAGTCGGGGGGGCAGCGATAAGCCTGCCCGCAAAAGCGGGTTATCTTTATCAAGAAGGTATGATTTTATCGAATGATGGCCATTGCCGCGCTTTTGATGCTAAAGCAAAAGGCACTGTTCCGGGTAATGGTGTCGGTATGGTGGTGCTGAAAAGACTAGAAGATGCCCTTGCTGAGGGGGATTGCATTCATGCCGTGATTAAAGGTTCGCATATTAATAATGATGCCAGTGCCAAAATGAGTTATACCGCCCCTAGTGTTTCAGGGCAAGCTAAAGTGATTGAAGAAGCCTTGGCGATGGCGGATATTGATCCTGAAACCGTGACTTATGTTGAAGCGCACGGCACAGGAACATCCTTAGGTGATCCGATTGAAATCGCGGCTTTGACGCAAGCCTTCAATACTGAACGTCAAAATTATTGTGCGATAGGTTCAGTCAAAACGAATCTGGGGCATTTAGATTCTGCTGCGGGTATCGTGAATCTGATAGCAGCCGTATTGGCACTGAAGCATCAATTGATGCCACCCAGTTTGCATTTTGAAACGCCCAATCCAGAAATTGATTTTGCCAATAGTCCGTTCTTTGTCAATACCACATTATCTGAATGGCAAACCGATGGTTTTCCGCGCCGTGCCGGGGTGAGTGCTTTTGGTGTTGGGGGGACTAATGCCCATGTTGTCTTGGAAGAAGCCCCTTTGGTAGCACAGTCTGAAAAATCACGCGCTTGGCAATTATTGGTACTGTCTGCTAAAACCGAGTCTGCTTTGGAAACGGCGACTCGCCAATTAGTTGAGCATTTAAAACAGCATCCCGATTTGAATTTAGCGGATGTGGCTTATACCTATCAAGTGGGCCGTCAGGCCTTTACCCATCGCCGAATGTTGGTTTGTCAAACGCTTGAAGGGGCCGTGACGACACTTGAAGGGCAGAGGCAAAGTGGAGAAGAGTTTAAAGCCTTGACTGCTCGGGTTGATCAGAAAAAAACGCCCTCAGTCGTTTTTATGTTTTCTGGACAGGGTTCGCAGTATGTCAATATGGGGTTAGAACTTTACCAAACGGAGTCGATTTTTCGTGAACAAGTCGATTATTGTGCCCAATATCTTAAACCGCACCTGAATTTAGATTTGCGGACTGTGTTATACCCCAATTCAGGTCAAAATGAAAATCAACCCATCAACCAAACTGCCCTCAGTCAACCGGCTTTGTTTGTGATTGAATATGCTTTAGCCCAATTGTGGATGAGTTGGGGGATACAACCGGCTGCCATGATAGGGCATAGTATTGGCGAGTATGTAGCAGCTTGTTTGGCTGGGGTATTGACCTTATATGAAGCATTGGTATTGGTGGCGGCGCGGGGACGGTTAATGCAATCTGTACCGCATGGAACTATGCTGGCTGTACCAATGACTGAGACAGAAATACGGCCTTTACTCAACAATAAGATTGATTTAGCTGTTATTAATATATCCTCTCAAAGTGTGGTATCGGGGCCTATCGAAGCTGTGGAACAATTTGCGGCACAACTGTTGGCTGATCAAGGTGTGGAATGTAAATCTTTGCATACTTCCCATGCTTTTCATTCGGCCATGATGTCGCCTATTTTGCCGTCATTTTTGGAAGATGTGCAGAAAGTTCAGTTGCAACCACCCAAAGTGCCTTATTTGTCTAATGTCACCGGGAGTTGGATTAAGGCAGAGGAAGCCACTGCTCCTAATTATTGGGTTAAACATCTTCGCCAAACCGTCCGTTTTGCGGATGGATTGCAAGCACTGTTCACTGAATCAAAAAATATTTTGTTGGAAGTTGGGCCGGGGCGCACTTTAAGCACATTTGCGAAGCGGCATCCTGATAAAGTTGCGGGGCAAGTGGTGTTGACTTCATTACGCCATCCTAAAGATGAACTGTCGGATAATGGCTTTTTGTTGAATACCTTGGGGCAATTGTGGTTGGCTGGCGTGGTAGTCAATTGGTCAGAATTTTATGGTGAGGAACAAAGACAACGTTTACCTTTGCCTACTTATCCGTTTGAACATCAGCGTTATTGGATTGAAGCCCCAAAAGAAAAGAGGATAACTGATGATGATAAATCCTTGCAAAAAGAGGAAATTCAGTTAGTTGAGCTTCATTCGCGGGTTGAGTTAAGTGATGATTATGTTTCTCCTCGCAATGAAACTGAACAAACCATTGCTGAAGTTTGGCAAAAATGCTTAGGCGTTGAAAAAATTGGCATCCATGATGATTATTTTGAGTTAGGTGGAGATTCTTTGTTGGCTGTTCAAATAATTGCTCAATTACGCCAAACCTTCCAAATAAAATTGTCTTCTCATGTTTTGCTCAATTCATCTACTATTGCTAAGTTAGCACAATCTATTGACCACTATTCATCTTCTGCTCAACTACCATCTATATTGGTAGAAATTCAAAAGGGTCACTCTTCTAAACGTCCTTTGTTCTTAGTCCATCCAGTAGGCGGACAAGTCTATTATTATCGCCATTTAGCCATTCATCTCGCTTCAGAACAACCTGTTTATGGTTTACAAGCCCAAGGTATTGATGGAGACGAACCACCTCTTACTACCGTTGAAGAAATGGCTACGCAATATTTGAGTGCTTTGCGCGTCGTTCAACCTAATGGGCCTTATTTTATAGGCGGTTCCTCTTTTGGAGGCACAGTTGCTTTTGAGATGGCCCAACAACTCCAAAAGTTGAATCAAAAAGTAGGATTGCTTACCCTGATAGATACACCTAAAGAACTGCCTGATAGACCATTAGATGATATTGATATTCTGACCTATTTACTTGAGGTTGGTGGTAGTATCGAATCGAATTTTAACCTGAACCAACTTCGTCAACTTAGTCCGGAAAAACAACTCAAGTATTTTGTGGAACACAGTCAATTTGCTAAAGAGTTGGCACCTGATGTGGCATTAGAACAAATTAGCAATTTCCTTTACCTTTTCAAAATAAATATTCAAGCTCTACAAAATTATAAACCACAATCTTATTCAGGGAAAATTCTTTTTTTTAGTGCTCGTGATTTAGAGTCTGAATTAAATGTGTTTCATCCAGAGCAAGGTTGGTTTGATATAGCAAAGGAAGAAGTAGAAGTTTATCAAGTGCCGGGCAATCATCTCACGATGAATTATCCGCCTTATGTCAAAGTGATAGCTGATCATATAAAGCAGTATTTAATTAATAAATAGTGTAGTGGTCAACAGGATATTAAACAGATAAATGAAGGTACTCTAAAAACCTGATAGAACGCCTCATGCACTGATTGTCATGATTGACGCTGATCATATAATTAAATCTGTTCAACATCAATCTGATTCCTACAGTGCTTTTAGTATAACTTATTGATTTGAATCAATCCCATTAAATTGATCCAGTGTCCATAATCGGGGGTGAAGATTAGCCATGAGCATTTATCGAAATAAGTTCAAACTATGGGGTTATTCTCCCCGATAGGCTTTGAGTAGAGCAAGCCCTTCACCAAAACCGTAAAACTTTGAAATTTTACCATCACGAAAGGTAAATGATAAAGCAAAATCTTCTTCGTATATCCTACCATGCGGCATGATGCGAGCACGCTCTCTACCAATAATAACAACTACATCTCCTTGAGCAAGTGTATGTTCATGTTTTTCCCATTCCATATCCAACAGTTTTTTGTGGTTCTCGAAAAACTTCAATACACCTTCTGGGCCTCTAAATAGTCCTCCCATAGGAATCTCTTCTGGCAGACAGACTCTAAACTCGACATCATCGGTTAAGTAAGTCAACATTTCTTGTAAATGGCCTTCGCTAAAGGCTGTAATCAATCTTTGTGTCACTTTTAAATTTTCTTGCTCACGTTGAGTCAAAGTGACAGTAGCTTGGTTCAAAATGAGGGGATATTGGCTTTTTTTTTCGTTCATATTAGCTTTGCGAAGTACAACGGATTTTGGTACTAAACAGATTAATTTTGAGCAACTGATTGAGTTAAAAAGCAATATATCAGTAGAACGAAAAAACGCATTTAAAAAATGGTTATATGTTATATTAATAAATTTTGAAGGCCCGTTTTGAGTGAAAAATTTATTTTGCGGCCTGGAGTACAAAATTTATTTTGCGGCCCGATTGGAATGCATGTTATTTTGCGGCCTGATTGATTGTCGTTGTAAATTTATTATTTCACATTTCACGCAAAAGTTTCGCGAAGCGAAACTTTTGCGTGAGCCGAAGGCCAGCGAAGCTAAATTTCACGCAAAAGTTTCGCGAAGCGAAACTTTTGCGTGAAATACAGTTTTTGCGCGCAAAAACTTTTGCGTGAAATGCTTTTATTTGTTTTCGAACTACTGATAATAAATGACTCAATTTAGTCTGATTAGCTTAAATAACTATTTAGAATTAATCCGTTTATCCTTGTCATCTGTTGTATTGATTGATTGTTAAAATTGATACCGAAGCTCTAACCAATAATGCCGTCCAGCCAATGGCAAATCGTTAGGAATATTGATAATACCGAAGTTATTAGGCCCTGGAGAAGGTTCCCGGGCATCATCATCAAATAAATTACGGGCGCTGACTGCAAAATTCCAAGAGTCATTTTTTCGGCGTAAAGTCAAATCTACAGTTGTGTAATCACCCAAATTATCTCTAGGATCATCAAACGCACGCCCTCGTTCACCTACCCAATTGACTTGGGTATCCAAAAACCAGTTAGGAAAAAGTATCCAATCTGTGCGTAGATAGGCTTGATGTTGTGGAGAAAAGCCAACTTCATGGTCATGAGTTTCGTCTGTAGAATTTTGGAAAGCATAATTAAATAACAAGCTGGATTTTTGAGTCATTTTCCAACGAGTTTCAAACTCAAATCCTTGTCCTGTTTGTCTACCTGCATTTTGGTATCTTTGATGATCCTCACTGCCAAATTCACTAACTAACATAATTTTATCTATAATATCATAATAGAACAGATTCAAACCAAAATGTAGAGTGTCAGTCGCACGGTAATCAAAAGCCAGTTCCCATGTTTCTATGGTTTCAGGGCTTAGATTAGGATTACCTAAAGCTAAATTATTAGTATCAGTATCACTCAATTGTTGGAATGTAGGGGCACGAAAAGCTTGGCCATAAAGCAACTTAGTTGTCAAATCAGAATTCATTTCCCAGACTAAAGCCAAACGTGGATTGGTCGTGTTGCCAAAATCGGAATACTCATCATAACGTACCCCAGCGGTCAATTCCCAGTCTGGCAAAAAATTCCAAGTATCTTGTATAAAAGCATACCCATTTTTTCTGTCTCCTTCTCTGACAAAAACATTGTCAGTATCGGAAAAATGTATAAACTCACCATTAGGACCAACATTCATGGCATGTTCAACTTTATAAAAATCAATATAATGATAACCTAGCCCTGCCCGAATTAGATGTTTATTAAAACCTGTGTATAAACTGGACACTTCTGCACGAGTCTGACGGCTGGCCCAACTCACTTTTGCAATAAGACCATTTGGATACAAAGCATTACCAGCTGGATAAAAATTTTGGTCATAATAACTGCCATTCAGATCAAGGTAGCTGACTTGGGCAGTCATATCCAAATTATCCGTCAATTCTGGATGATGATAGGTGATATCAGCATTATAACGGTCATCTTTAGGATAATAATAAGGGTCAAGGGCAGATAATGTGCCAACCCCAACACCACTTTTCCGTCCTTGATAACCCGCACGAAGTTGCCAATTATCTTTAGAGATATCTAAACGGGTCTCTAAGCTATCTTGCGAGACATTAACTGGACCGGGTGCTAAAGAAGCATGCGTGTCATGTATCAGGTCAAGCTGGGTTTGAGCATCGCTATCAATTATTTCACGTTGTCCATCTGTCTTATGGTATTCTAATGCTAAAGCGACATCAAATTCCCCCCAATTCGCACCGTGCAAAGCCCATACATCCTGTGTATCAAAACTACCCAGCCGTGCGCCAATCTCAGTTCCATCAATATCCTCTTTGGTTTTGGTAATAATATTAATTATCCCAGAAAAAGCATCCGCTCCATATAGCGCAGAACCCGGACCACGAATAATTTCAATCCGTTTAATAGCCTTCACTGGCATGCCGCCCCATGCTTCAGAACGACTACCCGCAAATATGTCTTTAAAAGGAATACCATTGATTAATAACAATATTTCATAATTAAATTCTGAATAAATACCTCTGATGGTATAAATCGGGTTATAACCAGCTGGATTTATAGCAACATGCAATCCCGGCACTGTTTCCAGTACTTCATCCAAATCCGTTGCACCCATAGCCTCAATATCCTTAGCTGTAATCACTGAAGTCACAGCAGGCGCACGAGCAACCGTTTGTTTAAAACCACTGGCAATCGTCACCTCAAGGTCAAAAAGTTCTGCCAAGCTCAGACCAAGAGAGTCCATATCAATGTCTCCATTCTCGTGAGTCGTTTCAGCGGCTGCCATACTCACTAACAGAACTAAGGATTGAATGGACGTTGTGCCTGTTAACTGGGCTATGGCTTGAACGGAGCCTGGGCCCGTTAACAGGGCTAGGGTTAAAACACACCTGAGAAAAAAGTGTCGTTGGTTTTTGACGCTCATCTTTTTCAGTTATCAGTTATCAGTTATCAGTTATCAGTTATCAGTGCCTTGATATCCCGTATTTTCAATACCAACTTCTGTCTCTGACAAACTATAGTGCTCCTAAATGATTCAAAAAGTACAGCGGCCCAAAATGGATTTCAATTCGTCTGTTCAAATTGATAACGGGATATCTGTAGTGGTCAACAGGATTTCACGCTTCTGTTAAACCAAAAATAAAGGTACGAACAAATCCTTGATAGAACGCTGATTGCACTGATTGTCCTGATTTTCGCTGATTAATTAATATTAATTCGTTCAAGATCAATCTGACCACTACACTCATTTAGGATACTCGTTTTTTTAAAACTAAAACCATCACTATTAGCGGTCGGTTATCATACACTTCTGTCAAAATAAATCAATACGTTTTCAAAAAGTTCACTTTTCAGTTATCAGTTATTAGTTATCCGTTATCAGTGAACAGTAATCAATGCCTTTCTATACCGTATTGGAAAGGCCAACTTATTTTCAGTTACCAGTTATTAGTTATTAGTTATCAATGCCTTTCTATACTGTATTGGAAAGCCAACTTAAGTAGGTACGCAAAAGTTTATTAACATTTTGTAGGTGGGCAGCAAAAACACGCTACCCACCCTACAGTGTATTGGAAAGCCAACTTAAGTAGGTACGCAAAAGTTT
>Ga0233403_10001490_pt1 | contig 10919 bp, 14 predicted proteins | sample Na_oxic_1_MG_FD_179866 | JGI IMG/M metagenome (GOLD analysis project Ga0233403, IMG submission 179866) | Seawater microbial communities from Saanich Inlet, British Columbia, Canada - Na_oxic_1_MG | ecosystem: Environmental > Aquatic > Marine > Inlet | place: Canada: British Columbia | collected...
AAAACAATATTGTCAAACTTATTGTCAAGCCTGAACACAGATATCTTTTCACCATTTTTCCTCCCAATTCTCTGTTAAGTTTCGTAATGCATAATTCCCTCTGAATGGATGAAAGTTTCGGATTTCGAAACCCGAAACCGGAAAAGTTCCCCTTTGAAGAGGCGCGGGGATATTTTTCCGGTGTGAGCTTTGTTATTCGCTCTTCTTAATCAGCTCATCTATGTGTTCCCAATCCGAATCACTGAGGGGTTTTTTATTCTCAGGAACTTTTTTATCCCCAACAGACGGATCGGGTTTCCGGGGCGGCGGTTCACTTTTATCCATTTCCAAAGGCGAAGGACGTGCCGCTTTTTTTGTCAGTTCAAAACTTCCGGCGTATTCCTCGGTATTTCCACCTTTATCCTCCACATGGAGAAGGTAATCATAAATTCCGGATTTCCATCCCTGTGTTGAAAAAGAGGAAGATTCGCTGACCGATTTTCCCTTCACATTCCACAGCATTTTCACAGAAGAAGATTTCACTTTGAAAATCATTCTTTTCAGGGCTTTGTCATCCTCTCCCCGCACCGCGTAACTGACCATGTCCCCTTCAGCGTAACGGGCGGCAATGCCGGTAACTTTCCCCGAAGGTGCGATCTTGTCCCCGTCAGGCACAAACATATGATAAATTTTTGGAAAAATCAGATAAAACGATGCGCCTACCAGGGCGAGGATGATAAGAACAAAGATGAGTTTGAAGGCTTTGCCCGGGCCTGCCGTCTTTTTACCTGATTTCCCACCTTCTCTCAGTTCTCTGAGTTTCCGTCTCACTTTTACGCATTTGGAAATATGAGTTTCACAGGCTTCCTTTGCATACAGACGGGGCTTTTCTTCCGGCTCATCCTCGCCTAATGCATATCTCCGTTCAACCGGCAGCAGATCAACCTCATATTCCATTTCCTTGTCATTGCGGGTGACAGCGGAACGATAGCGTATCCGCCGTTTGTTCTGAGTGAATGTTGTCCTGACCAGATAAACCTCGCCATGGCTGCTGAATTTATTCATCAGAAGGCCGTCTCTGACAAGCTTTTCGCACATCTCCTCAGCAGAACCCATCTGATCATCCGCGGTCCCACTTTTATCCTCAGTCGGAGGATGGGGGGATTCTTCGGAGGTTTTCTCATTTTCCTCAAAAGGATCATCTTTGTATTTGCCGACCATGATTCAATTTCTCCTGATTTTTGTTCTCATATATCAGACCTCCGAGGTTTCAAAGTGTCATGCTGAGGTCTTTTCTTGTAATCAGATGCCACTCTCACCGGCTGCATTCCGGCATTCTCAATGATATCTCGCAGAAAAGGTTCGGAACCGTAATCAGGCGTTTTGGCTCCTGCCGAATGAACCACTTTTTCATAATGATAAGTGGAGCCGATATCATCCACGCCGAAACAGAGAAGCACCTGAGCCATTTTTTCCCCGATGTACATCCACAGGGCTTTCAGATGCGGTATGTTGTGGAGAAAAATACGGCTTGCCGCGTAAATCCGGATATCCTCAAATCCCGTTGTCATGCCGCGTCTGGCGGCAATGCCCGTATTCGCGTCATGGTAGGAAAGCGGCACAAAGGTTTTGAATCCTCCTGTCTCATTCTGGAGTGAGCGGAGTTCTGAGAGATGATCAGCGATGTCTTGGGGCTTCTCTATGTGATTGTAAAGCATGGTGGCATTGGTGTGAAGCCCCATTGAATGTGCGATTCCCATAATTTCCAGCCATCGCTTTCCTGATATTTTTTTCGGGGCGATCACATTTCTCACCTCCGGTGTGAAGATTTCCGCCCCTCCCCCGGGCAATGCCCCGAGTCCCGCATCTGTGAATCGCTGAAAAACCTCTTCAACACTCATATGATTGAGTTTGGCAAAATAATCGTATTCAGTCGCTGTGAAGCCCACGATAAAAATATCCTGTCTGACTGCCCTGATCCGCCTCAGCATTTCCTCAAAGTATCCGATTTTCAGCCGGGGATTGAGACCGCCCACAATATGAACCTCGTCAATACCGAAAGAAACTGCTTCCCCCACTTTTTTTTCGATTTCCTCCAAAGACATGGTATATGCTTTCTCATCTCCCTCATCACAGGAAAACGCGCACAGGGGGCACCGGATTTCGCATATGTTGCTATAGTTGAGGTTCATGTTCACGCCGTAAAAAGCCTTGTCCCCGTGCAGGTTCCGGCGCAGATGATTGGCAATGGAACCCAGTTCAAGAATATTGTTCGTCGTGAGCATGTGAAGCGCATCTGCCTCACTGGCGGGAATGCCTTTGACAAGCTTTTCAGCAATTGAGCGAAGGATTTTGTCCTGAATTGAATTTAATAAGTGATCTGGCATAGTTTGGTCCTGTGGAATATTTGGTTTTGCTGAATTCGAAATTTTTTCTGAGCTTTTATCAGATATGTCCGGGGATGTCAATAAAGAACAGAAGCATCAGTGATTCAGAAACAAAATTGATGAAAAAATGAGGAATTAAAGAGGGTTCTGAGGAGATGTGGCTGTCCTCCGCTCCGTCTGGGACTTAATTTTTTCTGATTATATAACATTTTTTGGGGAACAGAACAGGATGGATTCCGGGTCAGAATTGAAAAAAGCCCATCCCGTTTTTCAAGGGGACAGGCTTTTTCAGTTCTGCCTGAAATGACAGGCCGAGGCGGGCACACCTGATTTTTCATTTCCATTCAGGTCTGACCTTGTTGCCATTAAACACAATTTTCATTTCACGCAGACTTTCAGGCACTTTCAGACTAACCGGCAATTCCCCGGTTCCGCTCAATCCGGGGTGAACACTCCGTATCCGGGCAAAATCAGCTTTTTCCAGAAAAAATTTCAACGCTTCAATCTGTGCTTCAATAACAGTCTTTTCATTATCTGGATAATCGCTGCTGAAATATCTCATTACCAGACGATTATGTTCTGTTTTTGCCGCTGTTTTTATGCAGTGCCGTTTCAATTTGAGATGTATTTCCATCCACCCTGTCTTCAGCGCTTATGATTTATTACCATTGTCCCTCAACATTTGGTCCGTCTGTGAAAGTCACCGTTCCCTCATTAAATGCTTTCACAGCGTCCCGCACAGTGCCGCTGACATCATTGGCGACCTTTATTCCCGCGGCATCAAGTGTCCTGAATGCATTGGGACCGCAGAATCCTGTAAGCAGAACCTCGGCGTTCCTTTCGCTGATCATGGTCGCAGCCTGGATACCTGCCCCTTTTAACGAATTCACATTCTCCGAGTTGTCCAATACCTCAAAGCCGAAACTGAATGTGTCAACCACAAGTATGTACGCAGCCCTTCCGAACCGCGGATCAACCTGTGAGTCAAGTTCTTTTCCTTCGGACGTGACAGCTATTTTCATTTTTCTGTTCCTCCTTATGCCTGATTCTGACCGCCGCCGCATACCTGATTATCCTGAATGGCAGGCAGTCTGCCCGCTATCAGATCTTCCACCACCGGTTTTATCTCCGTCCGTTCCGCATCATGATACACATCAATGCCAACCTGTCTGAATCCCATGAGCGGTCGCATGCCAATGCCGCCCACTATCAGGTTGTTCACCTTGTGCTGTGCCAGAAAATTGACGGGCACCATGCAGCCACCCTGAACATGGCCCTGATTTTGCAGTGTTGAGACCTCTTTTATCTTCCCTCCCTCAACATCAATAATTGTGAACACATCACAATGGCCGAAATGACCTGCCCTTGTGCCGTCCATCCCACCTTCGCCGTTTGAAGGAACTGCTATTCTTCCGTTTTCCATAATTTAAAACTCCTCCCTGATTTTATCTGTACTTTCAAAGTTTTTGTTAAGTGGCCACATCCCAGCTACGCTCGGTTCGGTTCGGATTGACAAATCCGAACCTGCCGGACTGCCGGATTTGTCAATCCGGCAGGAGCAGAGAATGGGGAAGTTGTTCGGTCACGGATACTGAAATCCCCTAGCCCTGATCATTCATGACGGGTGCCGTCATGATTTTATCCCATATCTTCCTGATCACAAGGCATGCCTCTGAATTTTCACTGTGTTCAAAAATGGTTTTTCCCTGCACCATTGATTCCGTGAAAACAGGATCAAAAGGTATCCTGCCCAGAACACTTATGTTTTTTTTCTCAGCAAGATTCTCAATTGCACGCGCCTGAGCAGGATTCAGGTCAGATTTGTTGACACATACCATGGCCGGAACCTTGAAATGTGCTGCAAGGTCTGCCACTCTTTCCATGTCGTGCAGGCCGGATACTGTGGGCTCGGTTACAATGAGCAGCGCGGTGGCTCCTCCCAGCGAGGCAATAACCGGGCATCCGATGCCGGGCGGCCCGTCAGTTATGATAAGCTCCAGCTTTTTCTCCTGAGCCAGCTTTTTTGCCTCATTTCTCACAAGCGCGACAAGCTTGCCGGAGTTTTCCTCTGCAATTCCGAGTCTTGCATGAACCATTGGGCCGAAACGCGTGTCTGAAAGATACCACTCTCCGCATGTCTGAACAGGAAAGTCAATTGCCTGTTCAGGGCAGAGGTCAACACAGACCCCGCAGCCCTCACATCCGATGGAATCAACCTTGAAATTCTCTTTTATTGCCTCAAATCTGCACAGGTCAACACATATTCCGCACTGTGTGCATTTGTCAGGATTGATTACCGCCAGGCCACCCCCGTGAAAATCTGTGGCCTGTCTGATATCAGGAGCCATAAGCAGATGAAGATTTGCAGCGTCAACATCAGCATCACACAGAACCCGGTTTTCAGAAATATGGGCAAATGCGGCTGTCAGTGTTGTCTTGCCCGTGCCGCCCTTGCCACTCAGCACCACCAGTTCTCTCATTATTTTTTATCCTTATTATAAAGCCAGTTTTTCAATCTGACTGTACAATTCCAAGAATTTTTCTTTCCATTCAGGCATTTCCTCAACGATAAGCCGACCTTTTGAATAGGCTTCGGCGATCCTGCGGTCAAAGGGTATTTCCATCAGTATCCGCAGGTTTTCCTTTTCCGCATATTTTCTGACCTCGTCATTTCCCATGTCTGAGCGGTTAATGACAAGGCCGCACGGAATACCGAGAAGCCTGACGGCCTCAACCCCGAGTTTCAGATCATGCAGGCCAAAGGGAGTCGGCTCTGTCACCATCAGCACAAAATCGGTATTTTTTGTTGCTGCGATCACAGGGCATGATGTTCCCGGGGGAGCATCAATTATATTTGTCTTATCAGGATCCGCATATGACCTGACCTTTCTTATCAGGGGAGGAGACATGGCCTCTCCCACCCTCAGACGACCATGCACAAAACCTGTATGGTTTGCGCTGCCCTTTTCTGTCACACCAAGCTCGCGGCCTGTTTCGGTGATCGCATTTTCCGGACACACCTCTGAACAGCCGCCGCAACTGTGGCACAGCTCCGGGAATACAAGAATTGCCTTGGCCATGACCACTATTGCCCTGAAACGGCATATCTCAGCACATTTTTTGCAGTATGTGCATTTGCTCTCATCAATTTTCGGAACAGGTGTGAAGGCAGTTTCCTGTTTTTCAATTTCAGGATTCAGAAAAAGATGGGCATTTGGCTCCTCCACATCGCAGTCAAGAATCTGGGCATCTGTTCCGAGGGAAAACACCATGTTCGTGGCCACCGTGGTTTTCCCTGTGCCGCCTTTTCCGCTTGCAACACTGATAATCATCAGACTTTCCTGTCCATATTTATAAGGGTTAAAATATTGTTCAGATGCTCAAGCAGTTTTTCCGCCTCCGTTTTGTCAGGTACGCGCGTAAGCTGCATCAGAATACCAAGCCCCTCGCTTGCCTCATGAAAATCCCCGGAGGAAAGAGAACTTGCCACAGCACAGTTCATCATCGGGTTGATTGAAACCAGTTTCTCGGCAAACTCAAGCCCTGTCATATCAGAAAGCCTTTCATCTGTGATTGCCAGATCAAAGGTCTCATCAGCAATCTTGGAAAGAGCAGTGGTGCCGGATTCAGCCCATGATATATGCACACGGTTTTCCTCCAGTGCCGGTGCCAGTTCCGAGAAACTGTCCTTATCAGAATTTACCAGTAATATACGAATCATCTTATCTGTCCTTCATTATTATTGCTCTTAATCCTGCTCATTTCGATTGAGAGCAAGATTTCCCGACGAATTTGACAATCCGGCGGGAGGGATGAAGTTTTAAAATGGTCTCTCCCTCACGTTTTGAGCTTATTCTTATAATATGTATGGAATAACAGAATGTCAAACAGAATTTCAGGCATATACTCAAAAAAAATGAAAAGTGAGTATCCGCCCATAAATTTTTCCTTGACTGCCCCATCTTTCCTGTGCTTGCGCTTTTGTATGAGACAGAATCCTCTCCAAATCAATAAAACAAAATGAGGCATTCTTCATTTTTTGCTTGACAATTTGGAAGAGTGCTGAAATGAAATTTCAGCATCTGGTTATCAGGCTGTGCTGAAACTTTATTTCGGCTCTCAAATTTGGGCGTATCCATGACTTGGGGAGTGTTCGGAGGGCAGTGTGCAGTATACTGATAACTGATACGAAAATCCCCCCTTTGAGGGGGCGCAGCATGGGCAGATTATTTCTTGGGGTATCCCAAAAACAAAAGAGAAGGAAATTTGGCAATGAAAAAGTTTGTTGTGTCTGTAGCAATTATCACCTTTGTTTTTCTTTCAAATACGGCACTGGCCGGCATGAAAATCAAGTTGGGCGTTGTCACCAAGCCCGGTTCAGCCCAGAATATTGTCGCTGAAAAATTCAGGGAACTGGTTGAGGAGCGTTCCAAAGGCGATATCAGTGTCGAAATTTTTCATTCGGCATCACTGGGAAATGAAACTGAAATTCTTCAGCAGATTCAGATGAACTCGGTACAGATGGGGGTTATCACGGGCGGGCCTTTTGACACTTTTGATCCTATTGTGAGAGTGATCAACTATCCATTTCTTTTCAAAAATAATGCTCAGGCAGATGAGGTGCTGGACGGCCCTCTGGGTGCTGAAATTCTCAAAAGTCTGGAAAACTCGGAGTTCAAGGGGCTTTGTTTTTCCGAAAATGGTTTCAGAAATCTGACGAACAGCAGGCGGGCTGTCAAAACTCCGGAAGATATCAAAGGATTTAAAATCCGGGTCATGGCCTCCGCACTGCATAAAACCATCTGGCAGGCTCTGGGCGCAAATCCCACACCCATGCCCTGGCCCATTTACACGGAGCTGGAGCAGGGTGTGATTGACGGGCAGGAAAATCCCCTCTGGGTCATGGAGGTTTACAAATTTTACGAAATACAGAAATACATGACCATGACCCGGCATGTGTATTCGCCGCACATTGACGTTGCCTCCCTCAAATGGTGGAAAACGCTGGATGACAAAACGCGGAAACTGGTTCAGGAGTGCATTTACAAGGCGGCAGTGTTCCAGCGGAAGGACAATCGGGACAAGAACGCGGCGCGATTGAAGCTTCTCAGGGAAAAAGGAATGCAGGTGGAAGAGCAGCCTGATATCAAAGCCTTTCGGAGCAAAGTCGCAGGTCTGAAGTATACAGAGCTTTTTAAGGAGCCACGGGTTCAGGCTTTGCTGAAAGAAATGCTGGAGGCCACTAAGTAAGTAATGCAAAATTCCCATTGAGGGGGGTTCCGGGTATATTATTCGCAAACCCCCTCTGAAGGGGACAGGGATGTTTCAATGTCTTTTCCAGAAAAACTGAGTCATAGGGTAAACATCGGAATTGAATACCTTCTTTTCATATTCGGGTTTTCAATGGCAATGCTTGTTGCGGTTCAGGTCTTTTTCCGTTATGTGCTGAATCATTCATTATTCTGGTCCGAGGAACTGGCCCGGTATCTGCTGGTATGGCTGACCTTTCTGGGCGCATCAGTGGCATATTACCGAAATGTTCATCCGGGCATAGATATTTTTTCCGCCAAACTTTCTCCGAATTTCCGGCGAATCCTTGCAGTTTCTGTTCATATTGCCTCTTTGTTTCTGTTCTGCATTATGATGTATTACGGATGCCAGTTCGCCTATTTTATCCGTCTGCAAATATCTCCCGCACTTCAGTTGCCCAAATGGATCATTTTCAGCATAATTCCGTTGAGCGGACTGATTCTGACCATTCACAGCCTTGTGTTTCTGGGGAAATCGCTGACAGGAACTTCCTGAGAAAATTACCGGTCATTTCCGGGATATGACACAAAAGATGGACTGTGGCGGCGTAGACATTCTGATCCCTGTCGGCATCTCATCCGGGTCGTCCGACGGTATGTCTGTCCTAACCGCACGCAACACTCGGTACGGTGGCCGGTTAAGCCTTACCCGACAGGGACTTCCACCCTGTGAGAAGCACCAAACTTTGCTTGGCGCACAATGAACCGGGTTTAACTTGGCACGAGCAACTCTGGGTTAGGCTTCTTATCCGGATTTATCTTGGCACGATCAGCATTTGGTTAGGCTTTTCTTTGAAACCTTAACTTTTCATACCCTAAGTGCTGATAACAAAGCCTTCTCAACAGGCACAGGCAACTGAAGCACATGAAAACGGCCTGCGGTGAAAGCATAATCTTCCTCACTTTCATCTATAAGTCTTATATAGCCGTGCCTGGCAGCCTCCTCATCGGGAATCACCTGATACAGTTTGCCGATTTCGAGAGAGGCTTCGTATTCCTTATTATCAAGACAGATTGCAAATTGCATCTCTTTTTCCTTCTTTGATCAGTCAAGAAACGGAAGTTTCAGTTTGAACTCTTTTTTACCCACGCCATGTGCCTCGTACCAATGAATTTCGGTAAGACGTATCGTACCGTCAGCCAGGCGGACATTAGCCACTCCTTTCAGCTTGCACCATCTCTTTCCTCCGTACCGTTTATATAATCTTGTACGGGTTCGGACTCCTGTTCCGCTCGCAATCGTTTCAATCTGAGTAACCTCGCCGATAATTTCAAAATCCATCTTGTTGTCCTGATCTGTCTGGAAGCCTATGAGCAACTGAATCCGTTCGGGCTGACTTCATGGTTATATTTTTCGTGTAACCCGGCTATTCCCAGTATTCTACAATCAGACCGGGCACTCTTTCAAAATCGCATCTGTTCAGTGTAATCAAAATCGCCTTATGTACAGTACAAATCGCGGCGATTCGCTTCCCCGCATGATCTCCTCAGCAACGACAACAGGCAGGCTCTGACAATGGACAGGTATGGCGGAAGCCCGCCGCACGAATGATGTGTTTCCCAATAAAATCCCGGTCAGTATGTTTGTGTCAAAAGCGAACATTAACCATACTCCTCATCACGCTTTTTATAAGCTTCCTCGCATATGTCACGCAGCGTCGGGTCTGATCTGTATTTTCCCGCAAGAGTTGAAATGCAAGGTGCATCAAGTTCTAAAAAAAGTAACCTTCCGGTTTCCGCATTCTGATTAATTTTCAACACCTGAACAGTGATAGCAATCATCATACCACATAGCGGCTGAAATGAACGGCAAAAAAAGCGGATTGAGCAAGGCTTTTCATTCCGGAACCTGTAGCTTTTTTGGGATTGATAGCTAGCGACTGGTTATTTTTTTCTCATTCATGCTTTCTCTTTCGATGTTATCTCCGCATAAGCTAGACCAAACAGCCAGTACAAGGTGTCAAGCACCTTTTGCAAATCCTGGGTGGACAGAGGATTGGGGTCTCGTTCGAATATATTGCTCTCAAACTTGCCAAATTCCCATATCTTCCCTGTGGTGACAACACCGTAACAAACCTCGGCACCTTTGATCGCAGCGGCAACCATTTCGGCCAATGCCTGAGTCCAGCCCTCATCAAAATCAGCCTTCTTGGCTTCAATGACACAGATTGGCGGCAGGGACATCTCACCTGTTTTTGTTCTGGATGCAATCAGATAATCGGGTTTGCCTGTCAGCCCCTTGTCCTCATCTACATTGAAAGGTTCCTCAATCCAAAGTTTGAAAGGTTTGTAATGCCGGACAACCACATTTAATATGGGCGTAATTATCTGGTGGCGTATTGCGTCCTCATTTCTGAAACTTATGTCATCTGACAAAAATTCCCTGATTTCATCAATTTTGTAGTCAGGCACCTCAATACCGCGATCAAGTTTTTCGGCTTCATGAAGTAACGAGGCGATCTTTACCTCCACATCAAAAATGGTTGCCACCTGAGCAACTGATTCAAATTTTCCATACGACATAACAATTCCCTCTGTCGGTCTTTAAACCCTGACATCTCATCATTTATTGTTTATCCGCTCACACACGTTCGCATCTGATGCTTCCGTGTGGGAATGTGACCGTCCCGGAGAAACCCGGGTTTTTCCCGGACGGGCAGCGCCTGTCTTTCTTTCTGATTCGGAATTATTCAGATACGGTCTGGATTATCTGAGGGAAATTCTCATGAGTATTTCCGAACGCAGAAGCAGGGCAAAATTTAAAAGAGCAATATCAATATTATATAAACATATCAGAGAGTCTCAGGCTCCATCACACAGGGCAAAATTAAAAATGGAATTTTTGCCCTGTACATAGGTTCCGATCATTTAATCTGATCTGATTATAATGCTTTTCGGGTTCATCAAAGACCTACAAGCATTTAATGGCTGGTACGATTTCGCTCTGACTGCTTTTTTTGCGCTGCATGGACAAGTTCCATTGATTCTTTCCAGGATTCAGCGCAAAATGTTCTGAATTTCTCCAATTTTTCCTTTGCGGGAACCAATGGCTGGTCCGGTTTGGGATGTCCCGCGCTTAAATGATATTCTGTCAGGGCCATGATGTATTCCCATCGGCGTTCTTTCGGAATAATGACAGGGGGAAAACCTGATTTCAGGACAGGGATATTGGAAATCAGTCGCGCCATTCGTCCGTTCCCGTTATAAAAGGGATGAATGCGGACAAAAGAGACATGGAGTTCCG
>Ga0233403_10001492_pt1 | contig 10910 bp, 13 predicted proteins | sample Na_oxic_1_MG_FD_179866 | JGI IMG/M metagenome (GOLD analysis project Ga0233403, IMG submission 179866) | Seawater microbial communities from Saanich Inlet, British Columbia, Canada - Na_oxic_1_MG | ecosystem: Environmental > Aquatic > Marine > Inlet | place: Canada: British Columbia | collected...
ATGCCCTCTCGTCATACTGCCTTTTGCCATAAAGCAGATCCCAGCACTTTGGATATTAATATTTTTAATTATATCTGAGATATGTTAAAGAAACTACGATTTTAATAATATCTGTTGACAAATATATGATTTTAATATACGAACTGTAGTCAGTTTTATCCGATTTTTTTTTTTGTAAAATCAATATTTCAGCATAAAATGAGGAGGAAGTGGGATATGGGATATGGGGAAATGCATGGAGAAAAGACAATGCCGGAAAAAACAGATAAAATAATAAAGAATCATGTGTTAGGCGCGTTGGGTGTCAGTCTGATTCCCATCCCTTTGATAGATTTGATGGCGCTTGTCGGCATCCAACTCAATATGCTGAGAAGACTTGCAAAAGCATATGAAATTCCATTTTCAGACGACAGGGGAAAACATCTGATAGCCTCTCTGCTGGGCAGCGGCATCCCCTTATCTCTGGGAAATTCCCTGGGCAGTGCTGTCAAAGCTGTTCCTGTTATCGGCCAGATTGTGGGACAGCTGACTATGCCGGCTGTGTCCGGATCCACCACATATGCGATGGGAAAAGTGTTTATCCAGCATTTTGAATCCGGCGGAACCTTTCTGAATTTTGATCCGGAAAAAGTCAGGGCATATTATGCTGAAATGCTTGAAGATGGAGAGAAAGTTGTCAATGATCTGAAGCATGGGCCGGGAGCAATTCCCGAACCCGCTGAAAAGGAAATCATATCTGCTCAGACAAATGAAAAAAATCTTTCCCCCGGGGAAGCAGAAGAAAAGAAAAATGTGTCACCCGCCGGGAGTGACGGTTCGCCCGCTCCGAGTGAAAAATATAAGCGGGCAACTTCCGGGCCGGATACGAAGGCAGGACATGAAAATTTTCCGGCTGACAAATTGGCTGATGCAGCACAGGAGGCAGTGATCTCGGATATGGCTAATAAGGGGAAGAGCGGAGAGAGTGAAGCCTCTGCATCGGATGCCAAAGAGGATAAAAAGACTGCCAAAAAGACCAAAAAAGTCAAAAAGACCAAAAAGAAATAAGGGATTTCCCAAAAATAAACTGCCCATACCGACACCTGCCCCTCAAGGAGGTATTTCAGCGGCCCGGCGTTGCGATTTCCCCTTGCTGGGGATGTTTTTCAGGTATTTCTTGGGAATCCCCTAATTGCATTGCCCGCCTCAGAAATATGTCGTGCCCGGATTTGCCAATCCGGGACGGCGGATGTTGAATGGAATAATTTTATCATCTTGACTCAAACTTTTATGAACACACAGGAAAAGACGGAGAATATCCTCCCCGCTGTGTTTTCCGACAGAAAAAACCGTTTTTTTTAATTTCGGGTAAACAACGATTAAGGAGACAGTAAATGAAAGAGGAAAAAGTGGCTGAAGCTCAGAATGTGCCGGGAGAAGATGCCGGCAAAATCGTCAGAAACCATGTTCTGGGATCAATGGGTGTGGGCCTGATACCCATGCCTCTGGTTGACCTTGCGGCCCTGACAGGTGTTCAGTTGAACATGCTGAGGAGGCTTGCAAAAGAGTACGGCATCCCATTCTCTCAGGACAAGGTGAAACATCTGATTGCCTCTCTGTTGGGAAGCAGTATTCCCGTGTCCATATCAGGAGTCATACTCAGCCTTGTCAAATCCATCCCCCTGATCGGACAGGCGACCAGCGCATTGACCATGCCGGCCCTTGCCGGTGCCACAACTTACGCGGTGGGCAAGGTGTTTATCCAGCATTTTGAATCCGGCGGAACTTTTCTTGATTTTGATCCGGAAAAGGTCAAAGCCTATTATGCGGAGATGTTGAAAGAGGGAGAGGATGTGGCTGCTGATTTGAATAAAAAAAATTGACAGATCGCAGATAAGGGTTCCCGGTTTCGGATGCGGAGCCCCAACAGCCTGATGCAGAAACTTGTCGGAGCTTCCGTATTCGGATGCGGGACGCATGGAAACTGCTCATTATCTCATCATTGTTGTCGCAGTTTCACTTCTGTGTGGGAATGGCAACTGCCAAGCCACTATTGCCCGTCTGAAAAAAAATGGGCAGGAAAGTCAAAAAAAGCTTGACGATTAATTGTTAATCATTTACAAATTGAAAACTTGCAAAGAGAGCGACAAATTGAAAATTTGTTTTGCATGTTCTCAGCGGGCAAGGGAGAGCAGATGGAAAAGCAATTCTGTTTTCATGTTTCCATATGAATGATGGACAATGCAACCAAAGAGGGCTGTGCTGATGCCTTATATTTCTCTGACAAAAGCAGAACTGGAAAAAGGGGCAGGGGATTCGGATGCTGAAAACTCTGAGCAGAAAAAGCATGAAAAAATTTTTCGCCATCCGGTCCGAAGCAGGATACTGGAAATTCTCAGAGATGCCAGGTCCCGCACCCAGCAGGAACTCGGCAAAATGCTGTCCATGTCCAATGCCGCTATTCATTATCATGTGAAACTCCTGCTGGAGGTGGGAATCATCAAGCTGCACAGCACACGCCCGGGACCCAACGGTATCACCGAAAAATTATATACAGTGGACATGGAAAACTGGCCTGCTGTGTCTGATGAGGATGTGAGGTTTTACATTGATTATACGATATCATGGATGAACGAGCGAAATCGGGAAGGTGTGAACCTTCTCAAAGCAGGGGACTATTCATCCCCCTTTCTTGCCGGGAGCTATGCCTCGTGCGCACCGCTGGCTGAGGTGATTCAATTCAAACGTGAGGTTGAAAAACTTTTCAATGCGTATTTTGCGAAATATGAGAATTTGAAAGACGAATCCCTGATTCCGTTTGCCGCCACCTTTTCCATATTGCCTTCACGGAAAGAAAAGACCCCTCAGTCTCAGACAGATTCCCGCAACATTCTGGAATTTGAGCCTGAGTGTTTCAAGTGAGTCAACATCAGAGGTTTTTTTTCTTAACCTCGGATGTTTCTGAATTCAAGTGAGTCAACATCAGAGGTTTTTCTTTTTCTTAACCTCGGATGTTTTCCGAACTGTGAATCCCTGCCTCCGCAGAAATGACAGTGCCGGAATTTTATAATTTCCCATTCAGCGGGAAAAGCTGATGTCGGAGAAAGAATTGAAGGACAGACATAACAGCATTCTCAGAAAAAATGTCTCATCTGCCTTAAAACTGGCTTCAGCGGGACTGAGAAAGGGAAGTGGCATATTTCTTTTCATGGATGAGTTTACCTATCTTATTCGTGGCAGATATCTGGATTTTGTCCCGCGCGCGGATGATATTTTCATTGTGACATATCCCCGATCCGGCACCACCTGGATGCAGATGATTCTCTATCAGCTCACCACAGCAGGGAAAATGGATTTTCCCCATATATGTCAGGTGTCGCCCTGGTTTGAACGTTTCCTCACCAGAAATGTGATGACCGCAGAAGATTTTGACAATTTTCCATCTCCCCGCATATTCAAGACCCATCTGTCTTACAAATGGATACCCAGAGGCCAGTGCAAATATATTTATGTTGTCCGGAATGGCAGGGATGTGGCAGTTTCCTATTATCATTTTTATGTGTCCCATCTTTTTTTCAAAGGCAGTTTTTCCGAATTTTTCAAAGATTTTTTTATGACGGGAAATGTCCAGTTCGGGCTGTGGTTTGACCATGTTGCGGGCTGGAGAGAAAATAAATCGCATCTGGATGTGCTTTTTCTGGAATACGAGGAACTGATCCGGGATTTGGGAGAGGGGCTGGAAAAAATTGCCGGATTCTGCGGAATTGAGCTTTCTCCTGACAGAGTTCCCGAAATACTGAGAAGGTGCAGTTTTGATTTTATGAAACAGCATGAAGACAAATTTGACCATGCCATGGGGAAAGTGTGGGAACAGGGGTATAAGCAGAACGCCTTTCTGCGGCAGGGGCGAACCGGTGAGGGAAAACTGAGGCTCACCCCGGAACAGGAGCATTTTTTTAAGCAGAAAGCCGGGGAATATGATGCGTGATGCTTAAAACGTGATGCGTGATTTTTTTGTCTTATTTATAAGGAAAACAGAAAATATGCATGTGAAACTTGGCGGTGTCTCCATTCGCTCTGTCGCGGCCACGATTCCGGATGAGGTGTTTGATCTGACGGATTTGTATGATATTTATGACAAAAAAGAAGTGGATCAGATTATCAGCACCAACGGGATATCAAAAACCCGAACCGCACCCGAAGGCTTATGTGCGTCCGATCTCTGCGAAAAAGCAGCCGAACAGATACTGACAGCGGCGGACCGGGAGAAAATCGGGGGAATTGTTTTTGTTTCCCAGACTCCGGATTATATTCTGCCGAGCACCGCTGCGTCGCTTCAGCATCGTCTGGGGCTTTCAAAAAATATCGTAAGCTTTGATATCACCACAGGGTGTCCAGGATATGTTTACGCCCTGTATCAGGGCGCGCTGCTGATAAACTCCGGCAGTTGCGAGGCGGTGCTGGTCTGTGCCGGGGATGTGATAACAAGATACATCAATCCTCTGGACAGAGCCAACCGCATGGTGTTCGGCGATGCAGGCAGTGCGACCATTCTGGAAAAAGGAGACGGTGAAATTGCCTTCAGTTTTATGACCGACGGCTCCGGGGGGCAGCATCTCATTATTCCGGCCGGGGGAAACCGTTATCCCAAAGATGAAAATTCGGAAATGGTGTCGGTCAGGGAAGACGGAAACATGAGATCAGACGAGGATATCTTCATGCATGGTCTGGAAATCATGAATTTTTCCATACGGGAAGTTCCCAAAGCTGTTGAGACGGTGCTGTCCCGGATGGGATGGGATATGGGCGAGGTCGGACTTTTCGGGCTTCATCAGGCCAACAAATTCATGCTGAATTATCTGAGAAAAATTCTGAGGGTGTCTCCGGAGAGTGTTCCCGCGGCAATGGGGGAAACCGGAAATACCGGCTCGGCATCCATTCCACTGATGCTCACGCTGGAGCATGATCGCCTGTCAGACGCGGACAGTCTGAGCAAAGTCGTGCTGTGCGGGTTCGGTGTGGGGCTGTCCTGCGCCGCTGCCGCGCTGGATATGTCCCGGACAGAAATGGCGGAGCCAACGGAAGTGAGCATTTAAGGGAACTCCAAATAAATAATATACCTGAAAAACACCCCCCTGCGCCCCCCTCAAGGGGGGATTTTCGGGAACGGGCGTTCGGCTGTCCGGGTAGTTTATTTTTTGGGAAATCCCTAACCCTTTAACCCTTAACCCTTAACCCTTTAACCTTTGCCATCAACATGATATTGCCATGCACAACAAAATCATTGATTTAATCATTGCCGAAGCAGATGAACTGAATGAGCAGATAAAAAACCGTGTTCCAGTGGAAGCCGGCAGGGACGCGCCGCTTTTTGGCCGGAACGGGGGTGTTCTGGACTCCATCGGCCTTGTTACGCTCATTGTCGCTGTTGAACAGGCAGTGGAAGACGAATTCGGGGCTGCCCTGGTGCTTGCCAATGAAAAGGCCATGTCCCTGAAGAACAGTCCCTTCCGCACCATCGGTTCTCTTACAGATTACATTGTCGGTCTCTTGAAGGAAGATGGGAATGGATAATAAGCATCAGGTCATTCTCATTACCGGAACCCGGAAAGGCATCGGCAGATATCTGGCTCATTATTATGCGGAAAAAGGCATGACTGTCATCGGGTGCAGCCGCGGGGAGGCCGGGTATGAGTTGAAAAATTATCGGCATTTCTGCGCGGATGTCTCGGATGAGAAACAGGTCAGACAATTGTTCGGTGATATCCGCAAAACCTATGCCCGACTGGACATACTGATCAACAACGCTGGGATTGCCTCCATGAACCACATCCTTCTGACACCGCTGAAAAGCGTCCGCAACATTCTGAACACCAATGTGATCGGAACTTTTCTCTTTTGCCGGGAGGCCGCCAAGCTGATGCGAAAACAGCAGTGGGGAAGAATCGTGAATTTCTCCACGGTGGCAACACCTCTGAAACTTGAGGGAGAGGCTGTGTATGCGGCTTCAAAGGCAGCGGTTCTCTCACTGACAGAGATTTTGGCAAGGGAACTGGCTGATTTCGGGATCACGGTGAACGCAGTGGGTCCCACGCCAGTGGAAACCGATCTGATACGCTCGGTTCCCCGGGAAAAGATGGACCGCCTGCTGGCCCGGCAGGCCATACAGAGATTCGGCACATTTGAGGATATTTCCAACGTCATTGACTTTTTCATCAGAAAAGAAAGCGATTTTGTCACAGGCCAGAACATCTATCTCGGAGGGGTGTGAGGAATTGGGAATTGGGAATTGGGGTAGCCCGCCCGTGGCTTGATTAGGTACATGGTTGAAAGTTATCCGGAGTGACGTGCAAAAATTGGGCGAAGTGGTTTTTTGCACTCCGTTTTGCATTCACCAATCCTTATGAACAGGCGTAAAGGGCGAAAAATGAAAAAGAAAGAGGGGGCAAAACAATGCGACTTGAAGATTATTTTGATTTTCATGCCGACAATGACATTCGCCTGAAAGGCCATCGCATCGGTATTGAGTCCATACTCTATGAGTATATTCATCGGGCGCAGACACCGGAAGAGATGGCTGCCCGTTTTCCGACACTGGCTCTGGAACATATTTACGCCACGATTCTCTATTATCTGCATAATAAGAAACAGATTGAGGAATATATGACCGAATGGATTGAGCATGAGGACCGCAGATATAAGGGACAAGGAGAAAAACCGACATCCGCAATGATCCGCCTGCGAAAAATCAGAGCCGAGCGTGAGGCAGAAAAAATGCAGCTATCTGTGAGGCAAAATGGGCAAACGCAAATATCTGCTTGATGAGAATGTCGACCCGCGTCTGAGGAAGGCACTGATCCGTCATTCACCTGACATGGTTGTGTGGTGTGTGGGCGATTCCGGGGCACCGCCTCTTGAAACCAAGGATCCCGAAATACTTATATGGTGTGAGAAAAAGAGATTCACGCTCGTGACAAACAACAGAGCGTCAATGCCTGTCCACCTCCGGGATCATTTTGCGGAAGGAAAGCATATTCCGGGGATATTCATTCTGAAACGCAATATGATAATGAGAGAGATCATTGACGAGCTCGTTCTGATTTGGGAAGTTGCAGAACCTGATGAATACGCTGATGAGATAAAATATCTGCCGATCTGATTCGTTAGCCTGCTTTAAATTTGAATTGAAAGGAGAACAAACATGAAAGAGATGCATGGGATCAAAGTGGGAAATTTTTTCAAGTTTTTTGTTTCTATAATGGTTATTTTTGCAAGTCTTTGTAATTACGGGATATGTGAAGACGGATGCAAGCTTATTTCTGGAAAGCAAGAATTGAAAATGGATGTCAATCCAAATGTTGCATATAATGTTCCTCTTATGATTGCCCAAAATGCTATAGAAGTAGCTGAAGCAATATTCTTGGAGTGCCCTGAAACAGAAATTAGTTGGTTTTTCTATAGAGCCTACGCATAAACTCGCAAATAAATGAGGAGAGATAAAAAAAATGGTCATAATTTTTCATTCCGCTTCCTGCGGATCCCGAAATCTCCGACGAAATCTCCGAAACGGGGAAATTTTATGTGGCATCGGAAAACGGAGATGTCAATGATTAAAAATTATAGTTCCTGAAATAGCAGAATATTTTTTTACGCACTCATTATATTCCGAGATTTCCTCGCATTGATTCGGAGGATAACTACGATATCATGTTTTACAAAAAATGTAAAGAGTTTTTTATCGTATCATTCTGAATTTCATATAAAATTTAAGTTTATGCGTAAGCTCTAAATTCAGATTCGGGAGGACTTTACAATACTCATCATCGTCTCTTATCGGTTTGAATGGGCTGCGGGCTGGCTTATCGGAGCAGGGCTGTGGTTTGTCTTTGTCACAGCGGTCGGTCTTACCCACGGTCGCAGAAGAAACCGCCAATCGTATAGGTGAAGAAATGTATGCAGTTGAATTTCAAACAAAAATGACAGACGGAATCATCAGGGTTCCCGAAAGATACAGAAAAAAAATGAGACGCAGTGTCAAAGTCATATTATTGGCAGAGGACACTCCCGACACATCTTCCGACATGATCGGGGAACTTCTGAGATATCCCCTGAGACTGCCTGATTTCAGACCGTTGAAAAGAGAGGAGATATATGACCGAACCTGACAACGGAAAAGACAGGCGGACATGTCTTGTTGACTCAAACATATGGCTGTATGCTTTCATAGAGGCGCAGGATGCCGGCAAATCGGCTGTTGCAAAGTCGCTCATTCAGAACAAAGACATCGCCATCACGGTCAGCACTCAGATAATAAACGAGGTTTGTGTCAATCTTGTCAGGAAGGCCAACTTTTCCGAAGAGAAGATACGGGAGCTGATTGAAAGTTTCCACAACAAATATGATGTTGTCGGAATTGACAGGGAAATTCTCATCAAAGCCTCTGAAATGAGGGAGCATCACAATTTTTCCTTTTGGGACAGTCTCATTTTCGCAAGCGCATTGTACGCCGATGCTGAAATTCTTTATTCCGAAGACATGCAGGACGGTTTTGTCATTGACAAAACCAGAATAGTCAATCCTTTCAAACAAAAAATATAACCTGTCAATGGAGCGGGCAAATAAAAACTGCGGGTTCCAGAATGAAACGTCTTGGTCAATCCGCTTTTTTGCCGCTCATTTCAGGCGTTAGTGCGCCAAGCAAAGCTTGGTGCTTCCTGCGGGGTGCAAGTCCCCGTCAGGTAAGGTCTGGCCAGCCACCTGTGCCGAGTGTTGCGTCCGGCAGGGACAGACATACCGTCGAACGACCCGGACGAAGCGTACACAGGGAATCATGCAGGCCACAGGGGAAACGGCGTTCCCTGAGGCATGGTACAGCATCGTTAAGAATATAAATGCGGACGGCGACGTTTTTAACGCAACGGAAGCCGAGACAGAGGAATCGTCAGTTCCCCTGCGAAGCCTGCCTCAGCGTCGGACAGGCGAGATTCCGGAGGGTCTGCCGGTGTCATCTCAGGGCGTGGCATGTATGAGGAGAGGCACACAGGAACCTGGGATGCCCTGAGAGTTCCTGATGATAAGGAGTGAGGAACTCTGTCTTTTTTTTAAGGCATCAGGTAAGCGTACCCGACGGGAAGAAGGAGGATCGCTGACGGCTTTCAGGGAGAAAAAACATCTCACAAAAGACATACACAGTTACAGAATACCGGAGGATACGGGAAAAATTTTCTCTGTTCTGATGGGCATTGTCAAAAATGACTGAACAACCGAAAACCAACAACACACGACACAATATGAACACCACAACATATCTTGCTGACAGATTGCAGAAACACGGGGATGATGAGGCCGTCATTCATGATGACCGCATATTTTCCTATGCGGACATTGTTCGTCGGATTGACGAATGGACCGAACGGCTGTCCGAACACGGAATATCTCCCGGATCAGTGGTCGCAATCATCGGAGATTATTCCCCGGAAGCAGTGTCTCTGGTGATTGCCCTGATTCTCAACAGAAACATTGTTGTTCCGCTCACACCGCTGGCAGCACCGCATTTTCAGGAATATTTCACGATTTCCCACACCCGGCATATTGTTGAGTTTTCAGGAGAGGATTACCATCTGAAAAAAAGAGATGCGGACCCTCTGGAAAATCATATCCTGAAATCGCTTATCATGAACAGGCGCTCCGGGCTGATTCTTTTCACATCAGGTTCCACAGGCCGGCCCAAGGCGGTTGCCCATGATTTTGAGAAACTGCTGTCCAAATTTGTTCGTGCGGACAAGCAATTTCGCACCCTGTGTTTTCTTATGTTCGATCATATTGCCGGGATAGACACCTATTTTTATTCCCTGTACAGCGGTGGCACAATCATATTTCCCACATCCAGAAAACCCGGTTATATTTGCAGCCTGATTGAAAAACACAGAGTGGAGGTGCTTCCCACATCTCCCACATTCCTGAATCTGCTCCTGCTTTCGGAAGAATATCGGAATTATGATCTGAGCTCCCTGAAAATTGTCACTTTTGGTTCCGAGAGAATGCCCGAATTTCTTTTGGAGCGACTGGAGAGAGAGTTCGGAGATGTCAGATTCATTCAGAAATACGGTGTGACCGAACTGGGTTCCCCTGCATCCAGATCAAAGCATAATGATGCAGGCTGGATAAAAATTGACAGTGAGCAGTTCCAGACAAAAATTGTGGATGACATTCTTTACATCAAAGCGGACACGGCCATGATCGGCTATCTCAATGCGCCTGACAGCCCCTTCACCCGGGACGGATGGTTTGTCACCGGCGATGCAGTGGAAAGAAAGGGCGATTACATCCGAATTCTGGGCAGAGAGTCCGAGATTATCAATGTGGGCGGGGAAAAAGTCTGGCCCGCGGAAATAGAGGAAGTCATTCAGATGATGCCTGAAGTCGAGGATGTGGTGGTTACCGGCCTTGAAAATCCCATCACGGGCCGGATGATTCAGGCTGAGGTGAAACTTAAGGCGGCGACCAGTGACGAACGCTCCGATTTCAGAAAAAAAATGCGGAAATTCTGCAAAGACAGGCTGCTTCCATTTCAGATTCCCCAGAAGATTGTGCTTAGGGATCAGTCTTTTCACGGAGGACGGTTTAAAAAGATGAGAAATTTGTAAAAAAAATTCTGATTATACCCCGATAAGGATTAAATATAACAGCCTAGGGGCAGCGAAACGCCACCCCGGGTGAATTTCAATGAAAGATGACCCGAAAAAAACTTCGTTTTCCGACAGACTCCATGAGACATTTTTTGATCCGCCCGACAGCATAACTGTTAAGAATCTCAGATATTACACAGATCAGATTCTTTTTGATCTGAACAATTTCCTGTCTGAAAATGTCGGCACAGCCACGGATGTCTGTCTCGGAGCGCTTTCCGAAAATTATCAGGAAAGCCTTAT
>Ga0233403_10001493_pt1 | contig 10905 bp, 11 predicted proteins | sample Na_oxic_1_MG_FD_179866 | JGI IMG/M metagenome (GOLD analysis project Ga0233403, IMG submission 179866) | Seawater microbial communities from Saanich Inlet, British Columbia, Canada - Na_oxic_1_MG | ecosystem: Environmental > Aquatic > Marine > Inlet | place: Canada: British Columbia | collected...
GAAATGGTACCCCAGCGACTAGCCGGTTGTGGAATAGCCGCAACCAATTCATACTCACAACGTAAACAACGTTTTAATGAGGCTGCAAGGAGCATAGATTTTATTTCTAGCTCGCCTTGTTGGCAGATGAAAACGAAACTATAACGAGTCATAATTACACAAGTTCCTAAGTTATGAATACGAAGTTAAAAAGTATTTTCAATTATGGTATTTCACTGTTCTTAACAATTGTTTTATTGGAAATGGTTTGTTTAGCCTTGTTTAGCTCATTATCTGGAAAATCTTTTGAGTATAAAAAGTTAGAATCTCAACGTTCCAGTAGAATAGCAACCATTTTTGAAAAAACAAACAATCGCGGCGAATCACAAGAACGTCACATGTTTCATCCGTATGTAGGCTATGTTGCTCGCCCAAGTATTTATACCGGGGGAAAAACCAAAGCTAATGAATATGGTGTACGCTCAGTTGCTGGTTATCCATACCCATATAAAAAGCAGCCCAATGATTTTGTGTTTGCGATCTTAGGTGGTAGTGTTGCAGCGGGATTTACCAAATTTGTTGAAATTGAAAATATTATCGAAAAATACTTGCATGAGCATGGCTTTAAAAAAAATGTCGTTTTAATCAACTTGGCAAAGGGTGGTTATAAGCAACCACAACAGCTTTTTCATTTACAATACGCTTTGTTATCCGGATTTGAATTTGACGCAGTATTAAATATTGATGGTTTTAATGATTTGGTTTTTGCGGTTTTAAATCTTGATAATAATATTAATCCAATTTTTCCCTCTGGATTTCATATCGGAATGTTATCAAAAATGCGGACAAGTCAGAAATTCAGTTTGCACACTATTATTCAGTTGTATGATTATTATTCATTATATTCAAATGAATTACGTCTATTATCGTTGGTGCAAAAAAATCCTTTTAAATATAGTATGTTTTTAAACTTATTAGCTGAATTATGGAGCCAACGTAATCTGGTAAGGATAAAACAGCTTGAATATGATTTGGCTAATGAGAGCCAACGAACAATGACAGAAGAATTTCGTGGGCCAGTGTTCAAGTCCAAGGGTAATAAATATGAAGTTGCCACGAAAATATGGCTGCAAGCTTCTGAAATGTTATATGCTGTTTGTAAGGCAAACAACTTGATTTACATACATGTTCTACAACCCAATCAGTATGTTAAAGGAAGTAAGCCCTTATCTGAGAAGGAACAAAATATCGCAATTGATCCAACCAATGAATGGGGAATAGTGGCGAGGAATGGATATGGTCATTTAATTACTGGTGGTAAGAAGTTAAAAGACAAGGGTATTCCATTTTATGATTTTACGGCGATTTTTCAAGACTCGACTGATGATATTTACATAGATACTTGCTGTCATTTTGGGCAAAATGGTTACGCCATCATGGCAAAGCATTTAGCCGACATAGTTATTGAAATTGTGGCTGGACAAGGTTTACACTGATTGTAACGGATTTGGGGGACACCATAAATAAATTGGGATTTTCCATGATTTAAAAGGGCGAACACATAGGTTTGCCCCTACAATATTTGATTTAACGAGTAATTTCAATTGCTTAAAAAATCCCTCACACCTATGTTTGATTAACACCTATACATATTGTTTCAGATAAACATTATGTAACTTAACATCCAAATCATTATACGCACGTATTAACGCAATTACCTCTTGAGACAATTCTCCAACTTTTGGTCTGGACATTGCCTAAATTTTTCCATCCAAATTCACGAGCAAAAAATTCTATGGATTCTTGAAAATATTCTTGGATGCCTACGGTGTAATAGTTTTGTAATATATCTTGTAACTTGTCTTCATAAAAGCCATAATCAGACTGCTCCGATATATACCTAAGTCCTTGGGTAGGAACATGTGGTGTTAATATGGCTCGTGCTTGACCATTAAAGAACAATCGAAACCACTGGTGTTGTTCAGAAAGGGTTTCATCTCCGTCACCGAGATTTAAGTAAATATCTTCAATTTTCCAGTTTAATTGCTTAAGTGTTTTGCCTATTCTACCACTGCCACCCGGATCTGTGTCTGCAACAGATAATGCAAAATAATACAAAGATATTACCCTATCTACCGGATCACGTAATAGGCAAAATACTTGGAATGGTTGCTCTAAAATGGGAATAATAAAATGGGCTGTATGTGCAGCAATACATTTAATTGATGATTTTTGGGTGGCACTAAGTGAATTATAAAAACGGCGATACCAATCTATTGAACCACGATTAGGTCCATAAAGTTCTAATAATTCATGTGGTTGGTAATTTTTTTTAAAATGGTTCTCAGTGAAGTACCGGCCGTTTTGGAAATGTGATGAAATATCAACATATTTCTTTCGTCAATAAGGGTTGACACATAGGTCAACCCCTCATAATTCGGTGCTTGTAGGGGCGAACCTACGTGTTCGCCCCAAAATCCGTTACAATCAGCTTTTTTTGTTGAAATTTTGTTTACCCTCTAAAAATAGGGCATTGAAACGTGATATGTTTTTGAAATAGGGGTCACCTGAAATGATGGAGCACACGCTTAGCTGCAAAAATAATTTTTGAATAGGGATTGAAACATAATAAGTCTATCCCTATTTGTTATCATGGATATATCCTTTTTTGAGTTTTTTTGAACGCCCTATTTTTCAGGGAATTTGAAAAATCAACAAAAAAAGTGATAATCAGTATTTTTTTTGATTCTACCATTTTTTTAAATTAATAGACATTATACCGATTAAATACAACTTGTTGATTTTATTAAAATTCCTTTTTTAGGAAAAGCAATTAAATCAAGCACTTACATTTTAATCGGTATAATGTCTAATATGTTACCTCCCCCAGAGCCTTTTTTAATTAATATGTTACCTCCCCCAGAGCCTTTTTTAAAAAGGAGTTAGGGGGTGGGGTGTTAAATATGACGCGGTTTTGCTTCATATTTCTCACCTATAGTTTTTATTATAAGTAATAGACATTATACCGATTTAACACAACTCATTGATTTTATTAATATTCCCTTTTTGGGAAAAGCAATAAAATCAAGCACTTAAATTTAATCGGTATAATGTCTAATATACATAACTTCAAAGAATAACAAGGCTGGGAGGTGATATTGGCAATATCCACTTTTTTGTTGGGAGATTAATAGTTAATTAGCTAATTCTTTTCTCAGAACTTACATTTAAATATAATGGGCTATACTGCACATGGTCATAATTTAAACTTTTTTAAGATCAAATGTCGGGTTACGTTATCTCGCTGCGCTCAATAAGCTAACCCGACCTACCCAGAAAAAAGTTTAATTTGTTACCGTGTTGAGTATACTCGACAAACTTTATCCCAAAAATAATGCTAAGAACCTTAGTTGTCACAACCAATATTGGTTGTAAAAACATGTGCAATTACTGCCCCCAATCAACATTTACTAAAGCTTACAAAAAGCGAAGCAAGATTAACCAAATCCGCTTTGACACTTTCAAAAAATGCGTTGATAAAGTACCAAGAGATGTATTAATCAACTTTGCCGGATTTACAGAACCATGTTTAAACCCAGATTTTACCCAAATGATTTTATATGCGAACCAATTGGGATTTAAAATCCGGCTACTTACCACAACTGTTGGTATGACATTATCAGATATAGATAAAATTGAAGAAATTCCCTTTGCCCGATTCTTGGTTCATCTACCTGATGACAAACAACAAACAAAGATAAAAGTCGATAAGCAATTTCTTGAAGTGACGAACCGACTACTTGATAGTCGAATGAATGTAGAATGGAAATATCATCAATCCCCTTTAATCAACGAAGATCTGCATTCAGAATTAAAACCCATATTTATCAAAGCAAATATTTATGACACCATCAAAAAGGCAGGATTAAAAACGCGGGCGAGACACGTAAAAATTCAAGGGCAAGCCGAACCAGAAAAAATATATGGCAATATATCAGGCTGCCATCTTTTATATACTAATCAATTATTACCAAATGGAGATGTTTTTATTTGCTGTATGGACTGGAACTTAGATTATTTTTTAGGCAATTTATTGCAATGTAATTATGAAGAATTATTTCAAGGTAAAACTTTTCAAGATATTTTAAAAGGTTTTACAGAGGATAATTCAGAAATATTGTGTCGATATTGTGAACTTTGCCAGCGGGCTTGAAAAGGAACCTAAAGCTTCAGCTTTGGGAATTATTTGGAGTTCAAAGCTTCAGCTTTGGAACCGTCCCTAAAGCTTCAGCTTTGGATTCCAAAATTACTATTGAGACTAACTCTATTATGAAAAACTGTCCGATTTGTGGTTGGGAAGGTGAAGAATTTCTTCCCTGCAATCCAAACTTTGCCCATGATGACAGTCGTCAACTCGCTACCCATTGTAAATGTCCCACCTGTCATAGTCACCATCGGCATAGAGGGTATATGCTCATCCTACAAACTTTCAATTTACCCAAAACCAACACCAGTCTCCTCCATGTTGCCCCCGAACCCTTTTTGAACAACTACTTTAAACAACGCGCGAGTCAATATACAATCATTGACAAAAACCCTGACAAGTATGAAAAAGATTATGAAACAGTGATTGAAATGGATTTAACTGCCCTGACATTTGCCAATAACCGCTATGACTTTATCTACTGCTCCCATGTATTAGAACACATTCCAAATGATAAAAAAGCCATCAGTGAAATATATCGCGTACTTAAACCGGGCGGCATAGCCATGTTAACAGTACCCATTTACCCCCTAGAAAAAACGGCAGACTTATACCCAAAAAGCCCAGATATCATGACACATGTTCATCAACCGGGCTTAGACTACTTTAAAAGATATGAAAAAGCGGGTTTTTCAGTCAATGTCTATTACCCTGAGAACCTGTTTGACAAAGAAAAATATGGATTAAGAACAGGATGGGATCCTGTCGCCTTATGCCACAAATCTAAAAATCCACTCATGCTTTTACTGCGTCAGTACAAAGCACTCACTTAATTTTCTGGTTCCCACGCGCCAGTGTCAATGCCATTAACTTAAGGGCAGACACACTTAAGGGCAGACACACTTAAGGGCAGACACACAGGTATGCCCCTACAAACAACGACGTATTCTGGGGCTGTAGGGGCGAACCGATGTGTTCGCCCTGGCTTAAGTTAATGGCGTTGACGCCGGCGCGTGAGAACCAGAAGTGAAGCGTTTTCGTTCACAATTCACAATTCACAATTCACAATGCAAGGACCCTATCCCATATTTTGTCGTGGACATTCTGGTGGGCGTTTACTCTGTGAAGCCTTTGTTCGTAACCAAATAGACATGGGGCATCTCATGGCACAACGTAAAGACAACCACTTTTTTGCCACCTACCACCCCCCCATGAATGAAATGGTGCTCAATGCCTATAAATACCTTGAAGCCGAACCGGTTCAACGACAATATTATCAAGACATGATAAAACAACAAGTCAATGAATACCGAAAAGCGGAAATCCAGAACCAAGGACCTTTTGGCTGGAAACTGGGCATCAGTTTATTCACAATGCCAATGGTACTTGATGCCTTTCCCAGTGCCAAAGTCATCCACCTGATTCGAGATGGGCGAGATGTGATGCTATCACGTTTAGGCTCTCGAATGGATTATCTTGACGAACCCGTTAACCGACTAGTCGTATTTGGCGACGCAACTATTGATAACTTTGAAGGGCACCCTCTAACGCCCGAAACAGTAGCAACCTATCGCAATGAACTAGAAATACTGCATTGGGTAACAGCGGTAAACTATGGATTAAAGGGTAGGGCTTATAATGAACGCTACTTTGAAGTCAAATACGAAGACATTTGCCAAGAACCACTCTCAATATTTACCCAAATATTTGATTTTATTGAAGTTCCCTTTTTAGCAACAACCAAAACTTGGTTAACACAAGCAGTGTATAATACAAAAATAGGCAAATGGAAAAACCTATCAGAAGAACAACTGAAAAAACCATTGGAAATTGCAGAACCTTTGCTCAAAAAATTGGGGTATATGTCATTTCAGTAGTTAATGAATAGTTTCTCGTTCCCAAATGGAATGCCTTCCATGACGCTCCGCGTCATACAATGCTAATGGATAATTTATGTCACAACACACCATATCAAATCCAATTATCGTAGGCGGCGTAGGCGGTAGTGGCACCCGGCTCACTGTTGACTTACTCAAAAACATGAATATATTCATGGGAAACGATCTGAACCTATCCAACGACAACATGCAAATCGCCTATTCATTTCCCACCTTTCGCGACTTCATTCAAGGCAAAAATACTCCCCCCAAAACTCCAATCAGTCAATATTGGGATCGCATCAAACCCAATTTTTTGAAACGCTACCAAGACAAAAAAATCCACGACGAAACAAAGCGAATTATCTTTGAAAAACTTAGCCCGTTTGAAAAGATAATGCGCCATGATTTTGCGCAGCAACCCTATAATGGCTGGGGCTGGAAAATTCCGGGCAATTTTTTAATTCTTGAATACCTAGTGGAATATTTTGACGATTTAAAATACATCCACACCATTCGTCATGGCTTAGACATGGCTTACAGTAACAATCAGAACCAATTACACAACTGGGGAAATTTTTTTTGCGTTGACATTCAAAACTTACCTTTACCAAAAGCCTCCCTACAATACTGGATTCGAGCCAACAAAAAAACCATTGCGACAGGAAATAGCCTACTAAAAGAAAGGTTTTTCCTACTCAACTTCGACACCCTCTGCCAACATCCGACCCAAGAAATTCAATCACTCGCGAACTTCTTAGGATTACCCAACCATGAAGTCACAACATTAAGCAAAATAGTCAAAATCCCCGACTCTTTAGGAAGACATAAAAAACACGATCTCAGTATTTTTGATAAGGAAGAATTGGAAGAAGTGAGAAAATTGGGATTTCAAATAAATACCTGACAGGTTTTTAAAACCTGTCAGGTCTGATCGCTTTTTTTCTCGTTCCCAAATGGAATTTCTCGTTCCCAAATTCCATTTGGGAATGCCTTCCATGACGCTCCGCGTCATAACTATCTGATTTAAAAGGAAAATAACTATGCCAACCGCAACACAACCGATCTCCCTTAAGCCACATTCAACTTATTATCCCAGAGAAAAATCCATCCAAACTCCCCCCTCCTTAAAACCAGAAAAACCACCCGACGACTTAAACGACATTGTAGGGTGGGTAACGTCTTTTTGTTGCCCACCAAGATGGTTTTTTGCTGGACGGGGTTTGCAATACCAAACGAAACGTTTCATGCTATTTCTATCAACTTATTGTTTCCAAAAACATTTTTTCTAATTCTAGCAAATCAGGTTTCCGCTCTTTTATTTTTTTCGCCGGAGCCCCGCAATATATCCCCCATTCAGCAAGATTTTCAGTTACTAAACTATGGGCTCCAACAGCACTACCTATTCCTATAGTAACATTGGGTAATATTGTTGAATTAGTACCCACAATAACATGCTTTTTAAGAATTACAATTCCTTTGATTAGGTAAGGGCGATATTCAATTGGTACTGTTGGATTAGTTAAGCTACTCCCAGAAAAATCATCTGAACATGTATAGATAATAACCCTTGATGATAAGGTAGTAAAGTTTTCCATGACTATGGTTTTTTGACCATATAACGCACAAAAACAGGCTATATGGATATGATTGCCTAAGGTAATTTCCCCCCCAGCCGATAATACACAAAAATCATCAATTCTTACATTATCACCTAATGTTATGTTTTCGGGGTTATAGATACTGGCTTTTTTACTTAGCTTGACATTGTTGCCAACTTTGCCAAGCCCTAGTTGTAACAATTCTTTGTCAGTGTAGAATGAAGTCATAAATTATTCCTTAAAAATAACTACAAGGATTGTATATAAGCAAGGATAAAGAACTACAAGGATTGTGTGCGACCCGTTACGCGATAAGTCAAGTGGAGTATAGCTTGAACGAAAAAGCGTGACGTTATAAGAGGATGGTATTTCTTATAATGGATAATTCAATTAATGTATATTTAAAAGCTAATATATGCAAGTCTATATGCAGAGTCGTTACCCAGCTGGGATGGAAAGTCAACTACTCTGGTCGGTGCATGGGTAAAAAGCCAAAGCGCGTCGAACGTAATACGTAGCAGAGGTGAGATAAGTAGGCATGCTTACGAGAGAAATCATCAATATAATAAAACGTCGTTAAGTAGAATGAGGAATTACGTGAAAGAACTCATGTTTTCATGGAGATACTTAATCAGTCAGTCGGATTAAGAATAGACTATCGCGGGCAACCACATGAACGGCGTATAGATGGAAGCTAAACCTACATAAGCCATTAATTGGGAACGGGGTAATCCAAACAAGTAGCTAGTCTGAAGAGAATGGAGAACAGAGAAGAATGACAAACTTTAATGGCTACGTTTGGACCGGATTGTACAAGAAGCATAATGCCCTAATGTAATGTTGGGGATAGGCTGACGTGTACACTTTAACTAGAACAATATTATCAAAACTAAATAATTCAGTACCGCGAAATGAAAATCGGAGACGCTTTTCCTTTAACGAATAGAAATGAAGAAACGAATACGGAGTGGCGCGACATTAATTGGGTCGTGTGCGTAAGTATGCTCGTCGTTTAGAAAATAGTATTGCAAAGGCTGTTAAATATAACAGTATCGTTAAAGAGGAGCCGTGTGAGTTGGAAACTCTCATGGCTTGTGCTTTGAAGACGAGTCGGTTGCGGTGACGTGATTGGCTTAGTTTAACATATAAGCAAGGATAAAGAACTACAAGGATTGTATATAATAAGGGATTGGATCATAATATCAAGAACTACAAGGATTGTATATAATAAGGGATTGGATCATAATATCAAGAACTACAAGGATTGTATATAATAAGGGATTGTATCATAACCATATTTTGGTTTAAATCCTTAATCATAACCACATTGATGGTAGGGCTAGATCGAAGTTCGGGTTTAAATCCTTTATTATATACAATCCTTGTAGTTCTTTTACTTGAAATTTTGGTCAAGCATTAATTAAACAAAAATGGTTTAACAAATGAAATCATACGATCCAACTCGTTTCTGTTGTGTTTAAGAAGATCACGCCCCCATATGTCGTCCGTCTCGTTGACGCAATCTTGTGCAAGTGCTTTTCCGATAGCTTCAAAAGTATTGAGGTTTGCAATGTTCTTCTTTAAATTTTCCGGCTCAGATTGTGCGCCAAGAACAAATACTCTTTCCTTCAGATCATCTGGAATATGATTTTTTATATTACCCAATCGTTTTTCATACTGATTATCGAAATCAACCAGCAAAAGCATCATTCTGTCTTTATATTCGTACATTGCAGAAACATGATTGTCCTTGAATGAATCCCGAACTTTTGTCCAACCTCCAAGAGGCGGTAGAATTTGAATAGCACGATCATTAAGACTCGGAGCCAGAAGAAATCCGTTTGCAATCTGGCGATTAGCGTCGTCTTCAGGCAGCACTAAAATATGTTTCTTGTATTTATTGACGCTCATAATTCTATATCGCCACGAATCAATGTGTCTACGAGGTATCCTTTAAAAGATATATCATTAAGCAGTCTTACCAAAGTTGGCTCTAAGTGATTTTTTCTGTCAAGTACTAAGGTATTTTCATTTGAGAATGTTAGAATGGCTTCAGAGTTGTGAGAGGTAGCTAAAATTTGGCCATTCGTTTCAAATGCGCGTCGGAGTGATGTTACAAAATGCCCAACTTCTGATAGAGAAAGAAAACTATCCGGTTCGTCCCAGAAACAAAAAAGTGGGCCATAAAATTTATTGGCAGCTAAGACGGCTGCACAAAGAAAAAAGCATTTTTCACCGTCAGATAAGTCTTTAAAATCAACATGCAAATTGGCTTGATTAGCTTGAAATTGGACTGTCATATTTTTGAAATCTTTGCCAATAAGCTCGTTTTGAAAATCCCGTATGTCCGGCATCACTTCGCGGAGATATTTATCAATCTGCATGTAGGCTGCCGGGTAGCGACCGAGTAGCCCTGAAAACCATTCCCCAAAGTTTGTTCCATCTCGCTTTGGCTCTAAAGTTTCGCCGTTGGATTCTCCGGTCATCAGGCTTGGGATCGGGGCCAAAATGATCATACGGGCAAGCCACATCTTAAAAATATGAAGCGGATCGGCCTCGGATCGTTCCTGAATGACCGGAAGGGCAACAAGATGCCAATCGACCATAAAGTTGGCTGTTCCCAACGTTACCGAAGCTTCTTGTCTGGAATAAATTGGCTCACCCAAAAATATCAATTGCTCTTCGAAAATTTTAAGCTCTTCAACATTTTTTTGCAATTCCAAAGCCAGAGTATATTGGTATAATTTAGCGTCAATCAATACCTCAATTTCAAACCGAATGGGAACATCAGATCTTCCGCGAGCAAAGTCCTTAGTCCGGACTAAGTGGCCAACTCTGTTTATTCCGCGCCCAATGCTTTGAAGTATTTCTAATGCAATGCCTACAGTTGATTTACCTGCACCATTTTTTCCAATCAACAGAGCAGATGGCAGATCTTTCATAAGTAATTCAAAGTTTTCCAAGCATCTGAAATTGTGTATATATAGTCTTTTGAGCATAACTATTTCTCTTTACTTGATGTTCAAGTTTTTAAAGTTAAAGGGCCTCAAGAAATACTATTTTTGGCAAAAATAGTATTTCTAATGGTAGCCTATATCCCTTAACTCACCAATAAATTTTACTTGATGTTCAAGTTTTTAAAGTTAAAGGGCCTCAAGAAATACTATTTTTGGCAAAAATAGTATTTCTAATGGTAGCCTATATCCCTTAACTCACCAATAAATTTTACTTGATGTTCAAGTTT
>Ga0233403_10001495_pt1 | contig 10872 bp, 5 predicted proteins | sample Na_oxic_1_MG_FD_179866 | JGI IMG/M metagenome (GOLD analysis project Ga0233403, IMG submission 179866) | Seawater microbial communities from Saanich Inlet, British Columbia, Canada - Na_oxic_1_MG | ecosystem: Environmental > Aquatic > Marine > Inlet | place: Canada: British Columbia | collected...
TCATTGCCAATATGCGCATGAGCTGCTTCTCACAGCCCCTTACACTCGGTAGTGATGCTATACGACCTCATTAGCACTGCTCAGATGGATTTCGTTCGTAGAAGCGATGCTACAGCCAACATAGACAGCCTAAGACGTTCATTTCGGTATGGCTGGCAGCACTCCATTCAACCTTATCACATCTATCATTGTCAATATGTGCATGAGCCGCTTCTCACGGCCCATTTTACTTGGTGATGATGCTATACAAGCTCATTAGCACTGCTCAGACGGGTTGCATTCGTAGAAGCGATGCAACATCCCTCGTAGATGGCCTAAGACGTCAAATTTTGGATGGCTGGCAGCACTCTGTTCAACCTTATCACATCTATCATTGTCAATATGCGCATGAGCCACTTCTCATGGCCCATTACACTTGATGGTGATACTATACAAGCTCATTAGCACTGCTCAGACGGGTTGCGTTCGTAGAAGCGATGCTACAGCTAATGAAGATGGCCTAAGACGTTCAATCTAGGCTTGATGAGCACTCAGTTTCTAATTCTCATGTGAATGTTGCGGACAATGGCCAATGTCCAATGCCCACTCCATGGCAAGTTCATCTGTTGACTGTGGTGATTTGCCCATCGCATTCCTAAACTTTTGCGAACTGCTTGCGCTTCAGCAATAATGCAGGGTGTTATGTGTAGAGCCGCTTGAAGTTAACGTCAGACACCACATCATCACCATCGCCATTCTTTCGTGGCATGTTGTTTTGAAAAAATTGACTGGGTTGATAGATCTGTGAATGGGTTGGTAGATGACGCTGCTTTCTCCCCATTTCATTGCACACTAACACACCTGATGCCTCCCTCATTGCAAGTTATGGAATGAGTGTAGTATTAAGCTCACAACTGTATACTTTCATTTCTTCCTTTTTTTTTAGGCTTTGCATCATCATAAGGTTGTTTGTTGTGTAATATATATGCAATTAGGCAGGCAGTCTCCTTCCTACCAATATACTTGAATTGAGTGTTCTCTAAGCAACAATGTAGAAAAGTCATTCCTCAATGATGCACGTAGTTACCAATTCCCATATGAATCTTGCGGACAATGGTCAATGTCCAATGCCCACTCCATGGCAAGTTCACCTGTTGACTGTGGTGATTTGCCCATCGCATTCCTAAACTTTTGCGAACTGCTTGCGCTTCAGCAATAATGCAGCAATCCGCTTCCCAGTCGTGTTGTGTGTAGAGCCGCTTGAAGTCAATTTCAGAGACCACATCATCGTCATCGCCAACGTTCTCGCGGCATGCTGTATTGAAAAATTTGACTGGGTTGATAGATTGTTGACTGGGTTGGTAGATGACGCTGCTTCCTCCCCATTTTATCGCACACTAACACACCTGATTGCAAATTATGGAATGAGTGTAGTATTAAGCTCACAACTGTGTACTTTCATTTCATCCTACTTTTTATGCTTTGCATCATTATAAGATTGTTTTGTAATGTATATGCAATTCGGCAAGCAGTCTCCTTCTTACCAATATACTTGAATTGAGTGTTCTCTAAGCAACAATGTAGCAAAGTCTTTCCTCCATGATGCACGTAGTTACCAATTCCCATTTGAATGTTGCGTGCAAAGTCCAATGCCCACTCCTTGGCAAGATTACTTGTGGACTGTGGTGGTTTGCCCAGCGCACCCCTACATTTTGCAAACTGCTTGCGTCTCAGCAATGATGCAGCAATACGCTTCCCATCGTGTGTTATGAAAGTAATCAGGTCATATATCATCCTGTTCCATGCATACCCCTTATTTATTTCTTTTCCGACGAAGAATATAATAAGATTAAATTTTTGCGTATGCCAAAGATACACACATTTGTGAACAACACATTCACCAAGAAACTGAACCAATCCAGAAGCGGGAGCATTCATTAATTGTGCAACAATTTCCGTGATTTTGGGATTGGAATTGAAAGCATCCATTCCTGCAACAACTTTCTCTCTGGATTCAATTTCGCTGTAATTCAAATCAGGCAAATCAACTAGCAGCAGTATACACCATATATCTTTGTCATCGACTCTTTTGGAAGCCGCTTTGAAGTCAGTTTCGGAGACCACATCATCGCCATCACCAACCTTCTTGCAGCATGATGTTTTGACATCTTTTTCTGGGTTGTGGGTGAAAAGAATTTCTTCCCTTAAGTTACGAGTAGAGCGGTTTCTGATGCGTTGCATAATATGCATTTCTTTGCCATCATTACAACTGATAGAATTGGATTGCGCATGCAATGGTGACAAAAGCTCCATGATGGCCATTGCATAGAGGGTCGTAGAGAATACTTATGAGTGTTCTATCCTAATTCTCTCTCTTCTGGTTGTGTAGAGGAAAGAGCAGGGGGAAAAGAATGAAAACAGATATTTTCCAAAGGGGAACAGAGAAAAAAAAAGATAAAAAAGGGGGAAACCTGATTAAAAACATACAGTAACAGGATACAAAAAAAAAGATAAAAAATGGGGAACCCTGATTAAAAACAGACAGTAACAGGATACAAAAAATAGATAAAAAATGGGGAACCCTGATTAAAAACAGACAGTAACAGGATACGTGATACCAACACATCAATGAAACAAGATCGAGATAACTTGATGGGAGCAAATACCCAGCCACAATCTCTCTTACTAACCCGCAAGGCAGTAGTCCCTCTTAGACAGTAGGTGCCTGCAGCCAAGTGAGATGCACTTGCTCTCCGCATGTCAGGATGGCTACTTCCTTCAACCGACCAAGGTAACAAAGTACCTCAAAAGAATTTTATGTCTTGTCATAAGCCAACCAAGATACTTATACACCTCTACCCGCCCAAGGTTCTCTCCATACCCATACGCTGCGAAGCCTACTTTGAGAGCATGGTTCGCGATGGCCGCTCAGAACTTTGACCCCTTGTGCCTGGCCGCCCACCATCGGTCAGTCTGCATATGACAGAGCTGACACTTCGGGAAGACTCCAGACCTTTCGACGTCCACATAAGCCTGCGGTTGACGATCACGGAAGTGCCTATGAAGACTTGGAGTTGACAACTTGTGCCGCATCACATGTTAGTACCGATTTCAAGGTATGCTGTGAGGATGAACCTCCATATCAGAGGATCCAATGTCACCTCGTCATCCAGGAAATTCTCTCATTGTTGTACCCTTTCACTTGTCATCACGTCAATCGTCCACTTCGGCCCAACCTCGTACAAGTACGTTCACTTCGACCCAACCTTGTATAAGCAGTAGACTTCTTCCTCTGATTTACTGGCAGCTTCTTGACCTTGACCATCTTCGGATGCTGACGAGCAATCTTGCATAGTTTGTAGCTTGATTTTTTGACCTTGACGATGACACTCTCAGATTGTAGTGTTTCAATTGCTACATCGAAGACTTTGTCATACCATTCGTCATTGTTTCCAAGCTTAGTTCGAACTATGCTCTTAATAGCTCTCTTGGTTGAACCCACTCTCTCCTTAAGCTCAATGATTGCATCTAATATATGGCTTTTGTACTTTGTCAAGTAGTGTATCTTGTCCATAACGCTTCCCATATTAGTACGGAAAGTCATGACTATAACAACCCGGAAAATATCGCCATCGTAAGTACGCAAAAAGGAATAAACAGTAGCATGATCATACCCTGATCTTCTGTCATTTTTGGAGTCTCGATGTCCCTTCAGAGTGTCCTTCGAGCTCCGAATGCTAATGTTTACATATTCCCATTTCATTTTAGGGCCAGTCCATCCAGCTTTTTCAAAGATTTGATTAACAATCTGAGTCCGCACGTGATCGCGGCACTTTCTGTCACGGTAACTGTTCACATTCTTGTCAAAGTATTGCAGTGTAAGCGCGAATTCAGTGCTCAACTCATGATCCATTTCCTCCAACACACGCAGATTACAGTGCGGCAGTATATGACGTAAGCCATCAACCTTGTTGATATAAATGGTTGGATAATGTTGGATTTGCCCAATGCCAAAGTCAACACGAGCACCACAAGTATCTCTTTTGTCTTTCCCATTGATACATTTGTATTTGTTAAGCATGAAGTGAAACAAGTTAGTGTGGAATCGTTGAACATCTGGTAAACAGATATTCATACCTTGAACCATGTCTGAGTGGTTAAAGAATACCTTTAAAGGTCCGACAGCTGACAATTGTGTCTGTGAGTCACGAATATAAACTTCACCTATATTGGTATTGCTTTTGTGTGTAGTTGATGCGTCGCCATGTTCGATTTCATGAAGGTTGCTACAAATGTAGAGAAAAGGTTGATGTGGAACCACTAGGTTTAGTTGATTTGCAACATTTCCTGAATATAAGCGGAACCACAGATACCTCTCAAACAGCGGCAACGATCTTGGTCATTCTAGGTCTGCATTATCATCATCATCATCATCAGAAGAGCTGTCTGAGCCGGACTCTGAATATAAACCGTTACTACTCTGCAACTCATAATCCTCTTCCTCCTCTCCTTTTTCGTCTTCTTCTTTGTACGGAAAATCTTGTATTGGCGTATTCATCCCATTCTTCGACGCCACAAACTTCTTTACATCAAGGAAGTGATAATGAATCATATTTGCCACCGTTTCTGCTTTTGTTTCAATTGGTTGTCTCATTGCATTTACGCCTTCTTCAATTTGTTGTAGAGTATTCTCATCAGTCACCGTTTTCTTAACCACCTTCATAAGCCTCTTACTCGATTCCTCAAATAATATCTTCATCAACAGGCGGGTAATGTTTTGGGTATTGGTCGACAAGTCATTGCGAAGCACAAGGTCATTGTCCTTGTTATCTTTCATAAACCGACGATTGAATTTTCCTCGTCTATCTGGAAGTGGAACGTAATCTTCAAAATCAATGTCCTTTAAGGTCTCCCCCGTCATTGTCAACAGCACATACCGAATAGCCGTAGCAATATCTTGTTTCCAAGGAGCCAAGAAGTCTTTGAGCTCCTTCTTGATGCCGTTTGATTCCAAGAAGGGAATATCTTTCTTGCTTCGATTCGTATATGATTCGCCTGCTTTTGATGCAGACACCATTTTAACAGTTTCACCGAATGCGTAATAGAAGTGATATTGGACAAATTCAACCGTGAGAAATGGGTTCTCGCGGTTGACTGTAATGGAATTGAGGCCATTTACCACATTAGCGTATGCGGCTGAGCATTTATTTTGCTCAAGCGTCTGCACGTAGGTTGTAATGAAGCTTGTCAAAGACATTCCTTGTAACTTCATCCCCCAGCCTTTTGCCGATGGGCCTTCCATCGACTCTAATATATCGTCTGGCCATTTCGTGAGGTGGGTACATTTCAAGAAGGGGAATGCATAATATGCTTTGTCGTGAAACTTCCAACTGTCTATGGCTCCATCCACTAAAACCTTTGACCGAAATAATGCGAAGGAAGAGGATTTTGTTCCCTCGTGAACAAGTTGCACAAACGGGGGGGTGAACTTTTGCTTACAGCATGCACACCTATACTTGATTTTGGGATCACGTTTTGATACAGTTGCATGCGCTTTCTTTTTCACAGAGGCCTTCTTGTTTTTCTTTTTCACAGAGGCCTTTTTGTTTTTGTTTTTCTTAGAGGCCTTTTTGTTGGTGGTGGCTTGGTCAACCTTCTCATTGTCACTGCTTTGTGCGGTACTTTCAACTGTTGATGTAACTGCAGCAGCCTTTCGAGGTACTTGATCCAAGCTACTCGTGGTGATATCCGCACTCGTGGTGATACCTGCACTCGTGGTGATAGAGTTCAAGGCTTGAGTCGTATGTTCTCGAATAGCGACATTGATCATTGACTCTATCTTTACCAAGAAGCATGAAGTTGGATCCGCAGAATCAGAAGCGCCAACGAATATTTCCCATATCGCTACATTTTTCGCAAGGAGGTCAAGCAGGTAAAGGATCTTGAAGATGACAGCAATACTCATCTCATCTTCCGCGATATCACAATTGTTGCCCGGCTGCGTGTTCACCAAGCGTTTTATTGTGGTAGTAAGCCGAGTCACTAAGTCATTGAGACGATCGATACTCACGCACCTGTAACATATCTCAAGCATCTGTATCAACTTAACCAATTTTTTTTGTACTGATGTTGTTGAGCCGATCTTTTCTATTACGACTGACCATTCAATAAACGCAGCGTATAGGACAAGTTCAGTAGTGTCTTCTTTGCCCATCATGATCTGATGCAAAGACACTGTATCTAGAATAGGGCTGCGGGGTCCATTATGACAGAGCACCACTGCAGTTCCAGCACTTTTCTCTACTTCTTCCTTTACCGATTTCATGACCGTCTGCAATGTACATTTAGTCTGGTAGTATTGTGTTTCATCCCACGACCTTTTCACTGTAACAACAATCATAATTTCGGACAACTCAGCATCTTCTTCACTGCTGTCAACTTCATTGTTGTCATTGTCACCATAATTCACATCGCCCCCATTGTTGTCATAATCATCACCTTGATCATCCTTTTGTGCATCATTTTGTGCAGCATTATCTTGTTGCAATAATGGTATCTCTTTTTGCAGGACATCCTCTTCACTACTACTAGAAGTATCAGACACTTCCTTCGCTTCTACTTGTGCAACATTTTGTGCATCATCTTGTGCATCATTATCTTGTTCCGATTTTGAATTATCTTCTTGCAGGTCCTCCTCTTCACTACTACTAGAAACATCAGACACTGCCTTCAGTACTGATTCATCATCATCTGATTCATCATCATCTTGTGCATGATTATCTTGTGCATGATTATCTTGTGCATCATTATCTTGTGCATCATTATCTTGTGCCGATAATGATTTATCTCCGGCATTACTCTTCTCAAAAGGTGCCTTACTGCGTACCCTCTTCAAATGAGATGTATGTGGAAAGCTCTTCACGTTTGACTTCCATTGGCCATTACTTTCGTAGAACGTTTCGGCGGTTTCGTTTTCATTTTTGGACGTAACTTGTGCGTAATTGGTGTTGGTGCATTCATCTGCATGGTGTGGGCATAAGCTGATCTCTTGGTCGTTATTAGGAGTAGCAAAATTAACGAAACCATAGCAATCGCATCTGCTGAAACGGCATTTGCTATCCTTATTCGTCAATGACTGCACCCAAACTTTTCTTTTTGGTCCATTGGAGTAACAATTTTCTATGTCCTGACATTGTAACAAGCAGAATTTTTTTGGTTTGTTAGTCTTTTGCTTCGACGATTTCATTATTTGTTGTGCATCATTATTCTTTCGCTTATTCGTATTTGTTGACATGGTGACTATTTTGATGTGATGTCATAGTGTTATCTGTTGTTGATGTCTATTGTCTATGGTAGGGAAGCTTCATGGATGGATTTTGGAGAGTTTGGTAGCGAGTAGTGCCGCTGAACGAACATTGAATGAAAAAAAAAAATCAGCGATGACAAGCCAAGGTCAAAAACTGGCTAAACCAAGGTCAAAAACTGGCTAAACCAAGGCAAAAAAAAATGGCTAAACCAAGGTATTCTAGAGTAAAAAAAGGAGTAAACGACAGGTGAGAAAAACGTGCCAAAACAAAAGGAACAAATCCAAGGCCAAACAAAGGCCAAAAACAGGTCAAGCCAAGGCTAAAAAAAAGGCCAAACCAAGGCCAAAAAAGAGAGAGCCAACAGCAGCGGAGAAAAACATGCATAACAGAAGAATAAATTCAGCAGGAGTTGAGATCTATCTATCCTTGAAGGGGACAAAGAGCAGTGGTGAACTTGAACTTAATCAAAATTATTGGTTTGGAGAGATCTCACTTCAATCGAAGTGTCTATGGATCATAGCCATAGCCATAGCGATCTGGCTTCATTCGATCTCTTATAGTTGATATGTCGCATCCTTTTCTGATTCTTTCAATCTCACTTCGTTGTTTCTCATGAGTATCAAATCTATTTTCCAACACATCGATTACACTAACAGAAGCTTCATCTAGAGGGGGTAACGAAGCTAACTCTTCAAGGACAGGCGTCCCAACCAGGGCCATAATGAGGCGATCGCCAGCGCCTTTTCCGCCTCTGAACTTAAAGTTCTTGGTGCAATCGAGGACTTGTACATGTCGGAAGACCTTTGATACGAGCGGAATTGTTCTAGATGCCCACCAATAATTGCTCATTACCAAAAGGAATGGACGTGTGTAGCTTCTTGCGAGAGACCAAAATGTTGCAATGACAACTTGAGGGATCAAAGCTCTATCCCAGAGGAGGCAAACATGAATGCTGAAGAACAATCCAATGTGAGCAGAAGAAAAATTATCAAGAAAGATTATCAACTAACACAATAGTACTACCAACTTACCCACGAAGGTTCAATGGCTTCGTACAATCACCCTCAAAGAAGCCAACATGAAGTGGTCTCTTTTGATCTGAAACACTCTCCCATTCCTTCAGGAATAACTTGTAAATCTGTGATCCAATGCTTAGACGATTGGGGTCAATTTCAATCCCAATCCAATGTGAGTTGCTGCTCACGGCAGCGCCACTGATAACAGCAATCAGAATGCCTGCCCCAATATCGACACAACGAATGGCTGTGTTAGCCCCAAATAGTATTTTAGCATAAGAATTGATCCAATGATGGACAAACTCCCATGATACGTAATCGAATGTCTGGTGCACACCACCGCCAAACGTTTGTGTACTAATGCTATTCGATAATCCTTCCAACAGTCGGGCTTTGTTTTGAATAATGCCGTTAGCAGCCTTGCTCTCCTTGTCACGTTGCTCCTTCTCATCTTCGTGGATGTCTTCAGAGATGCTATCCATCATCTTTGCTATCTTCGAGATCTTGTCACATTGGGATATGAAAAGTGCTGAGGCACAACTCTTTCTAATATCCAATACTTCTTCTAACTGCAGCCGTTTTGCTTTTAATGCAATGTTGTGAATCTCTTCGTTGATCTGTGATCTGTCGAATCTTTTGACATTCAACGAATCAAACGGATCACTGCTGTTAACTTGATAGCAATGCAGCGATGAGTGCTCGGGGTATTCATTCAATGTACCATACCATCCACATCCTGAGGGACAATAAATGCGGAGATGTGAGATTGTATCTTCAATTTCAGGACAGTAGGTAACTTCAGGGGAACATGTTTGACAGTCTGCGAAAGGGCAGCAAAGAGGACTGTTTGTTGTCAAGCAACCAAAGCAACAAGTTCTCTGACAGCAGCCTAATCTCATCGGGCTCATGATGAGATTCATACATTTTTGACACACTAGCTTCGAATCAATTTCATCAATAGCGTATGAGACCATTGCCTTATCCTCCTTTTCGTCTTGGAATGCTTCAATACGTTGAGAGAGAGGATCAACACTTGGTATAGCAAAATCGCTGAAGTCAATTGTTGTAGGCTTAGTCATCGGTGAAGAATGATTGTGAGCCTCACTCGACTTTTTCTTGAATCGCTCTCTCATGGCAGCTTTCTTGTCAGCCTTATTCTTTTTCCGTGTCTTAGTTGTCTTTGCCTTCTTCATCTCCATCGTCTTCTCCTTCCTCAGTGGAGTCTTTTTCAGTGTCTTCATTGTCTCCGCCTTCTTCATCTTCGTCGTCTTCTTCTTCCTTAGTTGCATGGTCGAGGAAAAGCAATCTTGAGGGAGAGCTTTGTGCTGCTCTGCATGATCAGTTCCTTTGCAAATCCCCAAAACATCCTTTGGATCTACCTCACTGTGGAAGAAGTCAATAAGGTTGACCGCTGTCTTCCTCGATACTGGCAAGGTTGTTGAAGAGCTTGTGTTTAAAGCTTGGCCACTATCTCGAGGAGCTTCGTGCTGCTTCATGGCACCTGCTTCGACTTCGTTCCCAGTGCGATAGCTCCATAGAATAAGAGCAATCCTCATTCTTACGTTCGCATCAATGATACCTTGTTGAGTAAATGTAGATGTCATCAACTCAAGCCCGTGCGCAAGGTGATACATGCCTAGCAAGACGAATACGCCGCAGCTATGCCCGTCCTTCTGCCTTGGACAATCGTTGGAATGATCGACAATGCTCCAACGCTTGGTCCAGTCTTCGTATGTGCCAATTTCGTCTTCTCCTGTTTCATCAGCGTGTACATCAAAGAGAAATTTCTGGATTGATGTTAGGTATGTGTAGTTGGTGGAATCAAAGCCAAGGAAGTCCCATAGACCAATTACTTCTGAGCCCATGTCAACCATGACGAAGAGCCAATGATTTCCATTCTTGTGGATTGGGATGAATAGCTTTTTGAGGTCAAAGATAGAGTTGACGCCGCGTGATTTTGCTGCTTTTGCAGACCACTTTCGCACTTGGTTGAAACCACCAGAAATCAACGCGGAGGTAAAATGTGTGTCATAGAAGAGAGTTCCATTATCGTTCATCTCCAATTGAAGTATACCAAGACAGAAAAAGTTTATTGTTTCATCACATATCCACACACATGGTTGTAGACGAGAAAAGTTTCCTTGTGTGATTGACAATGCACTTATCGTTTTGTGTTGGATAACGATTTTGTTTGCCTGTTGCTTGTAATTCATTTGAGATTTCATTAAGACTCGTGGCAGAGGCCTCATTGGCCATCTTAGTTCAGAAATGTTTGATGGCTGGATAGGGTGGCTGTCCCAGCTCATGAGGTAGCTACTGGGAATAGGCGAAGGCGGTGTTATAGATGACAACACTTGCGATGGAAGAGGAAGAGGAGGAGGAATGTTTTCGCTTTTGGTAGCTGTATCTGCCGTCTTCACCACAGCAACCTTCACATTTGAAGTCTCTTCAATAGTAGCAGCAGCAGCCGGCGATATACAAGTCAATGCCATATCAAACGCTTTTTGAAATTGCATGGCATAGTTGTACAGCCTCTTCTCTTCCTCAGTCCTTTTCATTCCATTCGAAGC
>Ga0233403_10001496_pt1 | contig 10872 bp, 4 predicted proteins | sample Na_oxic_1_MG_FD_179866 | JGI IMG/M metagenome (GOLD analysis project Ga0233403, IMG submission 179866) | Seawater microbial communities from Saanich Inlet, British Columbia, Canada - Na_oxic_1_MG | ecosystem: Environmental > Aquatic > Marine > Inlet | place: Canada: British Columbia | collected...
CACGATTCCAGACGACTGCCTGCGACCAATGGGTGCCAAGGTAGACTTTGGCCAGCCCACCACATGGCTAGGCGCTCAACAGCAAATGCAGTATGACGTTGAGGGTCAAGAGCTTAAGGTAACATTCGACACAACCGATCCAGTTGAACTTTTCTTCATCCGACGTGAAGATGACCCTACCAAGTGGTCTAGTGAGCTTGAGGAGTGTGTTGCGCTCTGCGTGGCTATGCGTGCGTGCTTCCTGATTACAGACAATCAAGCACTTCTGGATCAGCTACGTGGCGACCTACTTCAACTTACACTACCCAAGGCACGCGAGCTTCAGAGTAAGTATGCTCGAAACTACAATCGTCACCTGCCATCTGGCTTCAGTAACCTACGCACTAGAATCGGATAATGTCGAAAACTCAACTCATTCGCAAGTCCTTCAACGCTGGTGAGCTATCGCCAGAGCTTCACTATCGGGACGACTTAGAGGCATACGTAAAGGGCTGTAAGCACCTTACGAACATGACAGCCACACCGTATGGTGCGGTGACACGTCGCCCTCCGTTTGAGGTTCTGACTCGGATTGACGCTGTGCTATACGGGGTTCCAGTTCGATACATCCCTTTCAAGTTCTCGCTTACCGAGGTCTTCCACATCGTCTTCACGGACGGCAGCGGCACAGAGTCTACCGATCCAACAACTGCGGATCTAATCATCTTTGACGAGGACGGCGACCAAGTGTTCTTTGACGGCAGCCCAACGACCGTGCCATTAAGTGGCTTACCACTAGCCTTAAACAGTGTAGCACCAAGCCCAGTTGGGGCGCTTAATAGTGGAACTGTGGCTCTGGCAAACACCATATACGATCCCGCTGACCTACATAAGATTCACTACATCAACGTCAATGACTTCGTATACATGACGTGCGGCGGCAAGTATCCTGTGCAGGCAATCAACAGGTTCTTTGACAAGGATGAGGGCGGCAATCGATGGAAGATTGCTGAGTGGGAAATCCTTGGAGGTCCGTTCTTAGACCCAAACATTAACCTACAGGATAAGCTCACGACTTCCGCCCCACTGTGGGACAGCGTTGCTGCGTATGATGTTGGTGAAACTGTGTTTGATGAAGGGCCGTCAAAGCCATACATAGGCAACGACTACTTTGATAGAGGACGGATTGGCGGATCGCTACCAAGCAATGTTTATCGCCTTAGGCAAAGTGTTAATGCTCATGGATTGAAAGAAGGTGATAAGTTTTTTACTAAAGGAATGATTTTGTCGGGTGGCGTTGGTTGCACCTATTACGCAACTGGCGAACAGGCAAATAATGGTGAAATACGGGGTGAGTATTCAAACTCGACCGAATATAATGACAACTTCTTCTGGTCGGATATTCTTGTTCAAGTAGCTGCTGGCGGCGTTTTACCCACCGTGACAAGTACCAATGGCCAGTTCTGGAAACTTGAAGATTACGGAAATTTCTACTCGTGCCAGAAAACTGTACCCGCTTCTTCTGGGATTCCAATCAGCAACACCACCTACTGGGACGCTTTAGAACGATACTCGGGTGAGGTTGGCATTAAATCAGATTCTGGCGTATTTCTGCCTACAGACATCAACAGGCAGGTGAGGATCAAGGTTAATAATAAGGGCGGAACTTCAGGTGAATATATAGCCAATGAGACGGCACCATCAATCGTAGCAACTTCATCGGTGACACTAAAGACCGAGGGTGGAAGTTGGGGCGGGAGGCTTCAGCTACAAGAATCAAATGACATTGGTGTAAGTTGGGAGACTATTGGTGAAATTATATCAGTAGACGGTTCATCAAATGGAAGTATAGACAGGGACATTAGCGACCCAAATAGTTTGGTTCGGGTCAAGTTGGTTGATTATGTCGTTGCTACTACTGGCGACAAGAAGAAGTGCATTTGGTCGCTTTCCACTGAGGGAACTGCGTATGAGGTCTTCAAAATCACTGGATTTATAGACGCTAACAACGTGACGGCAAAGCCATTGACTCCAATTGCATCCCCACGATCCGAGGGTAGTTGGGCATTGGGTGCTTTTAGCGACACCAGTGGGTATCCATTCTCACTGACAATTCACGACGAGCGGCTGGCACTTGGCGGGTGTCAGGTTAAACCAAACACGGTATACGCCTCTAAGGTAAATGAGTGGGACAACTTCTTTGAGGGATCACTGGAAACATCCCCTTACACGTTCACAGTTGCGGCTGACTCGTTTGACACTATCCGAAGCCTTAAAAGTTCAAGGCAGTTAAACATCCTTACGGACAACGCTGAGAACACAATGGGTTCGCGGGATGACAACGCCATCACTTCGATCACGAACATCAGCGTATCCAGCCACACGAACTACGGATCTAATGAGACACAGGCCATCCAGCTTGCAGATATGATCTGGTTCGTCATGGGGCAAGGCGAGCGGGTAAGAGCATCTAAGTATGACTTTGCATCAGACGGGCAGCAATCCATCGAGATGAGCCTGTTTGCGTCTCACATCACGGAGAGCGGCATCAAGGAGATGAGCTTCCGACGCCATCCGTACAACTCGCTGTTCTGCTTACTCAACAACGGCACTGGTGCTACGCTCACCTATGAGGGCATGCAGGAGGTTCGTGCGTGGTCAACAGTATCAACAGACGGTCAAATCATCTCAGCAGCGTCTAATTACTCCGACACTGGCGATATTGTCGCTGGCATCGTAAAGCGCGACAACATTTACTTCCTTGAGAAGTTTGGTGGGGTCACTGACGATACCGTGTTCCTCGACAACCAGACTACTTGGGTGGGTGCGGATTTTGATGCAGGACAAGATATTGAGCAGTTTGACGACGGCAACTTGATCGTTGTCGCAGACGATACGGAGCTTGTAAGGGACGTTGATTACACAATCGAAACAGTGTCGGTTGCGGCAACCAATCCGACTATTGACGGATTTGGTGATGCGTACTTTGACCTAACTCCACCTTTTGGTGCAGCTGAGGTTCCCTCTCTGGTATTGTTTGAGGATGGCGTTCAGTGTCCATGTGGCTCTGGTGAGTATTCCTTCTTCGTCGACAACGGTCAGGCGATCATGTGGATAAAGTCAGATCATTACAATCCAGCCGTTAATTATGTTGTAAAGAATACCCTAAGCACTCTGGTGATTCCAACGGTAAAGGGGAGCAACGTGTTACCCTCAAATTGCGGTGTCGTCATTTCCCCGTCAGTTACCACAGGTAGAGTTACCATCGGCAGACGCATCGAAACCCGTGTCAATCCTACGGACATCTCTGAGGTAGCTCCAAGTGGCATGGTCAAGCGACTGACTGAGCTTAGTCTGTACCTACTGGACTCAGGCACTTGCAACGTGAAGATCAACGGCAAAGAGTCACCGTTTACGGACGGACTTGGGTGGGCAGCAGGTCAACGGGAAAGTGGACTGTTTGAGCTTACAACTGGCGGCGACTACGAGCAGGGGCTGGATGTGGATATTACAATTGATAACCATAGACATTTCACTCTCACGGGCTTAGGTTATCGACTAGGAATTTCACAAGGCTAAAATGCAGACACTAGACATACCACAGATAGACGGACTCGTTAAGGAGTTCTTAAAAGAAGAGCAGGTTGAATGCCCTGTTACTCACCACTTTGCTCCAGACATCTATGTCCGAGAGATCTTCATGCCAGCAGGTACGGTCGTAATTGGACATAAACACCGCACAGAGCATTTTAACACGATCCTGAAGGGTAAGTGTCGTGTAATCATCGGGGAGGACATACACGAGCTTACAGCGCCATGTGTGTTCGTCTCAGCGGCTGGTGCGCAGAAGATCGTCAATGTCTTGGAGGATACGGTGTGGCAAACGACCCACGCAAACCCAGACAACGAGACTGACGTTGATACACTTGAAAATAGGTATGTCACCAAGGACGTTGCAATTACAGAATCACAAAAGGAGAAATTACTAAAATGAGTTTCATGGTAACAGCAGTAGCCGTATCGGCAGCCACAGGCATCTACGGAGCCTACCAAACGAACGAGCAGGGGAAAGCAACTGCAAAGGGCATCGAGGCTCAGGCTAAAGCTGACAGGGATGCAGCGGCACGTCAGATGGAGCTAGACTCCGCAGAGGAAAGTCGTGTGGCATCCGCAGAGCGCAAAGAGAATCGACGCCTTCGTGCAATGCAGGAGGCAGCTTACGCTGGCAGTGGCGTCCTAATGGAAGGCTCTGCTGCTGACGTGCTAGTCAAGCAACGCACAGTGCAGGAAGCCAACGTCCAGAACATCCACGTGGCTGGGGGCAACCAGCGAGCGCAGGACAAATGGAAGTCAGATGAGGACTACAAGTCATCCTTGTATTTAGCCAAGTCTACCAAGTATGCGGCCAAGCAGAGTGCTGGCATTCAACTACTTCAGACGGCGGCAAGCGCTGGAATGGGCTGGGCAAAGCTACCTACATCCGCTGCAACGCCAGCAACCTCAACGTTCGGCGCATCATCACTCGGTAGCCTGCCATCCTCAAGCATTGGGAAGGTGACAAGCGCAAACTCCTTCAACTTCGGTCAAAGCGCGAGCAATACATCCAGCTTCCTAAAGCCACTTATCTAAATGAAAATTCCTACAAATTTCGCAGTCAATCCCGTAGCAGCACCAAGGGTTCGGAAGGTAAACGACCGCACACTACAGGCAGACGCCATCATGGCCCAAGCAGACCAGCAGATGACTGCCACTGTCGGCAAGGTAGTCGGCACAGCCAATGAGATATATCAAGGCCACATCCAGAAGCAGTATGACTCTGACATGATCGCAGGCGGAGCTATGCTAGACCAGCTCAAGGCCAAACGTGACAGTGAGATTTCCAATATCCCAGTCGGTAAAGGCATCGACAGGGCTGGTGAGGTCAAGAAGATTAACGACCGATACAACTCCGAGTGGACAGGCTGGGCTAGTAAGAATATCCGCAACCAAGACCATCGGACAGTTGCGCGTGATATGCAGTTAGCAACAGACGCATTTGCAAATGACGGTGCAACCTACTCGGCCAAGCAGGGTGTCGTGTATGATCAGGCGGTCAATGTCAGTAATATCAATATGTCGTCGGGGGTATATGCTGCTCGATTAAAGGAAAACCCATTTGACGCTGGTGCGCTTAGTAACAGCCTGCGGGATCAAGACGCACTGTTTGCTGCTGGAGCGCAGGACGAAGCTACCACAGCCGCTAATAAGGCAGCAATCAACGTCAAGGCACTTGAGATGCAGGACGCTACCAAGGTGCTAAGGGCAGAGGTTCTCTCCAGTGAAGGCAGTTTTGATAAGGCAGGAGAGGTGATTGACAGCCTCAGTAGCCAATACACTGAGGATGAGAAGACAGTTCTGAAGACGGAAACCTTATCGAAAGGTGCATTCAGCGCGTATAAGCTAATCGGACAGAACACTGAATCAGGGGCTGATTGGAAAGAGCTTGGCCAGCAGATTGCAGGAAACAAGCATCTCGACGCAAAACACAAGACTGTGCTTATGTCTCAAGTTAAGTCTGGAATGGATAAAATTGAGAAAGGTCAAAAGGCTATCGACAGGAAATACTCATCTGAATCACGCCGAGGTCTATTTGACATTGAGCAGTATCGCGCAGATATGTTAAACGACACGGAAGATGGGTTGTCTACGATTGGAAGCGAGGCGATGGAAGACGCCTACATCCAGAATGCATCCCTGTATAACTCTAAGGCTCAGATTTCTAGCGACGGATCAATCTACTCGCAAGCAAGCAAAGGAGAAGATAAGGGTGGAAACGATGACGTAATGGATTACTCAGAGAAGGTCGAGTTGTGGCAAATGAATGGGAAGATGTCTCAAGATGACCTCTTGAGGGAGTTGAAGGTGGTGAAGCAAAAGGGTAAGGATCGAGAATGGAGCAAGCCAGTTGTCCGTCAAGCGGAGCGTGAGCTAATGCTTGCTTATGATTCTTCGCTAGGTGGCTCACCGCTCATTACAGACAAATGGCTTCAAATGTGGGACGAGGAAATGCCAGAACCTGTGGCGAAGGTCTACGGAACCGTAAATCAGGAGTTCCTCGCTCAAGATAAAACGCTTGGCAACTTTGTTGACTTTTCGGATAGTAGTGAGAGAATACGCAATGGCTTAAAGGAGTGGATTGACACCAACCCCAACCCAACGCCATCGGAAATCCAAGAACAATCAAAGAAGTGGAAGGACTACATCTTTGAAAAGACAACTATCGAAGCAAGACGCAGACTATAATTTATGCCAAACATTCCAATCGCACCTGTAGTTCCAACCGAAGAAATTGAGCCAACTCGCTTTGATAAATGGAAGCCTATGGCTGGACTTAAGCCAGTCCAGTTCAAGCAGCAGACAGCTAAAGATATCCTTTCCCACACGGACAAGGATGAAAGTTCTGCACGTTCGACAGTGGCTGCTTACCTCAATAATCGATACAAAGCGAACATTGATGACGTCCTGTTGAACTACGATGTAATGTCGAAGCAATTCGGGCTATCTGGCAGCCCAATGGCAGACGCTGAGTCTATTCGCGCAGGTGAGCATGATATTGATAACCGCATGACATCGATGTCCCTCAACCTAGAGGCGACAAAACAATACAAGCAGGACACCAGCTCAACGTGGAGCGATATCAAGAACAGTCTCGATGTTGGGTTCCTGAGCGACTTAATCGGCGCTGGAGTGCAGGGAGCGGCTAAGGGGTTTGAGATGATGAAAGACCCCTATGCGGGCATTACAGACGCCCCTGAAGGCACTCCTGAAGCAGTGACCTTCACATCCGATGAGGATACGGGTAGAATCGATTTTGTTGATAAATCAAAGATCCCAGTAGACGAGCCGTTGGTTTCCTCTGAGGGAGTTCGTCAATGGCGTAAAGAGGTCGAGGAACGCAACGCAATCAGCCCTGAGTTCGCTGAGTCCTTTGGCGGTCAAGTGGCAAGAGCATTTGGTCAAGCTGGAGCATTGCCTATATACATGGTCGCAGCTCCTATAGCTACAGGAATGTCAGTAGCGCAGGCTTATCAGTTTGGTGAAGACAGATACCGAGAATACACCGAGCAGAATGACGTCCCTTATGATGAAGCTGAGGCACGTAAAGCAGGTCTATGGAATATGCCAAGCGCAGCACTTGACGTCATCGGTGACAAATTCGTTGTTGGAAAGATACTCGGCAAAGCAAGGAAGTCTGGTAAGCCAATGACTGGCAGTAAGTTGCGCGAGTTTGGGCGCGACCTAACACAGTCTGGGACACTGGGCGGTGCGACCGAAGGCTCACAAGAAATGTGGGAGAATTTTAACGCGAAATACTTGTCTGGCTACGATCCAGAGGCAAAAATCACAGAGGGCGCTTGGACAGCGTTCAAGATCGGAACCATCATGGACACTACTTCCACGGCTGTCGGTAAGGGAGGGAAAAGCGCAGTAGAAAAAGCACTAGACAAATGGTTCCACCCGATCAAGGGCATGAGTCCCCAAGACATGGGCGCTGCCTTCAGCACCGTATCAGACCCAGAGTTTGAGGCATGGAACAAGAAAGCATTCGGAAACCGCAAGGATGAGAATGGCGTCCCATTGCAGGACTTAGCCCGCGCAGCTCGGCAAAAGGACATGGCAGCGGCTGCGGCACTGTCCAAGTCTCAGACTGAACAGATTGCAGAGGACGACGCTGATGGTGTCACTGAAGCTGAACGCAAGGCAGCAGATGAGCTTGATGAGCGCGAGTTAGAGCCTGAGGAATACGCAGACCCATTTGAGGAGACATCACCAGAGAACGAAGCCATTCAGTCAAAGCGTGACGCTATTGAGACTGCCAAGGAGTTTATCCAAGAGAACCCAGACCTGCCAATAGTCCAGTCTGGGGGCATAGATAAAATCATTGCTCGATTTGAAGCTGAGATTGCAGAGATCGAGGCACAGTTAGCAGCTGAGGCAGAGGTTAAGTCTGATGTAGACCCCAACGCACGACCAGAGGACGTTCAAGCGGCACAGGCGGCTGACGAGGCAAGCCGTGAGAAGGCAGGTCAAGTGTCCGACATGGTTGACTATCTTAACCAGACACTGATGGAAGGCTCAGAGCTTGAGAACGCTCCAAATGAGATCCGCACCCTCCAGTCTGACCTAGATTCAATGCTTCGCGCTGGTGTGCCAGAGGCAGCAGTTAAGAAGTTCGCAGAGAGTGCCTTAAAGGCCGCAGGTATCTCAATAGGCTCAGACCCTCGCAGGATAACTATCGATGGAGTGCAGCAAAGCAAGGTCAAGCGTGATGGCAAATACACCTCTAAAAGTAAGATTTACGGAACCGCAAATCCATTCACGGCCATTGAGGAAATAGCCCACGACTACACTGACAGGAAGGTTGCTGAAGGCGTCTACACCTATGCGGAACACTACCGTCCGTGGGTTGACCTAATCGACGGTAAAGGGACAAGCGAGAATATGTCCGACCGAGACATCAAGGAGCGCCTAGCTGACTACGTTAAGGGCTACTCATTGACCAAGGCTAAGGATCCACACGCAGCAATGCCGACCAGCTTCCGCACTTGGCTTAACGGAGCGTTGTCTTCGATTAAATCAGTCCTTCAGTCGGCAAGCGTTCTACGCTCACTCCGCAACGTGGGAGCAATCAACAAAGAGCTTGAGGCATTCTTAGATAGAAGCCTTGGACTCGATGACGCTGAGTTGATGCGATACGAGCAAGGCAGGCAACAGCGTGAGGTCGCTCCAGACCCGAAGGATGAGTTATTGCAGGTGATGAAGCGCAACAAGCTTTCCGTCCCACGTCCCGATTCAGACCCTAGCCATCGCGGTGAGCTTGAGACTTACTTTGAGGGCATTGGCAAGAAGTGGAAGTATCTAAAGAAGGGTGGCTCATTAGACAGTCTTAGGGAGGGTTTGCAGGCCGCAGGGTTTAACGTAGACACACCTTCTGACGTCCTTGACCTACTTGATCGCAGCGCACGTGGTGAGGCTATATACGCCAACACAGACAGTCGCAGCGCAGCACAGCAGACTGCCGACGAAACCTTCTCACTGGCTGGTGCTGATGTTACTCCAGACGCAAACGCGCAGAGCTTTACGTCAAAAGATGGTGGCGTGGTTGGCCCTGCATCATTCTCGCTCTCTGCCTTCCATGGAACCCCACATAAGGTTGACAAGTTCAGCACTGAAAAGATCGGAACAGGTGAGGGTTTACAGGCCTATGGATATGGGCTTTACTTCGCTCAGGATAAATCGGTCGCAATCAGCTATCAGCGCGGGTTGTCTGCAAATAAATCGACTATCGACGGCAAGGACGTTCCCTCGGATTGGCAAAATATCGATGGTCTTGGGATGCTTTCTGGCGCGGCACTACGTGCTGCTAATGGCGATAAAGACAAGGCACTTGAGAGTTTAAGAAGCAAAATGGCTAGGGCAGATCGAAGGGCTGAGCTAGGGGGGAGGGATGGTGCTTCTGATATTATAGATGAGGCAATACGTGAGCTTGAGAATTTCGATGAGTCACGTTTAGCTGTGCCTCAGGGTTCACTTTACGGGGTCGAGCTAAACATTGAGCAAGACGAGTTTCTGGACTGGGACAAGCCACTAAGCGAGCAGAGTGACAAGGTTAAATCCGCTATAAATAAGAACGCAAGAATGAAAGGGCAGCTCCAAGACTTGCTTCAATCCAAGCCATTTAAGGGCAAGGCGAAGAAGGTAAAGGAATTGGAACTGCAAATCAGAAGCGGCCTAGACTTCCCTGTCAACAAAATCAACAGAGCATCAACTGGTGGCTCTATTTATGGGATAATTATTGGATCCCACGCACTCAGCCCACAGGAGGCATCCGAAGCACTTTACGCAGCAGGCATCAAAGGCATTCGATACTTGGACGGAAGCTCACGCGCAGCAGGTGAAGGCAACTCCAACTACGTCGTCTTCAACGACTCCGACATCACAGTCACTCACGAAAACGGCGAAGCAGTTGCACTTCCAAAACCAGAGCCATCCTTCTCGCTTTCAGAGATCGATGCAGAAGCAGAGGCACAGGCTGAAGCGGAGAAGGCACGCAAGGAGGGCGAATACAAGACTCCAACCGAGCAGAAATACGAGGCGGCTAAAGCTGACTTCGACTCAAATCCAGAATCCCAGAGCGACAAGAAGTTCGAGGCGCTTATCCTACTGAAGGAGAAGGCTCGCAAGTCACGTGAAGCCTACGACTTACGTAAGTCATACACGGATAAGAAGAAGGCTCCAGCGATGCGTAAGGTCGATAAGATCCTTACTGAGCGCAAGACATTCGAGGACGTGCGGGTGACACTCCGCAAGCTAGATGAAATTGTCCGCGGACTGCACCCCAACCTACGCACTCGCTTTCGTGGGTTTGAGAGTCCAGCAGGCTACAACGTAAACGAATCGGATCGCATCAAGTTCCTTGAGCGCCAGCGGCAGCGCGTGCAGGACGTGTTTGATCGTGAGAAGTATTACAGCGAAAGACGTGCAGCGCGTAAGCGTTGGCAGTCATGGAACAAGAACATCGACGAGGCACGCGCAGGACGTAAGAAGCTAAACGTATCCAACGGTGAGGCTGTCTCCGCTTTCATCAAGGATCATCTGCCGATCACTCCAGAGCAGCGCGAGGCGATCGAAGATCGTATTGACGCAATCAACGACGACATCTTCCAGACCCTTAACAGCACAACGGCTGGCGACGAGAAGGCAGTCACTGCGGCACGCGCAAAGGTTGCCGAGAGCCAGACGGAGCTTGAAGGCTTACAGCAGCGACTGGGGCGGGCTAAGTTCTGGAGCAATAAGGTCGGAGCATCTCAAATCGAGATGTTTGAGCGTGATCTACAGTCCCTGATCAAGACA
>Ga0233403_10001497_pt1 | contig 10867 bp, 8 predicted proteins | sample Na_oxic_1_MG_FD_179866 | JGI IMG/M metagenome (GOLD analysis project Ga0233403, IMG submission 179866) | Seawater microbial communities from Saanich Inlet, British Columbia, Canada - Na_oxic_1_MG | ecosystem: Environmental > Aquatic > Marine > Inlet | place: Canada: British Columbia | collected...
AAAGAGCATATATTGGTGACTTTGAACTGATGTACCCTTTTTATGAGTTGAATATTGATAAGTACCTGATGACCTCCTATCAAGGGTATAATCATAGTAACTATATGATTTTATTGCAATTTTTAAATATTTTTTTCGACAATGAGCGAACTGTAAGTTAACAATTAATCTAAAATCAATGCCTGTCAACAAAATATTTTTGATAATCATGTACCTAAAAGTATCAACATGTTGATAGTTATCAATACTTTTATGTACTATAGTTTTTCGGAGGCGTTTATTTTTGATTTGGTGTTCATAAAACGATAAAATCTCTTTTGTTTCGGTTATACTTTGAAAAAATATTATTTTTAGACTTTATCTAACGCACTCTGAATATAAGTATTTGATTTTATTATAATAAATATTTAAAATGGCTTTGTGAATTTATAAATCATTGATTGATAAGTCATTTTATTCTAAGTGATCTTTTCTATTCTTACAGTACTTTTGGGGTTATTCTACAAGGTTCAAATTATCCTTGTGCTGAGTATCTTCAATAAGAAATATATATTAAGGTTTTCTGTCAACTTTATCAATCAATTTTGTATTTATAGCATTGGGCGTTACCGCCACTTCGTTTCCCGATTGAATAAACGACATCACGCAACTTCGTGCTGGAACGCTCAACCTTGAAGGTTTTTTATATTTTTGTGCTGCACCTAATCGGGAAACGCTATAGCTGAGCTGTATAAATCGAATTTTTTGATGAGACTTGATGATCATGTTTTTGGTAAAAACGGGGATAGCAAACATCGTGGTGCAGCACTCCATTATACTAAGTGATAAGTGATTTAGTAAAATCCTTTGATATTAGCACTGTGAAAAACTAAAAAAGGAATATAAGTATGGCAATAGCCGATAACACACCAAGTTTTATTCAGAAAGATCGCGGGGAAATAGAACCAGTCGAGCTGTTTTTTTCACCCCACGTTGTACCAGATATCGACTTTGAAGTGTTAGGATTATTGGGTAATATGATACCCAACCGTTGTTTATTAGAATATTTTAGAATGCTACCTCTGGAAGTTGAAATTAGCAAGTGTATACGGAAGCTCTTTGCTTGGCATGACAAATTGCAGGAACAACGTGAAGAGCAAGAGGAGGAACCGATCCCGGATGAAGTATTGCCAAATTTGTGGATTATAGCAACTTATATTTCGGATGAGTTATTGGATCTTTTTAATGCGAAAACTCAACCGCCTGAGTGGTGTGAGGGCGTTTATTTCACAAAGGAATGGTTTAAGACTGGCATCGTTTCTATCAATCACTTACCAAATATTCCTGATACGCTTTGGCTAAGGCTATTAGGTGTCGGGGATGTGCAAGAGAAGGCGATAGAGCAATTCATTATACTCCCCAAAGAAAATCCTTTACGCAGTAAAGTGCTAAACTTTATTGGAAATTGGTGGAACAAGACACAAGAGGAGGAAGATATAACGGGGGAACATGAACATTTGCTTGAGATATTGTCTCCAATTTACCAGCAATGGGAAAAAGAGAATGCTGATTGTGAATAGTGAAACGAAGCCATATGATATTTAAGTAATTGATTTTATTATATTTATTCGTTTTAGGCATTGATGAAGATAATTTTTTCTGGTTCCCAAACTCCGTTTGGGAATCCATTCAAGTTTGCTCCGCAAACTGCTTTGCGGAACTTCGCTACAGGCATTCCCAACTGGAAGTTTAATGCCATTAACTTAAGGGTCTTCACACAGGTCTGCCCCTACAAGCCCCGCGTATTCATTAGCTGTAGGGGCGAACTTGTGTGTTCGCCCTTCTTAAGTTAATGGCATTGAACTGGAAGTTGGGAACGAGAGATATAAACTCTTATGTCATTCACTCTAACCCTCTTGCTCATTTTGGTGAACCAATAGTGAATTTCATGTTGGTTTGTGCCCACTCATTACCATGAGTAGCTACAAGGATTGCTTATAATAAAGGATAAGATTGTGAGAAAAGTATCACCTTCATTCATTTGGAGGTTAAGTTAAACGAAGGCAAAATCACGAAGAAACTTGGCACAATCTAATCGAGGTTTCTGTTTTTCTCCGAAAAACAGAAACCTCGATTCCTTTATTATAAATAATCCTTGTCGTTATAAATGGTTTAAAAAAAACTTGAAGATCGAGTGATACCCTTTGTTATACTACGCCATCTGCTTGATCATTTCTTTTTAACTTTCCCCTTTTTCAACATCCTTTTGACTAGAATATAATTCGCGCAGGGCTATAACTATAACTTGCGTCGTCAAGCGTCAAAAACTTATCAAACAAAAAAAGTGAGTTAAATGAGCGAAGAAGTTTTAATCAATGCCACTGCGAGTGAAACCAGAGTGGCAGTGGTGGAAAATGGCGTATTGCAAGAAATAATCATTGAACGTAGCAATCGTCGAAGTTTAGTGGGCAATATTTATAAGGGCAAAGTGTGCCGAGTACTGCCGGGAATGCAAGCCGCTTTTATAGATATTGGATTAAAAAAAAGTGCCTATTTACATATCTCAAATCTTGTCGGTACACACCAAACCGATAAAACAGATTCTATTGACAAACTTTTACGTGAAGGGCAAACATTATTAGTGCAAGTGATTAAAGAAGCGTTAGGTACAAAGGGGGCTCGCCTCACTGCTCTGCTTGGTATTCCATCACGCTATATGATTTTTTTGCCCGGTTCTTCAAATATGATAGGTATTTCTCATCGTATTGAATCGGCACAGGAACGTCAGCGTTTAAAAAAAATTGTCTTGCAGTATACGGGAATGACTGAAACACCTGATACTGAAAAAACGCAACTATCAACGTACTGTGATAATTATGCTTTTATTGTTCGCACAGCAGCTGAAGGGGTAGAAGAAAATTTATTATGTGCGGATATGGATTTTTTATGTCAATTATGGAAAGGCATCATCGCACAGGAAATCACAGCAAAACCATGTTCATTGATTTATACAGATTTATCTTTAGTGCTTCGCACAATTCGCGATTTGATTGGAACGAAGATTGATAGAGTTAGAATTGATTCACCGGATACTTTTCGGGAAGTGTTTGATTTTGCTAAAAAATTTATTCCAGAATCCGTGCCGCTGATAGAACGGTATTCAGGGAAGTTACCGATTTTTGACTTGTATTCGATTAACAAAGAAATTACTAAAGCGTTAGAGCATAAAGTATCGCTTAAATCGGGTGGGTATTTAGTGATTGATCAAACAGAAGCAATGGCAGTTATTGATGTGAATACAGGCACTTATGTCGGTGAACGCAATTTAGAAGAAACGATTTTTCACACGAATTTGGAGGCAGCCGAAGCGATTGCACGACAATTACGCTTACGGAATCTAGGCGGTATTATCATTTTGGATTTTATCGACATGGAGGAACCAGAACATAAAGACCAAGTTTTACAAACCCTAGAAAAATATTTGAAACGCGATCGTGCAAAAACTAGGATTGCTGACTTTTCTTCGTTAGGGCTCGTTCAAATAACGCGCCAACGCACACGCGACAGTCTTGAACAGGTACTGTGTCACACTTGCCCTACTTGTCATGGGCGGGGCTTGATTAAAACGATATAGAACTTTTATCCTTCAATCAATTTTTGAACAAGATTAAACGGATGATTTAAAGATTAACAGGATTAAAAATAATCTCTATTATAAATTGTCATTTGGCGTTTTTTGGAGTCCAAAGCTTTAGCTTTAGGCGTTTTTTGGAGTCCAAAGCTTTAGCTTTTGGCACCGTGCTATGAGTTCCAAAAGCTTCAGCTTTGAACTCCAGAATAAAAGGATCCTGTTTCTGAACCTTTAATTCGCACTATAGTTTGTCAGATAAATATTTTTTCGGAGTTGGCCAGCTTTAGCTTGGTTCTGCCAAACTAAAGTTTGGACTCCTTTTTCTGAAAGTCTATATTAATCCTGTTAATCTTGTGAGTTAATCCTGATTAATCTTGTTCAAAAGTTTTTGAACCCTTTTCCAATTCCCAATTTCCATATTAAATAATGAATTCATCGAACCTGCTTGATACGCTCAATAATCCCCAACGCGAAGCTGTCACTGCCCCGCTAGAACATATTTTAGTGTTAGCGGGTGCTGGCAGCGGTAAAACAAGATGCTTAACCCATCGCATTGTGTGGTTATTGGAAATGGACAAAACCCATTCTTATAATATTTTAGCCGTCACTTTTACCAATAAAGCGGCGATAGAAATGCGTTCCCGCATTGATACTTTATTACAAAAACCGGCGAAAGGCTTATGGGCAGGTACGTTTCACGGTATCGCACACCGTTTATTACGCTTTCATTGGCAAGATGCCAATTTACCTCAAGCATTTCAAATACTTGACAGTGATGATCAACGACGCACCCTTAAACGCCTACTTAAAGCTTCGCGCTTTGACGAAAAAATGTTTTCTCCTAAAAAAGTGCAAAATTTTATTAATAGCAGCAAAGATGAGGGGCTTCGTGCGAAGGATATTATCGCTGATGAGGGTGATGGCTGGCTGACAAGCATGCTTGAAATTTATCATGCTTATGAAGAAATTTGTTTACGCACAGGGGTGGTTGATTTTGCCGAATTATTGCTGCTGTGTTATGAACTTTTGCGCGATCATCCCCCCCTACTTGAACATTATCAACAACGTTTTCAGTATATCCATGTCGATGAATTTCAAGATACGAATACCATACAATACAAATGGTTGTGTTTATTAGCAGGAACACAGGGTAAATTGTTTGTCGTGTTCGATGATGATCAAAGTGTGTATGCATGGCGTGGCGCGAGGGTAGAAAATATTCAGCAAATTCAAACAGATTTTTCTGATACACGCTTGGTGCGTTTAGAGCAAAACTATCGCTCGACGGGTACCATTTTAGCTGCGGCTAATGCGCTGATTGCGCATAATAAAGGGCGATTAGGAAAAAAATTATGGACACAAGATAAGGCGGGTGCGCCCGTCGCTTTATATTCTGCTTATACTGAGGTTGATGAAGCAAAATTTGTCGCGGAAAAAATCCAAGCATGGCAAGGTAAACGGCGTGAGGTAGCCATTTTATATCGCACAACGGCGCAATCGCGGCAATTTGAAGAAGCGTTGCTGCAAAACAGTATGTCTTATCGCATTTATGGGGGGTTACGTTTTTATGAACGCCTTGAAATTAAAGATATCTTAGCTTATTTGCGCTTGCTGATACACCGTGACAATGATGGCGCGTTTGAACGGATTGTTAATACGCCAAGACGAAATATCGGCAATAAAACCATTGATACTTTGCGGGATATTGTTCGTTCACAAGGTGGTTCGCTATGGCAAGCTGCTCGCACCGTGCTTGATGAAAAGCAATTAAAAGCGAGAGCGGCTAATAGCTTGATGGCTTTTTTAAGGCTCATTGAACAAATGGCGGCGCAAATTAAAGATTTACCACTCCATGAAAAAGTGGAACAAGTCAAAATAGCGACTGGCTTAATCATTCATTATCAAAAAGAGCGGAAAGAAGAGGTGGAAAGACGGTTAGAAAATCTTGAAGAGTTAGTTAATGCGGCGCGTCAATTTGAACAGTTCAAGCGAGATGAACCAAATCTCTTAATGGCGTTTCTTGATCATGCTGCGCTTGAGGCTGGAGAAAGGCAAGGCAATTCCAATGAGGATTGCGTACAATTGATGACGCTACACGCTGCTAAGGGCTTAGAATTTGACAATGTTTTTTTATGTGGTTTGGAAGAAGGGTTATTTCCACATCAAAATAGTTTGGATGAACCTCAATTAGAAGAAGAGCGCCGTTTATGTTATGTCGGTATCACACGGGCGCGAAAACATCTTTATCTCTGCCATAGTAAAAGCCGTTATCGTTATGGGAGGCGTGATTCATGTACTCCTTCACGGTTTATTGGCGAAATTCCACCGAAATTTATTCGGGCGGTGCGTTTGTAGGGTGTTTCTGGTATCGAATCGCCTTGCGAAACCTTCAAGGTTTTGGCAACGAAGTAGCGGAACGCTCAACCTTGAAGGTTTTCTCGTTCCCAAATTCCATTTGGGAATGCCTTCCGCGACGCTCCGCGTCGCATAACATTTTAATAGGAAAATTTAACGATATTTTTCTCTATCTCATTGTTTTTATTACCTTTATTGTTCTAATCCTTGTCGGTGTCTTATACCTAAAAACCGACACTGAACCCAATCAATACAAAGGTGTCGGCAACTCAACTTTTGCTGGCAACGCGGAGCTAAGCTACAGTCATTCCCAAATGGAATTTGGGAACGAGAACCAAGTCATAGTAATATAGGTTGGGTTAGCGAAGCGTAGCCGAACTTTTTAAAAGGTAAAAAAAAACATGACAATAAAATTATTTCTATTAGCCGTATTATTTGTTCTAAGCGGTGGCGCTGCTTTTTCAGAGTATTTCAAAGGCCATAAATTTATTTCTTTACTGGCAATGACTATCGCCATTATTGCTACTTTTTATTTATTTCAAGACATATATGATGATCTCAAGCAACCAAGTTCATCAACTCAAGTTGAATTGCAACGACAAGCGGAGGCACAAAGAATCGCGAAATTAGAAGCGAAATTGAAACGACAAAATGAATTACAACAACAAGCCTTATTACAACTCGCTGAACTGAAAAAACAACAGGCGGATTCTGAACAAAATGTTTTGGAAAACACCCAACTTGACGTGGTTTTTTTGATTGATCAATCAGGCAGTATTAAAGCGATTGATAAATATAAACATAGAATATCTATCGTAGAGAATGTCATTATGCGCCTTGCTGAACATGCGAAAGGGACACCATTAATACACCGTGTTTCAGTTGTTGAATTTGGTGGCGATAGTTTGGTACCTGTTGCTGTGCCTATTTCTGTATTGGAATTGAAATATAATCCAGTAAAACCCAATGATATTGTATCGAAAACAAAGCGGCATATTGCAAATGCTTTACATTCCCGCTCAGAAAATATGGGTAATACCGACATCCCTTTGGGAATGAAAGTAGCTTTGGCAGAATTTCGTCAATTAAAAGCCAAAAGTGGCGGGGAAATACGAGAACGCAAGCTCTTGCTCTTCATCGGTGGACGACCCTATACTTATAAGAAGCAATTAGAGCACCTACGAAGAGATATTGAAAACTATGCTGACGAATTGGAACGGTCCAATGTCAGCCTTTGGGTTATTGGACTGAATAATGCCAGTGACTATTGGAATACGGGAGATGGCGCGTTTTGGAAAAATGTCGTTGGTATGAAACAGACTCGTTTTGCGGAAACGTCTTTCCCCAACATAGCCAGCATCGTACAGAATCTTGTTGATCAGTGGTTGGGAATGGGCGATTATTAATGCTATCCTGCGCGGGATTGCTGGGGAGGTTTGAACAGGATTTCACGGATTATTGTTAAGTACAACGGATCAGGGGAGTGAACGGATTGGTGCGTGAGGTGTTTTGAGTTATGTCATCACATTCGTCAGTAAAATTTTTGATTCAAACAATTAACTTGATTAAACTTCACACCAATCCGTTTATTCCCCTGATCCGTTGTACTAGATTTTTTTAGCAAGCGTAGGGTGGGTAGAGGAACGAAACCCACCTTTTTCTATGGAATGGTGGGTTTCCGCTTCGCTCCTACCCACCCTACACACACTACACTCGCTCCGCGTCGAACAATCTATTTCTATCAACGAATCAGCAACATTATCAAAGGAGAAATATAATGAGTCAAACGATTCGTGCGAGTGACATATCATTACACGACTTAAAGATCAAATTTGGTTTACAGCGAACCTTTGATGAGCAATTTTTTTCGGAATGGCAACTGACTGAATTTCCAGAATTAAATGATTTTGATAAATATTTTTTAGATCGGACAAAAAAGGCTTATTTCAATTTAATTGAGTATCCACCATTATTAGAAGATACAGTGAAAATGGCTGTATTAGCCCCCTTGTTAAATCTTGCTGGTTTTTACCTGTATCCTTTTCATACGAAATCAGAATATTCAGTCAAAGTATCGACTGTCGATGGAGAAATCGTAGTAGAAGGAAAAATTGACGTTTTGGTTTTAAAAGAACAATTTTGGATTATGGTGATTGAATCAAAACAAGCGGCTTTTTCGATAGAAGCGGGATTGGCACAAATATTAGCCGACATGTTAGCCAATCAGAATCAGGAAAAACCCTGTTTTGGTATGATAACAACGGGTGGGAGTTTTGTCTTTATCAAATTGCTCAAAGGCGAATTTCCACAATATGCTTTATCAAGAGTATTTGAATTGAATAATCCGGGCAATGATTTATATAGGGTTTTAAGCGTGTTGAAACAGTTAGAACAAACGGCATTGAATGAATCAGATACTTGACACGGGAACAAACTGAACTTTTTTAAATGAGCGAGTGTAGAGTGTAGGGTGGGTAGGAGCGAAGCGGAAACCCACCGTTCCATATAAAAAGGTGGGTTGAACGTTTCTCGTTCCCAAATTCCATTTGGGAATGCCTTCCGCGACGCTCCGCGTCGCATAACATTTTAATAGGAAAATTTAACGATATGTTTTTCTCGTTCCTGATAGGTTTTAAAAACCTGTCAGGTTTGTTTTTCGTTTGTTGCCTATTCCTACTTAGACACAGGGCGAACTTGAACCAAGGTGAAAAATGATCAATAAAAATGCCAATATTTGATGAAAAAACCACGACTGATTTATACATTATTGCCGGTGCAAATGGCAGTGGCAAAACAACCTTTGCTGTTGAATTTACCAAAAATAATGATTTGCATTTCATTAACGCGGATGAAATTGCAAAACAGTTAAATCCTTTTGATATGACAAAAGCAAAGATTAAGGCTGGAAAGAGGTTTTTTATAGAGATTCAAAATTCATTCCATAAGCAGATATCTTTCATGCTTGAATCAACACTTTCCGGAAAATATTTATATAAGGTGATTCGTACTGCAAAAGATAAAGGTTATAACATCATCATTATTTACCTATATCTTGAACATTATCAAGTCAATATAGCAAGAGTGAGAAACCGGGTATTAAACGGTGGGCATGATGTTCCAAGAGAAGATATTATTAGAAGATTTCACCGAAGTAAAAAACTGTTTTGGGAGTTTTACAAGGATTTAACAGACAGTTGGTTTTTGTTTTATAATTCTGGCGATAATTTTGAAGAGATAGCCAATTTCAGAGCTGGTAAAAGGGAAGTTATTCTTAATGATATTTTATTTCAACGTTTCAAGGAGAGTCTCAATGGGCGATAAAGAGTTTTATCAATTAAGAGATTTAATTTTAAAATCTGGCAATGATTCCGTCAAAAAAGCGCAAGAAAAAAGTCTTAAAAAAGGTATTCCTAATGTTTATAGTAAAAATGGCACGCTTTACTATGAACTTCCAAATGGTGAAATAACTTCAAAAATACCATTGGTTTATCTGGAAAATTCGATGCCAAGCGGAATGTCAATTAGCTAACCACTATGGAGTACAAAGCTTTAGCTTTGTCTGAACGCACAAAGCTGAAGCTTTGTATTCCAGTCATGATTATCTGCAAGTTTATTTAAACCCATTATAGGTACGCAAGTCAGCTATCCTGCGTAAAAAGGGTTTATTGCGTTGTAATACTTTGGGAAGGGTTGCCATCGCTGCCGTTGCACTGTCGATGTGAGCAAATTCTGAATACATCATTTCCCAAAAAATTTGTCCTTTTATCTTAATGCGATAGATATACAATTCTTCTAATAGGGGTTGTATTTTTGGTTGGCGTAAAAAAAAGTTCAGACTTTTCGTCTGAATTTCTGGTGTTTGTAAGAGTTGAATACTATAATGTTGCTTATTCGCTCTGGCTAACCATTGTTCAGTCGCTTGAATGCGTTTTTGTAATAAGGAAACTGTTGTGATGATAGGAGGAGAAGTGTTTTCAGAGTGTGCCGTCGTTTCGAGACGATGTTTGAAGTATGCCCAAATATTTTCTCCCCAAAATCCCAGTGTGGATGCGATAACAATAAGTACCATGAGTATGCCGATTCCAATGCCTTTTGAAAATCGTGGGCAAGGAAACCCACTATCATGCGCCGCTAACCGAATCTGTTTTGGGCTAATGATATATACCTCATTGGCAAAAGCAGCTAATAATGCTTTATTTGCGAGCACGTTAATTCGTCGCATGATGCCTTTTGAAACTTTTGTTAAAAGACGAACGGCTGCTGGAGAAAAAATAGGGGATCCCCGGTAGCCAACGGCATGTAAACGGAAAGACAAGTAATCCCGTATTTCAGCCTGCGTTAATACGTCTAAATAAAAACTGTGGGTAATTCTCTCTTTGAGTTGGCGCATTGTAGCGATGGATAAATGGGTGTCTAATTCGGGTTGCCCAAATAAGACGATTTGTAATAATTTATTGCGCGTGGTTTCTAAGTTGCTGAGTAAGCGAATTTCCTCCAATGTTTCTAGCGGCATGCCTTGTGCTTCTTCAATAAAAACAACAACTTGCTGATTATTCGCATGTTTTTCTAGTAATCGGGTATGCAAAGCGTGCATGACTTGAACACGGTTGTCTTGTGGCGTGAGAGGAAGGCGCATTTCAAGAGCGATAGCATGTAAAACCATATCGGGTTCTAAATGGGGATTGGCGAGATAGACGATTTCTATGTTTTTGGGCAGCTTGTCTTCTAACATTCGGCATAGCATCGTTTTGCCACTACCGACTTCACCAACAACTTTGATAATGCCTTCACCCGTTTTAATCGCATAAACTAAAGCATCCAATAGCAACCCCCGGTTGCTACCACTATAAAATAGTCGCGTATCGGGGGTGATTTTGAAGGGCGGGTAGTTTAAGCCAAAGT
>Ga0233403_10001498_pt1 | contig 10867 bp, 7 predicted proteins | sample Na_oxic_1_MG_FD_179866 | JGI IMG/M metagenome (GOLD analysis project Ga0233403, IMG submission 179866) | Seawater microbial communities from Saanich Inlet, British Columbia, Canada - Na_oxic_1_MG | ecosystem: Environmental > Aquatic > Marine > Inlet | place: Canada: British Columbia | collected...
CCCTGATTCCAGCATAAATACTGAGCATTATTCCAATATTGACTAATAACATATTTAAAATCCTTGCTGATTTTTTTCAGCCTATTTTCAATAAAAAAGGTGGGCAGGGACGAAACCATTAACGCGAGATAGTGGTTGCACGAACAAGAGGGGGGATCGCAGATTTGGAAAGTTTGGAAGTATAACTCAAGAAATCTGATTTTTTCAAAAAATCTGATTTCTACTGATTCTAAATTTGATATATACTCAACGCAGGAACAAACTTAACTTTTTTCAATGAAGCAGGTGGGCAAAAAAAAGACTTTGCCCACCCTACATAAAAGTTTGATGCCCGTGTGCAGTATATGCTGGAATCCAAAGCTTCAGCTTTGGACTCCATGATAACTCATTCTCAAATTAATAAATTTTAATCGCCGGTAATGCCTTATTGATATCTTGAAGTGGACCCAGTGGGTTCCTTTTATCTTCAAATTCAGACACGTTCGGTTCACCGCCCCATACTTTGTGAACCACTAAGCCGTCTTTTAAGACAATGAGGGCGTTAAATTTCCAACCCGTTGTGATTTTTTTACGTCTGAAATTAAACAAATCAAGAAAGGCATTGCCATAGCGTTTACTATCCAACATTTTGGGTAAAATTTCATAGCCTTGACAAAGTTCTCTCACTTTTAAACAGGACTGTACCCCAGGATCCAGATCCTTCATTTGGATAGATTGATTAGGCATAAATCTCTCAAGCAATTCTAGATAGGTAATCAGTTTCACATTCGGTGTCTCAAACGGGTCAAAGCCTAGCCGTTTTAAATCTTCGTTAGTTGTTTGATGTGGTACTATCATGTCAAAAGACTTTTTGGCATCTTCAAAATGTTGCCAGGGTGACTTAGTCGTTTGTTTAACAGAAGGCAATAGACTACCAGTACAACCACTGAGTAATAACACGAGTATGTTAGCTGCTAAAAATATTGTTTTTACCATAGTTAATTATCCTGTTACTTTTTTTCAATCTTATGATTTGAATGACTTTAGGATATTTAAATTGAATCTAGCAAAAATCAGTCCTTTTTTTAAATCATAAAGAAAGAAATCCGATTTTTCCCAAAAATCGAACTTTTAAATCGCAATAACGGAAAAACAGGATTTAAAAACAGAAAAAACCAAAACTTGACAGGTTTTAAAAACCTGTCAGGTTTATACTTTATTTAATTTTGGTTTCTGTTGTACGAGTATTATCTAGGTTATCTTTCCAAATGAACTTAACACTATCGCCCTTCGCTCCACCTTTAAATTTAAAGGCGCAGTAAGGGTTTTTAGAAATACCACCACTCCAAATACCTGACATCACGACTTTACCATTGTGTTCACATTTCACTTCTTCAATGAAATGACCGGATTCGGTTTTGCTTTCCCTATCCATAGGATGTGACACTAAAATTTTTACTTCAGTGATGCCATTTTTGAGTTTGGCTTGAAAACGTGTTCTAAATTTTTCTGCCATTAGTTAGCCTCCTGTTATTTGATTAACCGCCACAGCCGCCGACGGTGATTTGCACTTTGCGGCGTGCGGCATATAATTTGCCATCTGCTTTTACCACAATAACCACATGAGATGTTTCACTCATTTTAATGCGGGTTTTTACCCAAGCAACCGCATTTTCAGGCTCATGAAAGTTAAACTGAGCGATTAAGGGAGTTGGGTTTTTTTCCCCGATAATGACTATGGATTCCACTTTAGGAATATCAGCCGTTATTTCAATGGGAACAACGGCACCATTTTCAGCAATAGGAGGGGCATCAATAAAAATGTTATTTGTCTCCTCTATTACGCCATCGTTTTCAAATAAAGCCTTTGAAATATCTTCAATGCTATTAGCGGAAAAAGCCTCACTCACTTTTTCTGACCAATCAGCCATGGCTGACTGTGGTAACACGGTGGTACCAAATGCCATCGCACCGCCTGTCGCCAGGGCACCTTTTAAAAAGGCTCTGCGTTGTTTATTCATTAACTATATATTCCTTTTAGAAATCAGATTTTTTGAAAAATTGGATCTCTTATAATGTTAAGCTTTGAACAGTTAATTTGCTCCAAACGAAAATTCATGGTCCCCGATCTTCAGGTTCCTGTTTTTTGGGTTGTGATGCTTTTTGTTCTTCAAGCAGTTCAACCTGTAATTCATTATAACGGGCATCTATGCGTGATGCCAAATAAAAATCTTGCTTGATATTCTGACGCGCTAATTTAAGTTGTTCAACTGCCTGCCTGGTTTCACCCATCAGATAATGATTTTCTGCTAACGCTAAATGCGCTCTCGCTAAGGTACCGGTTAATTGATAAGCCCTTGCTAATAGGCGATAGTAATTAGGATTAGAAGCAGGAGATATTTTCAATAACACGGCTTTAGCTTTTTCGCCCTGATCATTTTGCAATAATTTTTCCGCATAATCTAAACTTAATATTTTATCACCTGGATAAATTTGCAAGGCTCGTTCATATATCTGTATAGCTTTTGCGTCATTATTTTGTACCCAGGCTAAACGTGCTTCTAATAAACGATAGATGACTCTATCGCCATCGTTTTTAAATAACCAATCAATTTTGGTTTGTACATTGTCAGTTTGCCTGGTAGCTAATGAAATGTTTGCTATCGCATAACGAATGGCTCGTTCATCACGATAGTGACCAGTATAAAACATTTTTTGTAGCTTTTTCAATAACTTAGGCTTATTGTTCGTCGTTAATACAACTAATTGTGCCTTCATTAAATGATAAAGCGGGGAATCCGTGATAAACCGGCGAGGATATTTTTCAGCACGAGCATGAGCTTCGGCAATACGATCTGTTGTCATCGGATGGGTACGTAAAAAATCGGGTATCCCGTCTTCATAATAACGCATAGAAGCTTGTAAACGGTCAAAAAAATTAGGCATATCACGGGGCTCAAGACCTGCATTAGCAAGCGTTTGCATACCTATCCGATCCGCTTCTTTTTCATGGGTACGAGTAAAATTAATTTGCATCTGCACTTGACTTGCCATCACCGCCGCAAGAGCGGCTTCACCCGCTTGTGGTATCCCGGCAGCCCCGGCGAGGATTCCAGCTACAATTAACGCGGCTAACGCCGGTGTCGATAAACGTTGCGAGGCTTCAATGGTACGGGCAATATGACGTTGAGTGACATGGGCAATTTCATGGGCAAGTACCGATGCCAATTCACTTTCGCTGCGCGTGGTTAAAATCAAGCCACTATGTACGCCTATAAAACCACCAGGAACAGCAAAGGCATTAATAGAAGACTCTTTAATCACAAAAAAACGAAAAGGTTGTGCCGAATTATTGCTGTATGAAGCCAGACGATGTCCCAGTGCATTAATATAATTATTAATTTGGGCATCGTCTATGACTTCCATCTGTCGCCGCAATTGACGAATAAAGGTTTCCCCTAATTTTTGTTCTTCCGCCTGTGACAATACACTGTTAGCAGAAATACCCATATCAGGTAATTCTATCGCTGCACAAGGTATGCTAATCGCCCATAATATGATGAAAAAATAACGGTGCATAATTTAATCAAACCAAAACAACCAAACCAAAGTGTGAACACATTAGAAATCCGATTTTTTGCAAAAATCGGATTTTTTACTATTAAACTCGATCATCAAGTTTTTCGCTATCTCAAACAATAACTACAAGGATTGTATATAAACAAGGATAAGTCAAATTATACCACCACTCAAGTTCAAACGGTTTATCCCTGTTTATATGCAATCCTTGTAGTTATTGTTATCAGATTAAAGTAGTTATTGTTGTCAGATTAAAAACTTGATCATCAAGTTAAAGGCTAAGTAATTACATTTAATCAAACCAAAACAACCAAACCAAAACAATTACTTGAATGACAACAATACTCCAATAAACCAATTGGAATGAACGCTTAATCGTTTTATGGCGAAAAACTTTCTGAGCAATGAGCCCCGCAGGTGAACCTCCACCTAAGGAAAGACTCTGTAATATCCATTCTGGCACTCTTAAGAGTGAGCCACCTGCAATCATTTTGTCATAACCATAGAATAAAAATGTGGTTAAATTGACTGATACAATATAGGCAATGATAATATGCCAATCCATTTTAAATAGGAAAATGGTTGCCACCATAGTCATAATAACAGCAGCTATTCCATACAATAAGAAAGGGGAAGTTTGTTTCATACCAGGAATGACATCCACAGCCGATAATCCCTTAGGCGTTTGTTTTGTATCAAATCGAACCTTTTGCCCCTGTGATAAAGTTTGCCGATCACGAACTTCCTGAATATGCACAAAAACATCTTTTGGAAGCTCTTCTGTTCTTATAAAACCAAATCCGCGTTCTTCATCAAATTTAACGACAATTCCTTCCATATTTTTTTTTCACCTCAATTCAATTTGGATATAGTGATAGTTCTTTTAGATGAAACCAACTATACTACTAACGGGTAATTTTTGGAATTTTTTTTTAACGGTTGGTGGGCAAAAAAAAACTTGCCCACCCTACATAAAAGTCCAAATTTCAGCAGTTTAAAGTATATGTGGCTTAAATAAATACTATTTTTGCCAAAAATAGTATTTCTACTAGAACATTGAGTAATAGTCACTTGAAAAATAGACATTCCAATGCCATAAAATTAACGTAGATAATAACTATGAGATAAAAAAATTATACCATGATTGAAAACCAAGTTACCGAAAATTTAGTAGAAAAGAGTCAAATCGCAGAAGTTGAATTGATGCGAATGGCTACTGATATGGCTTTGACTATTTTAAACAAAGCACCTATGTATAGAGGAGCAGATGATAGCGATAAAATGTTATCTTTTGCTATGAAGACGTTTGATAATTGTGTTAATGCTGTTGCTAGTAATTATAAGCATCATTTTTTGCATGAGTAAAAATAGGTTATGATTAAAGGGCAGAGATACCATTTTTTGTATCTTCTCTAAATTCGGTGGAAAAAACCTGACAGGTTTCCAAAACCTGTCAGGTTCGTTGCACGTTTATCCACACTTTTTGATAAAATACCATTTTTTGAAAAAATGGTATTTCTTTTTTTAAAATTAAAGAGGTGCAATGATGAGTCTTGAAGCACAAACTCTAAACATGTTACACGCATTCACATTCGCAAGCTGAAATGTAAGCGCGTTTGAAAGAAGAAGCAGCACGTTTGAAAGCAGAGGCACAGGTACGTGCCTTAGAAAAGCGTATGCAAGAATTAGGAGGCAGACAACTAATCAATGCCATTAAGTTAAGGAATATTTCTTGGAATCCAAACCGTAAGTAATGGATTATTCGGTTTAAAATTAAAGAACTTCCAAATCTAAAGGTTTGGATTCCAAAGCTTAACTTAATGGCAGTGAGGCAACTAATGGGGGATTTTACGGAAAATTGCTGAAAAGAAATACTATTTTTTGAAAAATAGTATTTCTAAGCATCATTTGATGCTATGAAGTTCTACGAATGCTAAACAATGTTGGTTAAATGATGGAAAATAATCAATATGAACAATTCCTTGATTAACGAAGAAAAAGTCACTCCTGAAACCATACAGATACTTTTTGACAATGCGCTTATAAAAGCAACGGTTGATGAAGAGGGTGATATACAAGTCACAACCGATATGGGTACCGTATTTTTTGTCACCTTACTTCAAAAACAGAAAATGCTCAAATATTTGAGTTTTTTCAGTTTTAAAGAGCAACTTTCACCGGAACAAAAATTGTCTTTTCTAAATGAGTTAAACTCTGGTGTTATCTTCTCACGTTTTTCTATGCCAAAAGAAAATGTTCTTTTATCAGAGTATTTTCTCTCTTATGAAGAAGGTATACCGCCATATCAATTGCTTAAAAGTTTTAGATTGTTTGAGCGAGTCACAATGGGTGCTATCAAACGATTTGATACTTCTAATTTGATTGAGTAATGGGGTTCCGATGCTGAAAAGAAATACTATTTTTGAAAATAGTATTTCTAAGCATTAAAAGGTTGTAAACCTGACAGGTTTAAAAAACCTGTCAGGTTTGTCATTATCAAAAAGGACTACCTACCAAAAACTATCTGACTATCCCCATTAGGATAATTTATACGATAATCTTTGGAGCCATCTCCATTGATATCACCTATATCAAGTATCTGCGTTTTTGTCGTAGGCGCGTGTCCGGTTGTCACTAAATAATCAAACAAGCCTTCATAGACATATCCATTAATTTTTAAACGCATTTGTCCATCTGCTTCCAAGACAATATCCGTCTCGTTTGGAGATAGGGCATATAATGCTTCTGGATCCGCCGCCGCTGGGAAGATAGGTTGTAGGCGATAATCACCAGTTTGATCTTCAAAGACAAAGGAGATCGAATTGGTTGTTATGCCAATTATGCCTAAGGGAGTTTCCATGGATACTTCTAAAGCATAAGATGCTGCTCGTGTTATGATATACGCCCCATCGTTTATCAATACCTTCAGGTTGCCATTTTCTAACATCGTCGCTTCTTTGAGATTCGCATCCTGTAATATCTTACTCAAAGCATTAGGGGCTTGTATCACGGGATATGCTATCACCTCGCGTCCAGTATGGGTTATAAAGGTGATTTTGTGCGTTGAATCCACATACAATCCCATTGATAAATCTTGGATCATTTGCTTATTTGAGCTTTGCATTATTTGTATGGGTAATACTGCAATGCGTAATAAGTCAAGATCAAGCCTTAAGTAACCCAATTCGCTATTTTGCGTTAATGCCCAACCAAAGTTATTTAATTGGGGTAAACCATTTATTGCCCCCAAAATACCGCCGATGGCACTTGGATAAAGAAAATCATCGGCTAATTTGATAGCCCTTTGTCCAAAAATAGCGGTGGGGTATCTACCTAATAATTCGCTTAAATCAATACCTTGGGGTATTGAGCTATTATCCTCAAATCGCACACCCGTTCCCAGTTTGGCACCAGGGCTAACATAAGAACCGTCACCAATGATGACATGTTCTAAGGAGGCATCCGCTGTGATCGTCACATTTAAGAGCGTCGCCGGTTTATAGGGATCTCCACTGGTTGGACCACTGATGATACCGCCAGAGATTTCAGCATCGGGCAGTAGGGTAGTATCTCGTATTTCGCCCTGATTTTGAACCTGCCCGCCTAAGGTGGCACCGACGACAATCCCAGTTGCTCCAATTGTGACATCTGATAAAGCCGGTATTTCATCATCATCATCAACTATCAAAGAGCAACCAATAGAGGGACCGATTTCTTCTAGTTCACAGAGATTGCTGCTGATAATCACCACCGCTTCGCTCAGCGTACCGAGTTCTGCATTGTCACTCACTTGAATCAAGCTGAATTTAAATTGTCGGTTTTCATTATTTAGGCTCCCATTGGGTAGCAGATGAACCATGATAGCTTGATCATTTTTGTCTCCGCTGGACCAGGCTAAAGTGCCTGAAGTTGCCTTATAGTCTCGATCTGCTTTTGCGGTGTCATCGCTTGTTACATATTCCACAGAAACGGCTTTTGAAGTGTTCCCTTTGCGCGTGATCGTGATAATGACGATGGCATCTTCTTCGCTCACTTCGTAGGTAGATTGGCTGAGCGAAATGCTGCTGTCATCATCTTGAATTTGGATAAACGCTTGCACGTTATTTCCAAGCACCGCACCCCCGTCTGGGTTAGACAACGTCACTTTTAGGCGTTCAATTTCTTCCACGCTATTATCGTTAACCAAGTTCACGCTAATATTTTTAGCATCAGTATTGCCTTCTTCCCAATGTAATTCTTCACTGTGAATGGCTGTATAGTCTTGATTGACAAGGGCGGTATCTTCTTCAATGGTATAGGTGACCGATACGGCACCGTCACTGCCTTGAGTGCGACTGACCGTCATGATAATGTTACTATCACCTTCATTAACATGATAGCTATTGGTGACCAATTGCAAAGTCCCGTGTGAGGAAGTCGTTTCATCTTCATCAGGCGGTGTGTTATCATCATCAGGCGGTGTACTACCATCGCTATAATCAATAATCTTAAGAGTGGCAGTCGCTATCGCGCCTAAATTTGCCCCACCGGTGGGTTCTGATAAACTCAATGTCAGCGTTTCGGTTTCTTCTTTTAGGTTATCAGCGATAATCGGCACAATAAAAGACTGATTATCACTATTTCCATTAAACCATTTTAGGAAACCTTGTTTAGCAGTATAATCTTGTCCTGCTTTGGCACTGCCATCCTGAGTCACATAACGCACGGAAATGCCTCCCGCATCACCACCAACACGTTTAACATCAATTTTGATCTGAGCCTGATTTTCATTAATACTATATTCAGAGGCTGAAAATTCCAGATTACCTGCGTTTGGCGTATCAACAATCGTTACCGTCGCCTGATTTTTGGCACCTAATTGCGCGTCGCCAGTGATATTGGAAAGCGTAACGGTAAAGGTTTCATCATTTTCTACCAGGTTATCAGCTAAAAGTGGCACTTCGATCATTTTAGGGGTTCTATCACCATCAGCCCAGGTTAAGGTATCGCTAACAGGGCTATAGTCGCTATTGGCAACGGCTGAACCATCTGCACTTAAGTAGTTGACCATTAAGGGCCATTGACTACTCCCAGCCCTGGTGACCAACAGGGTGACTTTACCATCCGTTTCATTGGCGGAATAGTTGGGCATAGCAAATTGAACGCTGCTAAACCATGGCACATGGATAATCGTAATGTCAAGTTTAGCAACAGGGCCCATGAGGGCACCGCCGCTCGGCTCTGATAAAGTTAGGCTGAGGGTTTCATTGTCTTCCTCAAGTTTGTCTAAGATGATAGGAATGGTGATTGTTTTATCTACAGTCTCCCCAGCACCCCAAGTCAGCGTACCTGTACTAGGCGTATAATCCTTTTCTGCGGTAGCAGTGCCATCTGCGGTGGCGTATTTAACCGATACTTCACCGGTTGCGCCTTTTATACGATTGACGGTTAAGTTGAGGACACCAATGTCTTCTTTAACTTCCAGCGTCGGCGCTGCTGAGGAAAATTGCACTATCCCAAAGGCATCGAAAATAGCCGTACAATGCTGATCCTTATCCATTGTGACTTGCCCACTTTCATTACAATTACCCGTCCAACCTTTGAAGAGTGAACCAGCCGTTGGAATGTTAGCCAGTGTCACATCGACAGGCGTATTGCCCTGATAAGTTTCCGTGCAGTCGCTACCACAATCAATACCGGGTGGGCTGCTAACAACGGTGCCACTGCCCGCGCCGGCTTTCGTCACGGTCAGGATGTGAGAGGGTATCGCACTAAAAGTCGCAATACACGCTTTATTGCTATTCATGGTCACTTGACCATTAACACAGTTTTCACTCCAGCTACCAAAGTTTGATTCGGCATCGGGGGTGGCAGAAAGCGTTATGACAATATCTGGCGCATAATCTTCGGTACAATCGTCGCTACCGTTTCCACAATCAATGCCTGTGCTGATGACTTTGCCGTTTCCTGTACCGCCTAAGATGACAGAGAGTTGATAGGACGTGTCGGGATCGCCGCTAGGCGGGGGGGTTACGACCGGCTCTTCGGTGAAAGTCAAATAACAACTTTTTTCGCCATCCATCACGATTTTACCATCAGGGCAGTTGCTACCAAATAAGTAGCCCTGTGAACCGGCACCTAATATTGGAGTCAATTCGACGGTGGTATCACTGAGATAGTTAGCACAGTTATTGCCACAATTTTCGGTGCCAAGTGGATTTCTAATGACTTTTCCATTTCCGACGATGGATAAAGTGAGATTGTAAGTCGGTTTCAGGGTAAAGTTTGCCGTGCAAGTCTTAGGACCATCTATAATCAATTGCCCTTCACTACAGCCATCGTCGCCGCTCCAACCACTGAGAAGTGAATCATCCGCAGGAGCCGCAATGAGCGTCACATCGGCACCACTGAAATAGCTACTTGTGCATTGATTGCCACAGTCAGTCCCCGTGAATGTGCTGCTGACAACACCGCTACCAGGTCCTTCTGTGGTTAGCGTTAAGGGATAAACCGGCAATAGGTCAAATTTCGCTGTGCAGGTTTTGTCAATTTCCATCGTCACTTGATTATCAGTACAGTCGCTATGACCTTGCCATTCATTAAAGCTGGATCCTGGTATAGGAACCGGTGTCATTGCGACTTCTAAACCGCCATCGAAAAGCGTGCAGTTACCGATTACGTCTGTCGCGCAGGGGATGTCTTCCCCACTGGGATCCATGCTAACACTGCCACTACCTTCACCCGTGTATGTCATGGTGAGGGTGTGAGGTTTCAAACTAAAGGTGGCAATACAGTGCATCTTTTCAATCATGAAGATTTTTTCAATGAGATAAACTTCTTCATCTTCAACTTGTGTCGCCTTATTAACAGGGCATTCCCCATCATTACCTTTTTCCCAACCCGCAAAAAATGAGCTTTGTTCATCCGGTGTTGCGAAAATTGTGACAAACTCACCGGTTGAATAAGTGTAATCACACTGCGTCTCATCAGCATTACAACTTTCATCTTGAAGCAAAGGCTCAAGCGTGATTTCACCGTGACCGGTTCCGTTAGTTGTCATGACTAGCGTCATGGTGGAGGGCAGTGGATCGGATGGTGGTGGTGGCGGTGGTGGCGGACTCCCGGCAGTAAAGGTAGCCGAGCAGTTCATATTCTCATTAATGGTAAAAGTACCATCAGAACAATTGCTGGACCAACCGGAAAAGTATGAACCCGATCCGACAGTCGCCGTTAAAGTAATTGCACTTTCCTTAGCAAATTCTTCGGTACAATCTGTCCCACAGTTAATATCAGTTCCCGTGATAGTACCGCCGCCTGTGCCAAGTTTTGA
>Ga0233403_10001499_pt1 | contig 10866 bp, 9 predicted proteins | sample Na_oxic_1_MG_FD_179866 | JGI IMG/M metagenome (GOLD analysis project Ga0233403, IMG submission 179866) | Seawater microbial communities from Saanich Inlet, British Columbia, Canada - Na_oxic_1_MG | ecosystem: Environmental > Aquatic > Marine > Inlet | place: Canada: British Columbia | collected...
TTGCCAAAATAACCCGTTTTGAGTATTGGTGACAGAACCAGATGCCCGTTGAGTATTTCAGGGTACCTTCTGCCTCCTATCAACCGCATTAACAGAGTAACTTATTGATTTTATTATTAATTTTAATTATTCAATTCTGAAAAAAAATGGGCAGGCAAAATTTTACTCTGACCCCAATTATTTCGGTTTGTTGTTTTTATTAGATTTATTTTTTTGGCGGGAATTGCTGAAGTGATTATAATACAATTGTAGGGTGTATCGCGGAGCAAAATACACCAAAAAACGAAAATAATAGTCATATGACTCGACTATCAAGTTTTTGATGTTATTTAGCCTTACAACGATATATTTTTGAGTACTTAAATATCTAATTCATTGGTTTTTAATCAAATTTATTTTCATCCGCTAAAATTATATCTTTTTATAAATCAATCACTTATAAAAAACTTGATAGTCGAGTATGAGATACAAATGGTGCATGACGCTATCGCTTATGCACCCTACGAGTTACGATTTATCAATCAGACATATACGGCTTACGAGTTGTCAGAAAGTCTAAATTATCCCTATTTGAATCATTTGTCGCAAGAACAAGAGCATATCTTCTTTTTGCGGTGGCAGCAATCAGAAGTGATAATTGGGGTCAGAGTGACATTAATTACGGTCGTTTCCTCTCATATTAATTTTACTCTGACCCCAATTATTATTTGAATAGGGATATATTCATCTCAGATTCATTTTCTGATTATCGTCAAACGCTTTGATTTTTTTAGCAACGTATTCAGCGAGTTTAACAGGTACCGCATTACCTATCATTTGTTCTAATTCGGATTTAGTTCCCTTTAGCTTAAATCCTTTTGGAAAGGTTTGGATATAACTCCGTTCAATCGTGCTTAACGGTCTGACATTTTCAGTAATATCCACCGCATCACCGGGGTGTTTTTTATACCCCTTGGGAATGGGTCTATTGACACCTCGAATGGTTGGGCTAGGTTCATAAATACTAAATATTGCTCTTCTTTTATAACTCCAAGGATGTCGATAATAGTATTCAATACCTAATTCATGACCCAAATAATCAAAAATGGTCATCGGTTTTTCGGTTAAATATTGATTGAGATAATAATCTAAAAAACCATCCGGTGCCTGTTGCTCGCCCACTAAAAAAAATCGTTTCCTCAATTGAGGTACACCACAAAGACTCGCATTTAATACCTGATAGGAAAGACCATATCCCGTACCCTTAAATATTTTCAAGGCTTTTTGTAAGGTAACGCTTTTAGTAATCCTTTCTACATTTTCCATAACAAACCACGTTGGTTTTACCTGTGCAATAATGTTGGCGAATGAAATGGTTAAATCAGCACGGCCTAGGCTTTCATCTCGTTTACCAGCACTAGAAAAATCTTGACAGGGTGGCCCTCCCATAATGATATCAGGAAGATAATCCTTAAATTTCTGGCAATCTGACATTTGAGATAAATCCATTAAAAGCACATCATGGTTAAAATTGGCTTGGTAAGTTTCCATAGCCGCTTGCCAATTATCAATTGCCGCTACAATTTCAAAGCCGGCATTTTGGAAACCTAATGATAAGCCGCCGATACCGGCAAATAAATCAATGACTTTCATAATCGTCAAAATAAATTGGGTGAATTATAGATGATGGCATCAAATCGTCTTTCTGGGCTTAATAGGTTTTGCCCACCCCCTAAAATAATCTGTTTAATTTCTGATTGTTGTATTCTAGGTTGGCTTAAAAATTTGCTTTTCATGTAAGAATGAGTCATCCTGCCATTGACTGCAAAGGCTTTATCATTTTTGATGTTGAATGAGAGGGCATCAATGATACGCCGATAGTCTATTTGTCCTAATTGGTTAAAATCATACAACATTTTGAAAAGCCAAATAATTGTTCTTATGGATCGGTTTATTTGAATAATAGGTTTTGTTGCCATATCTAAAAATAAGCGTGTAAAAGCCAAATTGCTCCATACAAATACATCTAAACAATAATTCGCTAATATGGGGGACTTTCCTAACGTTTTCCATACCGGTTGTATGATAAGGGATTCTTGGCATGAAATTTGGTCTCGTGTGATTTTTTCTATCACGCGAACCATCGTAGGAAGCAGCGGCAAAACTTCATTCGGTTCGCTCCAATCAGAAATATTTTCAAATTCCTTACCAATGAATTTTCTTAATTTTTTCCTTCCCATCTTACTTTTATATTGTATCGCAATGCTACAAGCTAGATAAACAATGGTATCGGGTCTTATCACTAATTCGCATCCATATTGATTTTCTGGTAAATCACAAGTGGCATTATCAGGTAAGGCCGTTAATTTGATTTCAAGTCCCCTTAAACAATTTCCAGAAATGGTATTTTGTGTGACTATATCGGTTCTAGGAATATGACCAATTAACAGTTGTTGATAGGGTGTATAAGGCGTTTCAAAAGCAAAAAACAATTCTTTAGATTTAGGAATTATCCCAAATAGTGATTCTGAAGTAATGCTGTCATGAACCACTTTTAAGTTTTTGTCTAATTTCAAGTAAACATTCTCAAAGCCCTTATCACTCATGTAGCAAACCAAGGCAACTGGAAATGAAGAATTAAATTGGTTTTTGCCCCAACTTTCTTTTTTAGAAAAATCTCGATTAGAATGTTCTATGCCAAATAATCTGGGTTGTTTGATAACGGTTGTTTTTTTTGCCATTGTGATTTTTGATATTCAAGAAATTGGCCGTCTTAAAGAAGTAGTGATTTTGGAGTCCAAAGCTTTAGCTTTGGACTCCATCACTACATTTATAGCACTACCAGCGAATGGGTCGTCCTGCAATGTGAGTGATTTTTATTTTTTATTAGACATCTTTCCTATAATGACTTTATGCTTTTGCTCCATAATCAGTTCACAATTCACAATTTTCACCACCCCGTTTAACACGACCATAAGTCATTTCTTAGCGGGTGGTTATTTAGTTTAATCAGGTTCAGCACCCAAATCAATCATATCCCAATCTTGATTGATTGTTAGATATTCTTGTTTATTAATCGAAGCCGTTTTAAGACGTATACTTTGACAAAAAGGACATTTTTTTAATTGCCGACGGTTGCGGCTGCGCGTAGGGAATCCACCAAAGTATGTTCGTTCCCATCTCACTCTCAGAATCAGTTCACAATCCAAACATTCTGTTTTGTAATAAGTCGGAGGCTGATTTTTTCTAAATTTTTTCATGTTAGCGATAACAATATTGTCAAAGAATACAAGATTTATATTGTACGAGCGCGGCACAAGATAAATCTTGTACTCCTGAACCTAAAATGAGCTTGTACTCCTGAACCTAAAATGAGATTGACTTTATTTTAATTTTAATCCAGTAAATATTCAAAACTTTATCGTTTCAGAAAAGTGTGTCTTGATCAAAATGATGTTAAACAAATAAAGCGTCAAAGAAATCCGATTTTGTCAAATTGGTTTTTTCACAAGGTTCAATATCTTATGGTAGTGGTATAAACCTGACAGGTTTTTTTCGGAGAAATCACCGCGTTAAAAATATCGAAATTATTTCTTGCACTTTCCTAAGATTTTAATAATTTCCAGATCTCTCAAAATATTATAATTATCGCCTTGCGCAAAATTCGGCAGAATTGAGCTGAAAAAACCATTTTGCCTTATGAGAAATCAATCACTTAGAAATATTCATTGCCTTATTACTTTTGCGCCATTGCGAATTGACCACTTTGTTATTTGCAATGTTACAAAAGATATGTTATAATATTGAGGCTTTTAAATAAATTTACTAAATTATCTTCCATTTTATAATTATATTTCACTTTTCATCGCCTTTTGAGCGCGTATTTAGAACAACTTTATAAAAAGTTTATGTTATAATATTATCATTTTATAATATAGTAAGTTCTCACAGAGTTCTCACAGAATTGAAAATCTTAGCCTTTCTTTTATTATATTCTATCTAGATAAATAAAACAAGCCATAATATCAGAACTATATACCATTTTTTATAGTAAATTCAATAATTTAAAATTATATTTTTAAAAAAAATATATGATAAAAATATGAATTGTGTAACCTCCCAACAGGGCTTTTTGCATTTTTAATAAAATTGTAATATGATTGCACCATTTAGAGTGAGTAATATAAGGCAGGTACTTTACTCGCTAAATCAATTTTTACCCGTCTTGATTTAGAGATAGTGGTTTAGGCTCTGTTGACATTTCAGAAAAAAATTTTTTTATCAATTCAGTTACAAATAGTCAACAACCCGTCAATATCACCTTAACAAAGTACTAGAACTGACGTACCCAAATACAACGAAACTTTCGTGACAAAACGCCAATTGATGAAATAAAGGTAAGTATGCGACCTCAGCTTTATCTTCTAGCCAGTGGCTTGTTCAATCAACCAACACATACCCGTTTAAAAGGTTTGCATAGCCTACTCAGTGAACTATTGTCAGCGATGCCAACAGATGCGCCTTGGCGGAAAACGCTGATTGCACTTGAACCGCACCTGAACTATAACTATGACAAAAATATAGAAGTTGAATATAGCCGATTATTTATATTAGCCTTTCCTAATGCAACCGTGCAGCCTTATGGTTCATACTGGCTAGAGACTGAACAATGCCTTATGGGACGTTCTACTATGGAAATCAAGGAAATGATGGCTGAATACGGTATTGAAGTCGCTGAAAACACGGGGTTGCTACCTGATCATATTGTATCGGAACTAGAATTTATGGCTTATCTTGCCAATCTGGATGATGAAAAGGTAGTGCAAACACAACGGCAACTGTTGGAACAACATTTGCTTCGCTGGATGCCGCAATTTATCGCTGCCCTTAAAAAAGTAGAACCAGCATCTTATTATCAATTAGCTGCCGATTTTCTTGATCAACTCATTAACTCGGATGTTCAGGAATTATATAATTCCAAATAGATCATGATGAAGTACTATACTTTGTCAGATAAATCTTTTGGCCTAAAGACCTGACAGGTTTCCAAAACCTGTCAGGTCTGGTCGCTTTGATTTTTCTGAAAGTCTATAAAAGATAACATGGAGTCCAAAGCTTTAGCTTTAGGGATGGAATCCAAAGCGCAAGCGCAAGGGACGGTTCCAAAGCTAAAGCTTTGGACTCCAACTTAGCAAGACGTATCGGAAATCTGATATAAAAGCTCGAAACACAAATAAACGAGGATATATTATATGAGTATCCAAAAGCAGCAATTTGACCCGTCTCGCCGTGCCTTTTTGGGCGCGACGATGGGCGGTACTGCGTTGACTATTGCAGGACTCCCTAGCCAAGCATTAGCGAGAATCAATGCGCCTCACCATCAGGAAAAACTGAAAGAAACGACAAGCGTGTTCGGTTTTTGCGATATGTGCTACTGGCGTTGTGGTCTGAAAATTCGTTCCCGTGATGGACGAGCCGTCAAAATTGATGGCAACCCAGAACATCCCAATAACTGGGGTGTTGTTTGTGCTAAGGGCAACTCTGGATTGATGGTTGCCTATGCCCCTAATCGTCTTAAATTCCCAATGAAACGCGTGGGTGAAAGGGGTGAAGGGAAATGGGAACGTATCTCTTGGGATGAGGCATTGGACACAGTGGCTAAGGAAATGAAGAAGGCTATCAAGAAATATGGTCCCCAAACCGTTTCTCTGATTGGTTATGGTACTTGGGAAAAACCCTATCATCGTCTAGTCCATGCGCTTGGTACTCCAAACTCTGCCAGTCCTATGTTTGGACTCTGCTGTGGTCCACGCGGAATATCTAACATGCTACTAACCGGACGGAACCTCACTGGAAATGAAACTTATGATTTGGAAAATTGTAAGTATTTCCTGATGATGGGACGCAATGTCACAGAATCCCTGCATAATGGAGAAACCTTGGGATGGCTCAACGGGGTTGCTAACGGTGCTAAAGTGGTCTATATGGATCCGCGCTATAGCATTACCGCTTCTAAAGCAGATGAATACTATGCCATTCGCCCGCTCACCGATCAGGCTTTCTTATTAGCCATGATTCATGTGGTGGTTAATGAGGAACTGTACGACAAAAAGTTCGTTGCCGAAAAGACCACTGGTTTGGAGCAACTCAAACAGCAGGTGCAGAAATACACACCAGAATGGGCTGCCCCCATTACGGACATTCCTGCCGATGACATCCGCCGTATTTCAAAAGAAATGGCTGCTAAAGCCCCGTCAGTATTGGTCTATGCTCCACGTCGTCTGACTCGCTCTGCTAATGATTTGGGTATGGGATTGTGTGTTGCTGTTCTCAATAGTTTATTTGGGATATGGAATCGCAGAGGCGGTGTTTTTACACCTCAAAAGTACAAGGTGCCAGAAATAGACTTACCCGAGTTTAAAAACCATGCTCATGTCCCTAAGGATCCTAAAGAACATCCGGGTACAGATTTCAAACAACCCTTTGTTGCAGATAAAAGTGGTAATATATACCGTGCTGATGGTGTTGGGGTACCGGGGCGTTGGTATATTGGTCATCCCAAAATGGGATTAGTCAACGAATTGTGGAAAGCGATGGGCGCGCAAAAGCCTTATCCATTGAAGTTTCTTCTCACTGCCGGCGGTAACGCTTTTATGAATGGCACCGATTATGAGGCGATTCGTAAAGGTTTGATGGCACTGGATTTTTACGTTGCCGCAGATGTGAGTCCTAACGAAATGAATATGTATGCGGATATCTTGTTGCCAGAAGCAAGCTATTTGGAACGCTATGATGACTTACAAATTGGTGGCGGCAAACAAGGATATGTTGCGGTACGTATGCCTGCTATGAAGCCCTTACATGAAACCCGCGATGCTTGGACGATCTGTAAACAACTCGCAAATCGTCTTGACTTGGGTGCCTACTTCCCACATGATTCCATTAAGGAATTACTTGATGATCGTCTGAAAAAGGCTGGTTCGTCGCTGGCTGAAATTGAAAAGAAAGGTATCCTCAAAACGCCCGCCGATGACAAGAAAAATTTTCCGGACGAATATGGCATCAAAACAGAATATGGCCCCAGACAGCCGAGTGGCGAAAAGGTTTATCCGGATAGAGACAAAATTGAACTGGTTTCCTCAATACTACCCATGTTGAGAAAGGGTGACCCCATGGAATATGTGGAACAACCCCGTCCGAAAGCGGGAGAATTCCATTTAACTTTGGGTCGAATCGGTTTCCATACGCACGCCCGTACTCAGGATAATATCTGGACTTCCGATTTAATGAAGGAAAACGTGTTATGGATTCATCCTGAAGCTGCAGAAAAGCGCGGCATTAAGTCGGGTGATCGGCTCAAGGTGACTGACACTAAAAAAGGTCGTACTGAACATATTAAGGCTAAAGTGACACCGCGTATTCGCAAAGACACCGTGTTTATGGTGCATGGCTTTGGACACTTCGATCAGCGCATGAATACTGCCTATGCTCAAGGTGCTTCTGATTCCAATTTGGCCTCCGACGATGTAGACCCTTATATTGGTTCGGTAGGCATGGGTAAGTCTTTTGTCAAGGTCGAAAAGGTATAAGGAGGAGTAAAAGATGGCTAAACATTATGTGATGCTAGCTGACACGGTTCGCTGCATTAACTGCAAAGCCTGTGTTGTCGCTTGTCGCGCTGAATGGGAAACCCCAATGGGCATTTCCCGTGATTGGGTGAAAGAAGTGGAGTTTGTTAAAGACGGACAGCCCAAGGTGATGTTATTTCCGGGGCGTTGTCAGCACTGTGATGATGCACCCTGTATTGAAGCCTGTCCTTCTGGTGCTGCTTATAAGCGGGAAGATGGTGTCGTTTTACAGGATGACTGTATTTGCTCTGGTTGTGAGCTTTGTGTGCCGGCTTGCCCTTATGAAGCACGTTGGCTCAATCCAGAAACCAATACCATTACCAAATGTACTTACTGTCAACCACGTATTGATGAAGGTTTGGAACCTGCTTGTGTGACGACCTGCGTTGGTCATGCACTTATCTTCGGTGATATAAATGATCCCGAATCTAAAGTGTCACGCTTATTAAAAGAAAAGGAATGGGTAAAACTCACCACTGACGAAGTCAATATTGGGCCTAACCACTATTATCTTATGGCAGCTGGTGAATCATTACCTGATGAAGTCATGCCCAAACTGCATGATCGTCATTTATCCGGTAAGGTCATGGAAAATGTGGTCAACCCAGTTGGTGCTATCGGTGTTGGTGGTATGGTGTTGGCATTTTTGGGTGCCGGCGTAATAAAATTGATGGGCCGTCGTGATAAAGTCTGTGCAGAAAATAAGGAGGATAAATAATCATGAGTAATACAGGTACAACTCAGATGCTCCATGTGCGGGAAAAGAAAATTATCCGCCTCCATTGGTTTAATGCCATCTGCTGGCTAACGCTGATTCTCAGCGGCCTTGGCATTATATCCGGCGATTTTGTACGGATTGCGCCGGTTTTTTGGCCTGAATTTATGCAAGGCTTGTTTGGTGGTAATCATAATCTGGTGTTGGCCCATGCCATTGTGGGCATTGCTTGGGTCATTGTCTTTGCGCTGTTTATTCTCGCTAATTTCACCAGCGTCGTTTTTCCTTTCCTTAAAAAGGTGTTGGTGTTAACTCCAATGGCTGCCATCAGAGATACTAAGTCAATGGTGATCAATCTGTTACAGCTATTTGGGCTAATGAAAGATACGCCTATACCACCACAGGGACGCTATAATGGTGCCCAAAGGTTATTAGGAACAATGATTATCTTTTGTTCTTTATTGATTGCAGCCACTGGACTATACTTATTTTTTGCTCCAATGGTGTTTGCTTTCTCAGAAAATGCCCTTTATGGCAGTATTTTCCGCTGGGCTTTAGTGGCACATTCCGCTTCCGTATTTTTGGTATTAATTGGACTCGTCGCGCATATTTATTTTGCACTGATTGAGGAACCGGAATGTTTAGAAGCCATGAAATCTGGGGAGATCAGCGTTGATTTTATCAAACACCATAATGCGTTGTGGTATGAGGAATTGAAACAATCTGGTAAAGTTTAAAGGAAGAGGTGATTCTGCTCATAAAATTTCACCTTTTATATTTTCTGAATCAGAATTTGATCGCAGCGAAGCTATAGACTTTCAGAAAAAGGAGTCCAAGCTAAGGAGTCCAAGCTTTAGCTTGGGACAGCCAAACTAAAGTTTGGACTCCTGCCAAAATATTTATCTGAACAGCTATACGTTACTTCGTTTCAAAATTTTAGAATTTTCAGAAGAAATACTTGAGTCAGATTAAAAGTAACTTATTGATTTTTATGGTTTTTAAATATATAAATATAATAAAATCAATGACTTAATTGTAATGTGACAAAGTCGAATTAATTATTTGTAACGATTCAGCTAATCTCCAGTATTAAGTACAACGGATTGGGGGACTGATCAGATTGGTGTGTGATGTGTCTATAGTTATGAAGCTCGTTGAGGGTTGTTCGATAAGGCGAGCGACCGTTTTGTAGCAATCCGTTCACTCCCCTTTTTCTTAGTACTTAGGGACACCGCAACAAATAACTGACCTAGCTGCAGACCTGTCAGGTTTTAAAAACCTGACAGGTCTTAGGGTTCTCACGCGTATATTATTTCCTGCGTCTTCCCTTAATACAGAACAGTGATAGTACCTGAGTAGTTACAATTCCTTCAATAAGTTCGTTCAGCCTTTTTTCGATTCGGCATCGCTTCATAACGACGCTTAAATAGTGTCCTTGTCAATTTATCACCGCTTTCCAAGAGTGGGATAGCGAGATGATTCATAGTCAACAATCCTTAATAAATTCAACCGCGTTATCCAGAAGTTGCGCTATCGCTCTACCCAGCCTATATTTGCTACGAAATGCTTGCTTTTTTAAATACCTCGCTCCTTTAATCTGTTGTTGTCATTAATTGAGGAAAGATGCTAGAAATATCGGAACAAACATGACTAAAAGTCTTCCAATCAACAGTTCCTTTTTCATCAATCAGATGTCTTGTCGTGCCATTTTCAAATAAAGCAATGGATACTTGCTCCTGTGGAATAAAAGCGTCGATTTGTTCTAAATAAAATAGCTCTTTAATGTCTTCTTTATTTTCATATTGAGCCGCCTGCATAAGATTTGCTAAATGATCAACAATATAAGGGCTATGAGTCGTAATAAGCACATGCAATCCTGCATTCACTAATATGGCTAAAAATTCCGTCAATTTGACTTGAGCAGTGGGATGCAAGTTCATTTCTGGTTCATCGATGATAATCCAGTCGTTTTCTTTAGCCAAATAACGCAGATAAAGCACTAATGGGGCGAGTTCTTTCACCATTGAAGAAGCAATAGAAAGTTCCAGTTTCGTTCCGCCTTCCATTTGGAAAACCAATTCATTGCCTAGTTTTGAATCGTCAAAATCAACGCAACCCCCTAAAATATTGGTTTCTAAATATTCCGCTAGCTGCACATATTCTAAAATTTTTGGGGTTTTCTCTATTTCTTTCTGTCTCTGTTTCGGAGAAACCATGATAGTGCGTTGACCAAAGGGTAAAAATACCTGCTCAACTTGCCCTTCTTGGAACAAGGCTTTAAAAGTCCCTTCAGGTTGTAACTTAAAATCTATTCTCTCTGTAGGAAAGACATGAACTTCTGAATACAAATTTTTTCTTAATATATCAAATAATTGTCTTAAACAAAATTCTTGTATCATTCTGCGCGGCAGTTTATTGAGTATTTCACCTTCAGAGTAAAGATATAAAATGGATTCCCCCGCCTCTTTCACGACATTCAATGAATCTTCTTTATTACCAATAGACGATTTGCTAACAACCGGGCTGGCTATTATTTTATTAACC
>Ga0233403_10001500_pt1 | contig 10862 bp, 5 predicted proteins | sample Na_oxic_1_MG_FD_179866 | JGI IMG/M metagenome (GOLD analysis project Ga0233403, IMG submission 179866) | Seawater microbial communities from Saanich Inlet, British Columbia, Canada - Na_oxic_1_MG | ecosystem: Environmental > Aquatic > Marine > Inlet | place: Canada: British Columbia | collected...
CATCTGTCACATCTCGGAATAACTGTTCCGGTCGCTCTTTGCCATTTTCAAAGGCTCTCAAGGTTTCAGCAGCAAAAGTGACGACCGTTGCCCGGATACCATCGGCCCTTAGCATGGGATTTGTTGGACAGAAATTTCTGCGGTCATCACAGCTTTGGATGAGTCCTTTGTCCTTAGCGTATTGAATATAAGGAGCCGACCATCTATCTACCTCAATGTCATTATAAGGTTTGGTTGACGGTTGGGGGAATGCCTGCGGATGTCTACCACGTCGCAACATGGAATCAGTCGCTAGACTTTCTTCAAAGGCGAGGGCCAAAACCATGACAAATTCTTCACGAGTTGTCGCTTCAAAGGGGCCAAACCGATTTTGATTGCTGCGATTACTTTCAAGAATACCGGCTTTCCACAGCATCATTATGGGTTTGGTGTACCACAGATAGGGGCCAACATCTACAAATGGATAGTAACCGGTGAAGATGCTGTCACCATTGGCTGCGTGGATATCAATTTCTACCGGTTGCTCGAAAGTGGCAAAAGTTAAACCAAGGCTTTCGTAAAGGTTGAAATGAATGCCATCGGCTTGCCAGTCTACTTCAATGGGTCGTCCGTCAATTTTAACGGTGCTTGACGAAGACAAAGTAATTGACGTATCAATGGGCGTGATTTGGAAATCGCCATTGTTATTGTCAAGGTTCATCGTCATAGCAATTTTGGCTGTTTTTTCAGTTGTTTCCTCATTGACTTGTAAAATAACTAATCCATTACTATTATCTGCTACATAAGCATAGTCACCTGATATTGCAACATCCCAAGCATAAGTCGTATCATAGCGAGTTGCTAATACCGGATTAGTAGGATTACTAACGTCTATTACCTGTAAACCATCACCACCACATGCCATATACGCATAATTACCTAATACAATTCCTTGATAGCAAGATGTTTTTGTTTCAGTGTCATAACTTCCTACCCACGTAGGCATAGCGGGATTGCTAATATCTATCACTTGCAAACCGGTATTATGATCTGCTACATAAGCATAGTTGCCTGAAACTTCTACGCCTCCAAAGGAAATATCAGAGGTACTATAATTCCCTAAAATCTCAAAATTTGCAGGATTACTAATATCAACGGTATATAAGCCTTTATTCTTCTCATCAATATCATCTAAATACGCAAGACCAACTAAATACGCATGTTTACCAGAAACTGTTACTCCTGTAGGGTGCATCATCATATTAAGAGGATTATTAGGATCAAGTATAGTGGAATTCCTCCCATCTATTATTTTTATTTCATGATTTCCCATTGAAACAGGATGAGCTGGATCAGTGATATTTATAATATCTAAACCAATGAGTCCACCTGTCAGATAGGCATAATTACCAACGACTGCCATATCCATAGCTCTATCTGGTGTTCTACAATTTCCTACTTCTACCGGAGCAGTGGGATCACTAATATCTATCACATATAAGCGATCTTGTCCTATATAAACATGATTACCTGACACAACCACATTTGAAAAAAAACCTCTTCTCCATGCACCATCATAGCTTCCTACCAGTATAGGACTAGTTGGATCACTAACATTTACAATTCGCAAACCTTGAGTATCATCCACAAGATAAGCATAGTTACCAGATATAGCCACACCAACTACCCGACGTTCTGAATTCAGATCATCTAAACTCAAGTGTCCAACTTGAGTCAGGCTATTAATAATTATAGAAGTTTCACCGTTATCAGGATCATCTGCTACTTGTTCATCAGGCAAGCTATCTTCTTCACCAATACTATCGTTGGTATCTATGTCTTCAAACACCTGTTGAGCAGGTAAATCAACGGGTATGATCACACTAAAAAACCCACCTTCTGTTCCATAAGCAGTGACTTTTAAACTCATACCTGCTTTGGCTGTAGATGGCACAGACCAATTATAAGAAGTGGTATAACCAGGTAAGGCTTTAATTACTTCCCACGACTCCCCTGTTTGGCTCTGAGCTTCAATCACCATTTTCTCCACAGAAGCAAACGAATTGGTTTGTTGCCATGTTATCGAATATGCAGAACCCGCCTCCACATTTTCAGGAATATTAAGAATTGCCAACGCTGGTGTATCATTATTGGGGCTGACAATTACTTCAACTTCTTTTTTTACAAAAGGTCTCTCAGGTATTGTTTCTAAGGACGCTTTATACTTACCGGGTGTATGATAAGTATGTATAGTGTTATCATAACGGGCATAGCGGGACTCAGAACCATCACCCCAATCCCACTTCCATGTTTTTCCAGTTTCAGACAAATCGGTAAATTTAACTGTGAGTGGAGCCTTTCCAACAAGATTTGAAGATATGAAATCTACCGAATAAATATCATTTTTGCGATGTAGAGTAATATCATCATGTAAGTCATGAATAAGAGAGTTCTTTTTAGCCCATTGGTTAAGATAAGGCCCTGATGCCATTGAATTGATAGCGGTAGCTTCATTATCAAATGTTGTTGCTTGATAACGATAACGACTTTCCAGACTAACAATATTATCATTGTTGGTTCCGTGTTTCAGTGGAAAAACTGGATCAGAATCAGAAGCCACGTTAAATCTAGCCGCAATGCCTTGATATGGAACACCTTTAGAATTAGAACCCACAACTAAATAATTATTTCCACCAATTAGTTTAATATCTGTAAAATAGGAATAATCATTAGAACGATAATATTTCCAATCTACACTACTACTTGCCCAATCAGGTATTTTGAGCAGATAGCTATTATCGTCAGTGCTGGCAATAACAATAATGCTATCTTCATTATAAACTTCAATCACCTTCTCAAGGGTAAAATCACTATCAACATAATATTGTGATCGCATGACACCATCACTACTACTTAAATATAGAACATTATTAAAATATAGATCATGAATTTGGTTTCTAATGCTACGACGAGTAGCAGCAATAATTACATACTCACCCGAATTACTTTCATAACCTTGATTGCCAGAATCGTAATCGTAAAGATAACCATAGGATTTTTCCCACTGCACATCACCATTGCCATCAAATTTGACTACCCATAAATCAGTATCATAAGTAGTGTTAATAGCACCCACTATGAAGAAGCCATCATCTGATGTTGAAGTCACATGATTAACCTCAACACTATTACTGGGGTTAAGCTGTTTTTGCCATACCACATTGCCATCAGAAGTAACTCGAACCACCGAAAGGTCTTTATGACTAGGCTCAGAGCCAGCATCAGGTACAGCAAACCATTCACCAGCTACAATTAAATCATTACTATTTTCCATTTTTGTAATGGATTCAATCTTAAATTGGTTACCATCCTGTTCTTCAAAGGGAAGTTTCCACAAAATATTTCCCTTATCATCAATCTTGATGACAGAATTTTTGCATGTAAAAACAGAGTCTTCTGGGCTTACCCTTAGAATGTTATTAACATCACGTTGCGAGGTTTCCCCATAATATTTTTGCCAGATTGGAATACCTTCATGGTTTACTCTCATAATTGAGCATTCCCAACTAGGACGTTTTTCGGTACCACCGAATAGATAACCACCATCAGGGGCTCGGGCTAGTGAATAAAAAGCCTGTTTCCATTGACCTCTTGCTGGATAAGTTCGATAGTTTTGTCTTTGAATATCGACAAATTTATTGAGTGTCCCTTCTATTTTTAAACTTGCCGGTGTTCCTTCTTCTTTTATGGTAATAAAGCTGTTATGATAGCCATCATTTAAAAAATCACGAGTAACATTGGGATTAACAATGACATCTATCGTAGTCTTTGCACCGGGTGCAAGTGTTCTTCCAAAAAAAGGATGTATCTCAAAATAGTGAGAACCATCAATACTCCAGTTGATTGTTCTATTGGAAGTATTAGTGAGAGTATACTGTTTACTTCTAGGAAAATATCTAGTGTCCTCATAACCAACGAAATGAAAGGAAGATTCACCATCAACCGGTTCCACTCGGATATTGGGCAAATTCGTTTGACGTGTAACTGTTAAATACACAGAGCTACTCTTAGAAAATTCATCTGTTGTCATACATTTTAATCCATTTAAACCGGGAACAAGAGGAAGTTCAGGTGTTACCCAATAAATGGATTGTCCCTTGATTGCGTGATCAATTTCTATCTCAAAACTAGTACTAGTACTCTGATTTTCACAAGTTAATTCTCGAATGATTGACGTATCTTGAACAGTACCGGCTAATACTATACTAGCCGCAGAAGTTTTTATTTGCCCTTTATGACCGATTGGTTGAGTTAGCTTTAAATCTGGTTTATCACTGTCTGCCTCTTCTTCATTGATAAAACGGATACTAACTGGGATTTCAATTAAAGGCTGATTGACCGCAGTTGTTGCAATACTCACTGTCGCTTCAAAATTACCCAGCGTTGTACTTGCTAATGGGCATATTTCTAAATCAACAGAATCTCCAGAATTTTTAAGAATTACCGATTGATTGAATTGCCCATCCAAAGATACTTTAAAACGGTTGGGATCACTACCTGTTAATACTGGAGGTTGGATTGTAACCGAATCACCGTCCCCAAGCGAAATCGAACCACCTTCACATGGTGCTAAAAATTCTCCAGAACCAACAACATAGGGTAAGAAATTGATGGGATTAGGACCAAAAGAATGAATTTCACCATTGGGTTCAACCTCGTATACATGAGCGAGAAACGTGTCTGAAAAACATCTACCATCTGTTTTAGTTGCTTCCACACTACCACGGAAAACATCATTGAGTGGATGATATTGATACTCATGGCAAATTCGTTCACCAAGTGGATCATTGGATTCCAAAGTTTCACCATCACCAAAATTCCAGACAACTTTGGTATAAGGAATAGAAGCTTCTTGTTCAAATCGTAGACAAGCGCGTAAAGGATGATTGCGATCAAAGGCTTCTTCGGTGATTTTTAGGTTGGCGGGTTCGCATTGGATACTCAAAAAGTATTGTATATTGTCAACCAATGAACCATCAGAAACTTGAATCTCAACATTGCCTGATTCCGTTGGTGCTTTTATATTATGGCTGTATTCACCATTCTGATCTAATGTGGTTGTCCATGACTTTTCTGAGGTTTTGATCGTCACTGTACCATTAGTTACCGGCTCTTCGGTATTATAGATAGCATTACCAGATACATTGACGGTTGCCTGTGCATTGGTAGCCGTTGGATTAAGCGTAGCTGTTAATTCAATTTCAGTGGGAATTGCTACTATACCGGAATCAACAATATTAACAGTTATTCTTTTGGTATTAACATAACCTAAACCATCCCCAACTTGAACGCCTATATCAATGGTTTTATTGGTGGGTAAAATTGAAGGCGTAAAATTGACTACGCTATAGTCGGGATAATTTTGGTCATAATTAAGAGAGCCTGATTCTACACACCAAACAAAAAAAGCACTCCCATCATCATCAACCGTAGCATTTGCTTTTAAAGAAATGGGTTGATTTAAGTAAATAGTTTCAGGCACATCAACTATATTAACCGTCGGCAAAACGACACCCGATAAAGGTATTTGTTGTTCATAGTCGTTGCCGATACAGGTGACGTTTGCCTTTATACTGACAGATACCAGTAATAAGGACAAAAAAACTATCATTTGACTCAATAATACTTGGCGAGAAAATATCGTGTTCATGAGGTAAAATCTCCTAATATATCAATTGTTATAAATAGTAGGTGGTTGTCCAAGAATAAATTTAACGCTTTAATCTTGTGATAACTTACCATTCGGTCAATAAATTTCAACTTCTTATAATTTTCAGCCTGAAATTTACGGCGCGTGGTACTAGCTAGTTTTAATTTGCTGTTGCCTTCATTCTTGCACGCATCTCTTTCATCGCATTTCTATCGTCACAATAAATCGTAAAATGCCTTGGTTCATTTGGGCACTCCATTCCGCAAAGATGCATCCCCGTTCTCCAATCTTCGGGGATGGTTTTGATAATTGAAGCACACCGAGGACACCTCAGTTGTTGCCCGTCTCGAACAAGTTTAAGTGCATCAACACCGGTTATATCTGTCGTGACCAAATGTATCATTTTCTATCTCCCAATAGGGTGCGTTTCTATTTTCCCGCTTTGAGCAAGAACTACAAAGTATTTCTAACTCTCCTCATCGCAAAGGCGCATATCGCCAGTTTGATCGTATGAATAGGCTCTACAAACTGTTGCCGCAGTTTCAGCTCTAGTCATTTTTTGAGTAGGCTTGAAAGTATTATCTGGATGTCCTCTCAAAATGTTAAGTTCTGAGAGTTCACGTATATACTTACAATACCATTGTAAATGACTGACATCTGTAAACTGCGCTGGACACAACGTATTAAAATGTGAAAAAAAACTCATCAAATTAAATACTTCTGCAATGATTTTTGCAGCCGCAACCCGACTGATACCAATATCTGGTCTAAATTCACCATTGGTAAAACCGGTAACAATTTCCTTATCCGTTGCGTATTGGATGTATCCAGAAGCCCAGTGTTCCTCTAGTACATCAGAGAAACTCGTTTCCGTTTTTTGAAAATCATTATCTTTATGAAAAGGACTGGCTAGTAATGCCATTTTCAGGAACTCGGCCCTTGTCACTTCTTGGTGAGGTCTAAAAGTACCATCATCAAACCCTTCAATGACACCATTTTGTAGTAATACCAAAATTGGCTTCGTGTACCATTCGCTGGGATTTAAGTCTGTGAAAGGCGTACCGGGATATACCTCTATTTCGTAAATGCTTGATAATCCCTCGTCATCAGTAGCTTCAATGACAAATTTATACACCCCTTCTGATGAATATCGGTGATCAAAGTGTGTAGGAATACCTAATCCACCAGTATCACCTCTTCCATCAGGTTCACTGAAGGAGATTTGAAGCTGAATATCTTCGCTTGGTGTGTAATCATCACTAACATAAGTATGAAACCGATAAGCAAAAAAATCATCCGCATTTCGGTCTACATACACTTCAATTTCAGGGGGCTTGTTAGGTGATCGTAATTTGACGTAAAAATCTCCGTGTGATTCCTCGTTAAAATTGCTAAATTTCAACCTTATAAATCCCGGTGAATAATCCGATGGTAAACACAAAGGATCAATTACGCTTATAACATCATCCTCAAATCCATAAGATTCAACGGAATGTCCATTAAAACTAATTTCTCGGGGCCATTCAGTATAGTTACTGTCCAAATTTGTTCCATTGGCAAAAGTGTCACTCGAATTATCATTATGAAAGTGAAAAAATTCGTACTTCCAATCGGGAACATTAACTCTCCAATCAGCATCCCAAATCATGAGTCGATGAAAGAAATATTGTAAAGAAAAATCAAATTGCTTATTTGATAAAGACAATTTTGAAGAAAAATGGGAAACTGGTTTATCTTTATCAGGATCAATTTCATCTTCTTCAATAGCTTCGATACCACGCTCAAAATTACCCAGCATTCTAATTTGATAGTGGGCTGAAAGACAGTCTCCCTGATTGACCTCAACACCACGGTTGACAACATTGTCATCCATATTATTATCCCATGGATTGTAATCATAGAGCTTTTCTTCACCCCTATAAATTCGTAAGAGTAAATCTTTTTCCACATTAACTGGGGGAAGTGTTTTTAATTCTCCGCCACTGACAGAAAAACTAACTTTTGAAGGGGCAGTAAACATATCATAAACGTAAGGAACTACTTCATTTCCAATAGTGACTCCTGTGGCAGCCACTTTGTAATAAGCACCAAACATATTTTTGAAGATGATTCCCGTTATCGCTTTCACACTGTCTTTAGCTTCTCCAGCAATAATGTCATTAAGCACGAGTTTCAAAAGAGATTCTAAAATACCGTTGGTTTCTAAAGCATCAAAAAAGCCAGCCAGTTTTTTCATGGCATAATCGTAGCTGAAAGGAATATCTGACGACAAAACAGCCAAAGATAACTTCTTTTGTATTTTCAAGACAATCTTTTCATAAATATCTTCTGTTTTAATAAAAGATGTTCCTTTTAGCTGTATTTTTTTTACCAATGCCGAGAGGCTTTCAAGTTGAAAGACATCTTTAACTAACTTATTAATTTCAAGTTCAAGTTTGTCAGATTGTAGCGGTTCTAGCTTAAGCAAATCAACCAATTGATCAATAAAGGTCACAAGGGTTTTAGCAGTGTAATAGTTTTCAGCCCAGTTCTTCTTTTTCTCAGGATCATCACAATGTCGGTAAATTTCTCCAACCACTACAACCGCAGCATGAGCCCCTGCACGGAGTATACTTACCGTCTTTCCACTCAGAAGGCTACGCATCTTTTGTATTTTTTCGGCATTCTTATCTAGCCAGTTGTTCAAATCCTCTTTACTCTCATTGCTTTGCATATCAGCAAAGGTTTTTATTGTCAGATTAATGCCCTTGATCAGGTTAAACCACGTAGCACGTCCTTCTGGAGTATTGATATCCCAGTTAGTGAAATCATGTACTAAATTGATTTGATAGTCAGCTAAACTATTTGAATTTAACCGTTCCAAGTCAAATTCAGTTTCCTCACTACTGACAATTTTTAAGGTAGGAGGATAAAGTTTAAAATCTACATTAATTAACCCTTTTTTAGCCTTCAAAAGACCAATACTTATATTTTCATCTTTTTCAAAATGATCGTCTTCATCAATATAAACACCATAATAAATGGCTTTTGGGTTAGTAACGATAAGTTTACCTTCATTAAATTTATCTTCATCCACCATAAAATCACCCCGTTTAACTTGTTGCGGGGCTCTTATACCTCTTCTCAGATTAGAGGCATTAATAAGAGTTTCAAAATCAACAGTCGTTAAAACTTTTTTAGCGACTTCATTCACTTTGCCAGCAAGTGTTGGATGTTTCCAATAGTCTAATGGCGCATCATCACGTTGAACAAGAGAGCGAACTTCATCTACTAATCCATTAAATGAAGAACGTGACTTAATTTCAGGAACAAGAGCCTGTTGAATATCCGTTCTCACGCCTAAAAAGGAAGGATGAAGCAATACTAATGACACCGCCGTGGACTCTGCATTCAGTGCTACTTTTCCGGTATTTTCTCCAAACACGAAACTGAGTAATACCGGGTCAGTACCATTACGAACCATAACAACATCTTTATTTTTATTGACTTTAACGTTACTAGGCACTCGCTTTCTTGTACGTTGTTGATCAATACGTTGAGATTTTCCAACCGTACTACTGAGTACGGAATTTTCATTGGCAAGAATTTCCTCACCGACAACCACAGCAATATCTTGTGTGGAAAATACCACGCTTGAAAAACAAACAAACACCATTCCCACTAGGGAAAGTACGGTTACTCTGAAATATGTACTCATTTTGTATACTCCATATAAAAAGTTAATTGGTTTTCACACAGCCCACTATACACTCATGCGGTATATTTTTTCACGGGCATCAGATAATTGCATAATCCTATTTAACATTGAATTGAGTCATTATCAACACACTGTTTAAAAAAATTTACATTTTTTTCGTAAGGATTGTTATGCCAAGTTTAAATTTATAGCTAATTTGAACTAATTCCACAATTTAAATAAGGTCAATTATATGATTTTATTTACGATAATGATACTTACAAGAAGCAACAATAATAGCCTCATCGTCAACTTTATAAACTAAACGATGTTCATCATTAATTCTTCGTGACCAATATCCACTTAAATTATGTTTTAATGCTTCTGGCTTACCAATACCAGAATAAGGTTGACGACGAATATCCTTAATTAAATTGACAATCCGCTGATGTAACTTCTTATCTAAGGTTGCCCACTCAGTAAAATGTTGAAAAGCAGTTTCTTCAAAAATAATTTTTTTCATTGCAGTTCATCTAAATTGACAGTCACAAGGTTCCGATCATGAGAAATATTATCTATCGCCTTTAACAGATGTGCCCTATTAGCCGGCGATGCCAACAAATAAGCGGTTTCATCCTCTTCAATTTGTTGTGCTTCACAGACAGCAATCTCAAGTGCTTTATGCTTGAACTGAGTTTTCAACGCCTCAAGAAAATTAATATCTAATTCATCGGCATGGGTTCTATAAATTGTGTACATTAATTACCTCGTCAACTTTATTAATAAAAGTTAAACATGATTTACAGTTAAATAATTTCTCTTGGTTTAATTTGAGACAATATCCTAATAATGACCACGCGCCTGCATCATGTAAACCGCTGCGTCATCTTCATCAAATAATGCTAACGCATTGCCCCGCTTTGTATTCATTGAGTGCCTGTCTTAATCGGAGCGCATTGGCAGGATGCTGTAAAAGATACTCAGTTTCATCTAGTTCTGGATCAACCTCAGACTCAATTTTTTTCTCTTCTTGGTAAAGTTCATACGCTTGCTTTAACAGACTTAATTTTTGGGAAACTAAGCTGCCTATCCAAATGGACCACAGACCCAAAAATGTAACGGCTAAATCGGTAAATAGCCAAAATGGGTGGTTATGTAGTATCCAAAAAATAATAAATATCAAAAAGAATAGATTGGAGAGCGCGACGGTTTTCATGCTTTCCATGAGAAACAAGTTACTATCTTGTACTAATTGAACAATATACCGCCTATTTTTTGCCGTTACCCTTTTTTGACGTTTTTTAAATTGGGTTGATAGTTGAGCCATAAAATTATCAATCGGATTTTTAGGGATCCCTTTGATAAAGGCGGCAATAACCAGCCCTAGATAAACACTTATAAATAAAAAATTATCTGTCATTTTAAACCTCAATTTGGGTGTCCATCATATTCAGTTTTGTATAAGTTTATTGGTTTTCACACCGCACATCACCACTT
>Ga0233403_10001501_pt1 | contig 10854 bp, 11 predicted proteins | sample Na_oxic_1_MG_FD_179866 | JGI IMG/M metagenome (GOLD analysis project Ga0233403, IMG submission 179866) | Seawater microbial communities from Saanich Inlet, British Columbia, Canada - Na_oxic_1_MG | ecosystem: Environmental > Aquatic > Marine > Inlet | place: Canada: British Columbia | collected...
TTTATAGTGGCACGGTCTGAGTTTTGCAAATCCCTATCCGGTTAATCCTTAAATCCGTTTAATCTTGTTCGCATTTCTTCCATGAATTTTGCAAGTCCCTCCACTGATAAATTATTTTGCAACGACTCCTATGTCTTTGTGTCTTGACATGAGTTTTCATCACCTAAATCACGCCAAGCATCTAGTAACAATGCACCGGTGACTCCGGCACTGAGAACTATCTGTGCCAATGCCACATCCGGGGCAGATAAACGTGCCCAAGTCAAAGCCATCAGTAAACCAAACGCCATAAACCGCATGATTGCCTGATACCCATCGGAAATCGTCAACGATTGCCACGCCACCCAAAATAAGGCGAGTGCTAAAATACCATCAAATATCCAATTCAGTACACTCATTTAGAATTTTCCTTTCCGTTCGGGATTTTTTTGAGCATAGCAAAAACAATCATACCATTGACTATGCCAAACACCAATGCCACCGTCATTAACGGAGGCAACAAATAAAACAAACCCTCATGCTGGATAAACAACCAATAAGCCACCCAAAATTGGGCCATGATATGCGTCATCGCTGCCGCAATACTATACCCTATAGGGCCGCACCCTTGTCCCGGTAACTGACTGAGCAACGCCAGTACGGCGGTACTCGCCAACGCGCCGATCAAACTCAGAATAAAAGTAGGTGACAAAAATGTACCTATCAGCAAACTACCCGCTAATACCCGCAACAAATTGACCCAGGCTGCCATTCGCCAACCAAATAGCATTAGCACTGCAATTGTGATAACATTTGCCAACCCCGGTTTAACGCCGGGCAACGGACTCGGCAACGCACTTTCAGCGATATGAATAGTAATTGCTAACGCAGTGAGCCAAGCGATACGATGATCATCGCGGCTCGTTTGAATAAAATATTTCTGTGGCATTGAAATTGATTTTCCGGCTATGTTTTAGCCCAACAAGTTATTTTTCAAAAAAACGTAAATTGGTATACAGAACGTACTTAGGCGATTTCCGAGAAAGAATTGACCGGCTTAAAATAGCCAGGATTCGGATTCGTCTGGCAGCAACGGGTCTATTGTTTTTCAAAAATCGCCTAAAAATCTGTGACAATTTTTGAAAGTTTGCTAACCAATTTTAGTCTAAAAATTGGTTCATCGAGTTTTAGAATAGGTTCATACCAGGTTGCCATCATGACTTACAGCGTCAAAGAAATATTCTACACCTTACAAGGCGAAGGCCTACACACTGGCCGATCCGCCGTATTCTGTCGATTTACCGGGTGCAACTTGTGGAATGGCCGTGAAGCGGATCGCGCTCAGGCGATTTGCCAATTTTGTGATACTAACTTTATTAGAACCGATGGACATGGTGGGGGTCAATTTGTGTCGGCTCAAGCATTGGTTGAACGGGTAGCCGCAACTTGGTTGCCAACCCCACGAGGCCGTCCTTTTGTGGTCTGCACCGGCGGAGAGCCATTGTTGCAATTAGATACACCACTCATTCGTGCATTCCATCAAGCCGGCTTTGAAATTGCTATCGAAACCAATGGCACACTGCCAGCCCCCCCAAATATCGACTGGATTTGTGTCAGTCCCAAAGCCAACGCACCATTGGTACAGCGCAGTGGAGACGAACTAAAATTAGTCTTTCCACAAGCCAATGCACCCCCTGAAAGTTTTCAACAGCTTGATTTCAAATACTTTTTCTTGCAACCACTGGATGGCCCCAAGCGCAATGTTAATACTCAACTCGCGTTACACTACTGTTTGGAACATCCACAATGGCGATTAAGTTTGCAAACGCAGAAACTCTTAAGGATTCCTTAGAAACGATAAAACCGTTTATAATAAATTGTTAACATTTTTTTGTCTCATCAAGAAATCCGATTTTTCTGAATTGCTCGGATTCCTAAAAAAAAGTGACAATTATCAATATTTTCAGCAAATATTTTGCTACACTTTATAAAAGTGACGAACTATTTGGGCAACCACAACGGATTGGAACAATCTAATCTTGGTAGTTATTAAATCATTCACATTCAAGGAGCTTGTTATGAAAAATCCCTCAATCATTCAGACTTATGCCGCGCTCTTGCTGATAAGTTTTTTTTCTGCCATGCAAGCTGCGGCAGCCTTCGATCCAAACTCCATTGGCATGGTGGATATGATACAGGGCGAAGTGTATGCCCATTCTCATACCGGGGAAAAACGCCAACTGAGCCGCAACGCGCCTATCTACGAGGGTGATACCATTGAAGCCTTCGGCAACGGGGCTGCGGTGATCGTTTTCAAGGACGGTACCCAATGGGATATCTATGATGAGTCGAAACTGTCGATTCTCAAATACCATTTTACCGAAGGGCGCGAAGGCTCTCCAAACGACGGTGCCATCTTCCGAATACACCTCGGAGCGTTGACCTATTTCAGCGGCACTCTAGGGGACTCTGGGAATTTCCGCGTTGAGATAAAAATACCAAACATACCAAAGTTACCACACTCCTCCATTTACCCACTAAAAGGGGCAGTCATGGCTTGTCTAACCTTTAAGCCGGTCATCACAACATGTAAAATGCCGGAAGGAATGGCCATCGTGACTTATTTGAACCGAAAACCTTCCGGCGAAAATTTCAACGACAGCGACAAACACACTGATGAAAAAGCTAAGATAACGGAATGGCTCATCTACAACAAATGGTGGTTTATCAAGGATAGCCGCGGCCATCTGGTGAGAATTCATGATGAAAAACTGGCGCGTTTCGCCGCCAGAGATGCATTTCGTCACGCGGGGTATCCGCTACCAGAGTTGCTAATATTTGGCAACCGACTCTCTCGGTTTATCGGACGTGTTATTGGAAGTGTGATCATAAAAACAGAAAACAGATTGATTGAGGATTCCATTCCCCATGACGGAGGCGGCAGCAGTACTTTACCACCGGCTTCCCCAAACCAATAACCAACGGGCAATTCCGGTTTTAACCGGATAAAAGGTTTTTTCTAATCACGCCAACCGGCTGATTTAACACGGTCAAAGAAATCCGATTTGTTGGATCGGATTTCTAAAACGTTGGTATATATCACGGCTTGCCCGTTTGACAAAGCTGAGAAAGTTGTTCGGCTTTGTCATCCGCGTAGGCACACACCACCCATTGACGGCGATGATGTTTAATCAGCTTTTTCACTTGCTCAGCTTGAGTCAGCATCCCACGTTCTATCGTCTTGATAACAATCGACTGCACTCGGCTTGGTAATTGATACCAAGCGGCTAAGCCAACATCAATAATTGTTCGTTGAGCATGAGGTTCCCAAGGGCCGTACTTGGCTGCATAATAAAAAGCCGCGAAAAATGCCTGATCATATTGTTTCAAATAGCGATGCTTCAACAACAGAATATTATCCCAAATCAGCGGATTGGTTGGATTATTTTTAACCGCCGCTAAATAAACCTTCAACGCCTGCTCAAAAGCCGCTAACTTATCCTCTTGACTCTCCGCTATCTTACTCCCTTGCCAATAATAAACTGAACCCATAATCATCAATAAACCGGGATGATTGGGTGTCCGTTGTAAAGCATAAGCAGTGGCATCATGGGCACTTGTCCAATCAGAGAGAACTATTTCTTGTTGTGGCCATTTTTCCATAGACACTCGTACCTGCCTGGCAATCAAATCAGCCACGCCCCAGCTACCAGCCAGTGCAATCAGATAGAGCAACGCAACCATCAAAATCACCATCACACTTTTTTGAGCGAACCGAACCGGTTTTGAAAACCGAGTTTCTTCTAACTGATTCATTCGTCTCGGCAAATAGGCCGCCACCCAGCCCAAAGCCAAAATCAACATAAACGTAGCCGCATTGGCCGGAATTTGTAGATTGAAATCAACGGTACTATGTATCAGCAACGCCGTCATCGCCATAGTGACACCAAAAGCCATGCCTCTATTAATAGAACTTCGGCGACGATACAAAGCTGCCAGTACTACTGCCAACGTCAACAAAACCGCCATCCCTGACAACAAAAAACCCACAACACCGGTTTCAGCCGCAAATTCCAAATAATCATTGTGCGCGTGATCATAATAGCTTGTTAAATCAGAGCCTTGATAATGGGGAAAATTCGTATAATAACTCCCCAATCCAGAGCCGGTCCAATAAAAATCCTGCCAATATGTTAAACTAAATCCTCATTGTTTCCAATGAGAACTCGTCTTCAAAACAGTACGTGAGACTTTCACCTCATACTGCTCCTCTCTATACAATGTCATTTTACCGACAGTGCGTGTTTGGCTTTGATAATTTTGGTTATTATACCTTTCTTTTTGGCATGTCGTCTCTGGTCAAGACTTCCATCCGTTCTGGTTTTGGTGTCGTGACAGTGTCGATGTAACACTTGCAAGTTTTTTGCTACGTCCGTCCCACCGCAAACCTTGGGTATAATATGGTCAATCTCTGTTATCGAATCGTGTTTGAACAGTTCTTTACATATATTACAGCGGAATTTTTGTTTCTCCATATATTGTTCTTTCCGTGTTTTTTCCGCTCTGTTCATTATCCTTCTTTTGTTCCAGTATTCTTCCTGACCATCGAAAACGTGGTGTTCGCTTTTGATTTTGATATGTCTTGTGATTTTGGTACTGGCCATTTCGTACAATGTATTGTTACTGGTTTTGAAAACCCAGTTTCTTTTACCTTCTTTATGCCAGTATTTGTCCTTAATCCATTCCTTGCCTTTGTTTAAGTGTCTACCTTTTGCCCATTTCCATAATCTTTCAAATACATAGTGGTCAATCGGGCTAAATGTTGCTTTTGCTACATTACTGCTGTGGTAGTTAGCCCATCCTCTTAATACTGGATTCAATTTTCCTATTAAGGATTCTTGTGATTGACCGCAACTTGTTTTACATATATCTTTGATTTTTTTCTTAATGGACTTAATTGACTCTTTTGATGGTTTAATTAAAGTTACCTTTTTGGTGCTGTTTATCTTATATTTCCTTATATTGCAACCTAAGAAGTCAAAACCCTTTTCTACATTTGTTATTCGAGTCTTTTCTTGACTTAGTTTAACTCCCATTTTCTCCATACACCAATTCCTTATTACTTCTTTTAATTCCTCAATTATCCATCTTTCCTTGGCAATTACTACCAAATCATCTGCGTATACAATTGTCTGAACCGCTTTGTCTCTTCTTTGTAACTGTCCAGTTCTTTTTCGGTTCTCCCAAGCCCAATTGTCTATCATTGTTTCCATGCCGGTAAATGCTATGTTTGCTAGTAACGGACTGATTATTCCACCTTGAGGTGTTCCGGTGTCCGTCTCTATGTATTCTTGATTTACCGTTACGGCTCCACTTTTAACTAAATTTCTGACAGTAGCTACAATTTCATTGTCCTCTGCTATTACTTGATTTTTTATTATAGCTTCTGTCTTGATATTATTGAAAAAGTTCTCCATGTCTGCTTCAAGTACCCATGCTTCATTTTTGAATCTCAATCCTAAGAATATTTGTGCAATAGCGTCTTTGGTACTTCTCATTGGTCTAAACCCATAAGAGTTAGGTTCTGCTATTACTTCATAACATGGTTCAATAATACCTTTTAACTTAGCTTGATAAACTCGGTCTTCTATTGTAGGGATGCCTAAAGTCCTCATCTTTCCGTTTTTCTTGGCGATTTCTGATTGTCTAACTGGACTCCATTTTCTTTTAATCCCATCTTTTAGATTTCCGGCCAATTCCATTCTTTGGGCTGGGTTTAACAATTTTATTCCATCCACACCGGCCGTTTTCTTGCCTTGATTATCTTGTGTTACTCTTCGGGTACATATCAGATTGTATGCTTTTGATTTGTACAATATTTTTCTGAATTTTCGTACTTTCTTTTTATCGCCAAACTTTTCTGCACTTGCTATGCTTCTCTGAAGTCGGTCAACATGGCGTTGGCATTTCTTCCAGTTAATTGTTGTCCATGCCTCCCCCAGTTGTTGTCTGTTCAACTTAGGGGAGACTTTGTTCAAGTCTTCCTCTTTCATTGGAATCTCCACTTTTTGATTAACATATTTGTTATATACAGTGGATAAGTGGGCATATATTAATCATTACAATTAACCATTAGCTTTTTATCCAATCCTCTACCATCACTGGCGTATCTCATGTCTGAGACCGTTTTTATCTTGACCTTTTCAGGTCATCTTAACCTTTTCAGGTTATAACCCTTGTGATGGTTTACCACGTTTCATGTTACTGGCTTTATTTCATACTTAGATGGTTACTATGCGCCTATGTGCTTTGTGGTTACTGAGCTTTTTACTCCAAATCTGCTTCCTACACACTTATAGGTGTAACTGATATTTATCCTATTCATATATTAAGACACTTTATTCCGTAACTTCACTTGTCAGTTCATCGTATATGATTTGCAGACGGGTAAGCCCTAATATCTGGGCTTCTAGCCGCCGTTATTCCCGGCTTAATCCAAATATCGGACATATTCCGGTATCTAAATGGGTAAGTTATGCCTTCATTGAGTAACACAACGGGGGTAGCCTTTCAACCCCATAAATAACATAATTGTAATTCCTTATTTCTAAGAAATCCTTCTTATTGGCTTGATTTTACTCAAGTTTCTAAGAAAACGTGTCGCACGAAATAGTATATATATCAACTTCATCGCGAGTTTCAGTTACCAAGCGCGTTTCTTCGATGCGCTTCGCCACCTTTTCAACCCCAAACCAAGTACCCACAATAAAAATATCAATCACAATCAAACTCACCAACAAAATAACCGTAGCGCGACTGGCTTGTCGAGACAAAATTAACCCAATAGTTCCGGCAATAAAAATACTGGCAAAAAAGGCCGTGTTTCCCATACGCGAATGACTCAAAACCAACGCCGTCACCATCAATATCAAAGACAGCCTTAAAACCATTTTTTGACTCAATATCCATGCTAACACCATCTGAAATCGTTGTCGCCAAGTATCAGGAAAAGAACCCTTTCCTAACTGGGCAATCAATAACCCAATGCCGACTGACAGGCACATTTCCAAATAACCAGCAAAATGATTACGATTAATAAAGGTGCCCGTTGCCAAACCCCGCCCATGAATTTTTTCCTGAAAAAAACCATATTCCAATCCCGACAAAGTCATCAGACTGCCATAAATCGCTTGAAACAGCCCACTCAATACCAAAGCATAAGCCACCCAACGCAAACGAGTCGGCGTGTTGACAACCAATAACGTTAACGTAAAGAGCAACACATAACTCAAACTCTTCAGCCAACTTTCAACCGTCATAAACGGAACCACCGACAAAGTCGCATAAGTGGGTGTCGAAAAAGCATGTATTTGAGCCGCTTTTGGAGAAAGCCACTGAACCCAAGAAATAGGCAACGGAACACATTGAAAACCAATATAAATAAGCCAGACAAGCCATAACACCAGTACCGGTATCGCTTTATAAAAAACTGGGGTGAATGTCAGTCTACCCCGCAGAGTTTGCGATAACCAAAGCAATGCTAAGCCAAATAGAAAGACTTCCATAATCGCCCATGCCCAAGCATGATTGCTCCCAAACGGCAACGGCAGCCAAACAATTAAAATCAACAAACCAATAAAAATACTATTCATCTATTTATTTCAAATTTGAAATTCACTTTACAAAACAAATTGTGTCATGTAGTTTGGTGAATGATATAATTTTAAATGTCTGAATCAGAATTTTCCGAATTTGAGAATTTTCAGGATAAAATGTCTGAATCAGAATTTTCCGAATTTGAGAATTTTCAGGATAAGTACCCGTCCAAAAGTTTTCAGGTATTTTTACTACATAAACGATTGTTTTTATTCTCTTTTTTTAAAATATCTGAACGGGTACTTAGGTAACTCGCAAAAAATAAAATACCCATCCGGGGCTGGAACAACGGATTGGGGTAACCACAAGGGATTACCCCAACATCATCAATGACCGTAGGGGCAATCCTTTATGGTTGCCCCCAATCCTTTATGGTTGCCCTGGTAGATTATTTTTGGCGAGTTGCCTTAAAATGATTACCTGGACAATAATCTGATACAACGCTCATAAGTAAAAAGGAGTCAATAGCACACAATGACGAAAAAAACTGAAAAAACTGAAAAAACGACCAAGTCGTCACCACCGCAACCGAGTGCAGCCGCAACAACCGTCAAAAAAACCATAAAAATTACTGATATGCCACTCGAAGAGCGCCCACGCGAAAAATTATTGCAACGTGGTGCTCAAGCCTTAACGAATACTGAACTGTTAGCGATATTCTTGCGTACCGGTGTTGCCGGTAAAACTGCCCTGGATTTAGCCAGAGACTTATTAGAAGAATTTGGTGATTTGCGCCGCCTATTAGGTGCTGATAAGAAACAATTCTGCAAAGCGAAGGGATTAGGCGATGCCAAATACGTTCAACTCAAAGCCTGCGTTGAACTGAGTCGTCGCTACCTCCGCGAATGTTTAGAGCGTGGCGATGCCTTAACCAATCCTGACGATACGCGCAATTTTTTGATGTCCGAACTGAGTGGTAGAGATTATGAGGTATTTGGTTGCTTATTTTTAGACAACAAACATCGACTGATTAACTATGAAGAACTGTTTTATGGCACCATAGACGGTGCCAGCATTTATCCTCGTGAAGTCGTTAAGCGTACTTTGCAACATAACGCCGCCGCGTTGATTTTAGCACACAACCATCCCTCCGGAATAGCAGAACCCAGCCCGGCTGATATTAGCATCACCAAACGGTTGCGGGAAGCATTAAATTTAATTGATGTGCGAGTATTAGACCATTTTGTGGTCGGAGACGGTTATTGTGTTTCGTTAGCTGAAAGAGGTTTGGTATAATTGCATTTTTATTTTACCCCCAGCGATTAGTTGGACTCCAAAGCTTTAGCATTTGAAAAAAATCCTTTTTCGCCATCTTAGATGGTAGTTATTATATGAAAATATTGGTTGTGATTTTGTCATTATTGTTTTTTTACCTACAATATCATCTTTGGCTTGGTAAAGGCAGTTATCAAGAATATAATACCCTAAAACAAATCATCGAACGGCAGCGGCAACAAAACGCTGCCCTTCAAATTCGTAATAATGCACTCGCTGCTGAGGTGGCCGATCTCAAAGGCGGATTAGAGGCTATCGAAGAGCGAGCGCGTTTGGAATTAGGTATGATTAAACGAGGCGAGGTTTTTTATCAAATTGTCGAATAATACTCCTAACTATTGGGTGATTGTGCCGGCCGCTGGGATTGGTTCCCGAATGGGTAGCCACCGCCCAAAGCAATATTTGCTCTTGCATGACAAGCCCATTTTGCAACATACCTTAGAGCGGCTCAATTTACCTCAGATTGCCGGCATCGTCGTCTGTCTGGCTGACGAGGACCCTTATTGGAAAACACTCAGTTTACCAAGGCCGGTGATACGTGTCAGTGGTGGCACGGAGCGTTGCCACTCCGTATTAAATGGCTTACAAGCGTTACCGCAATCAGCGCAACCGACGGATTGGGTGTTAGTGCATGATGCCGCCAGACCTTGTGTGCGAGTGGCCGATATTGAAAAACTCATGACTCAACTGGCCCACGATCCAGTTGGTGGACTCCTAGCAGTGCCGGTGCGCGACACGATGAAACGGACTCACTCCAATCTCCTCAACGCTCAGCCCGAACCGAAACGCTTAGAAGTCATAGAAACCGTGAACCGTGAAGGCTTATGGCATGCACTGACACCCCAAATGTTCCGTTTAGAAGCGTTGTCCAACGCGCTGCAAAGTCTTTTGAGCCGTAATGAATTAGTCACTGATGAGGCACAAGCGATGGAAAAACAAGGATATCGTCCAGTCCTCATTGAGGGACATGCAGACAATCTCAAAATAACACATCCACAAGACTTGAGTTTGGCAGAACTTTACTTACAACAACAGTTTTCACAATGAAAGTTAAAACCGGATTAGGACAAGACAGTCATCGTTTCGATTTTGAAAATAAGACCAAAAAATTAATATTGGGGGGCATCGTTTTTGACGATGCACCGCCGTTACTCGGCAATAGTGATGCCGACGTGGTATTACATGCCGTGTGTAATGCCATTTCCGGTGTGACTGGGGTCAATATTCTTGGTCGAATTGCTGATGTGTTGTGCGAAAAACATGGGATTCGTGATAGCCGCATCTATCTACAAGAATCTCTGAAGTATTTAAATGATTGGCATATTTGTCATGTCTCATGCAGCATTGAATGTAAAACACCCAAAATCACGCCCAAAATAGCGGCGATGAAAGCCAGTCTCAGTGAACAGTTGGGGCTGCAGCAAACCGAAGACGTGGGCATTACCGCCACTACCGGAGAAGGTTTAACCGCATTTGGGCGCGGAGAAGGCATACAGGTGTTATGTATTGTTACCGCGGTGAATGAGGTACATACTCATGAAAAATGAAAAATGAGTCTTGTAATAATAAGTCGATAATTTGGCTAGGGCGTGTCATCAATTAAAGAAGTTGACAAAATAGAAATAATTAGGGCAACCATAAAGGATTGCCCCTACATAATGTGATGACACGCCCTAATGATTCCGTTTGATTTTTAGTCCTCATAAGGTTATCGAAAAACCGCATTAAGTCATTGATTAATAACCTAAAAATTAATTGTGTGCCCTTTTTAGGTTTCCGGGATACACACAATCAGTTCACATTTTTGAGCTTCAAAGAAATCCGATTTATCAACCAAACTTGGGCCACACGAAAACAATAGGTTACCAGAATACTTCATTTTTTCCTGAGCCGATTAAAACTATGACCACCAAAAACTAAAAACTTTATGGGTTAGCCGATTGG
>Ga0233403_10001502_pt1 | contig 10849 bp, 8 predicted proteins | sample Na_oxic_1_MG_FD_179866 | JGI IMG/M metagenome (GOLD analysis project Ga0233403, IMG submission 179866) | Seawater microbial communities from Saanich Inlet, British Columbia, Canada - Na_oxic_1_MG | ecosystem: Environmental > Aquatic > Marine > Inlet | place: Canada: British Columbia | collected...
TCCAATCATCAAAAGGTACTCCAAAACCCCGTTTTGCTCTGTAGATTATATCCCTATCCACATGTTTACTTGCGATATTCTTCAATATATGTTTCCCTTCACGCGATTTTACTTTGTGTTTACCAGCCAAAGAAAAAGCAAATTCTGCTAGTGCTTTGTCCAAAAAAGGACAGCGCATTTCCATTGATGCTGCCATTGTTGCTCTATCACCTTTTACTAAATACCAATCTGGTAACTGAATCGCACAATCTAAAAACATGCTTTTATTTAAAGCATCAAAGCTATCACACTTACTAGTATAGTCAAAAGCTTCTGCAAAAACTTGCTCAAGATTAATCTGTTTATTCAATAGTGTTTCTACTTCATCGGGGGTAAAACTGCCGCTGCCAAAAATAAATTGACGGGCTGAAAAACTTAATTGGTAACTATCAAATAGTTTATAAAATGGGCTACTTTTGGAAAATAACCTTTTGGCTATAGAAGCAAAATAACCCAAGTAAGCATAATTCTCAATAAAAGCTTGGGCTTGATATTTTGGATAGCCCCCAAACAGTTCATCTCCCCCATCACCACTTAATACCACTGTGATTTTATCCCGCGCAAATTTAGCTATGAAATAGAGGGGGACAATAGCAATGTCTGCCATCGGCTCATCAAGGTAGTCCAATATTTCCAGAAAATTATTAAGGACTAAACTATTCTCAAAATCACCAGCTTGAAAATTTAAGCCTAATTGGTTAGCAACCCGCTCTGCATAATGAGATTCATCAATTTTTTTATAGTCTTTATATCTAACCGTGAAGGCTTGCGAGTGAGGTGCATACTTAGCAATGCTGGATGCAACTAAGGTACTATCTACTCCACCACTTAAAAAAATACCCAATGGCACATCCGCCATTAAGCGTTTAGAAACAGCTTTATCAAATAATTCTTCTGTTGTGGCTAAAATCTCATTATCTGATAAATCAGTAACTGGTTGGATTTTTTCTAGCTGCCAATATCTATACTTATTTTTTATTTGCCATTGCTGAATATCAAATTGAAAAGTTGTTGCCGGTTCAAGCTTATTTATTTTGGTAAAGATAGAATTCGGCGAAGGAATATAACCATAAAAAAGATATTTTATTAATGAACTTTGAGAAATTTCTAGGCATTTACGCAGATATTGATTTTGTAATAACGCTTTTATCTCAGATGCAAAACAAAAAATATTCTCGTCTAAATAATAATATAATGGTTTTTTACCAAAATGATCTCGTGCCAACGTAATTAGTTGAGTTCGTTTATCAAACACCGCATAACTAAACATTCCTTCTATATGCTCAGTAGCTTGTTGCTCATAAGCAAGATAAGTATTTAATAATACTTCAGTATCAGTCTTAGTTTTACAACTATAAGGTAGTTTTTTTCTCAAAGATTTATAATTATAAATTTCGCCATTAAAGACTAAGATGACTTTTTTATCCTGACTATAAAATGGTTGCTTGCCGGCCACAGATGTTTCTATGATAGATAAACGTTTATGCCCAAACGCTAAGTTATCTTCTATATGAAAACCAGTGTGATCCGGCCCACGCGATGCAAGCGTCTCCAGCATTGCCGAAAACTGGCCATCGTCCACTTTTTCACGACGATTGATTTGACCTAAAATGCCACACATATCTATTTTTTAAGTGAATTTTTAAGTTCCCCAGTAAAGAAATACCTAACTCCATCCAAATAACCTAACCAATAAAGTTTAACTAAATCCCACCGGTTCTCGCGTAAAATCAACATTGAATAAATCAAGGGCCAAATCCAAGCAAACAACACGATATATATCAGTTTTTGATACCATTTTCCATAACGAGCTACCATAACAGTTCGATTACGCATTAAACAGTAAGCCTTTTGGGAAAATTGTCCTCCTAAACTGCGGGAAGTATAGTTTTCTGTAGAACCAACCTCATGATATGTTTTTGCTTTTTTGACGATTCCACACTTATAGCCAAACTTTTTCGCAGTAAACGCTAAATCTGGTTCAGTGTAAGTTTGGATAATAGTTTCATCAAAATAACCACACTTCTCGAAAACCTCTCGACGAATAAAAAATACATTAGGAATGCCATCACTTTCACACACTGCATTAGCTGTATTATCTATATATCCACGAGTTTTCCCTATTATTAAACTAATCCGTTGATAATCCATGTATTTTTTACTATTGCTACGGTACATAGCAGGGCCAATGATACCATATTCCTCATGTGAATTAGCAAAATTGACTAAGGTAGAAATCATATCAGGAGCAATAATATTGTCATCATCAATATACAATATATATTTTCCAGTGGCATTCTTGGCTCCAATATTTCTGGATTTAACCATCATTTGTTGTTCATTGTTGTGAATTATTGTACAGTTATTCAATTGTAAATCATTAGTGGTCAACAATTCTGTTCCGTCACTTGAGCAATCATCAACAATAATCAATTCCCAAGTAATCTTCTTGTCAATGATACTATTTTTTATTGATGTAGTACATGATAGTAAAGTATTTAGTCTGTTTCTTGTTGTTATAATAATGGACAGTATCATTTTAACATCATCTTATTTTCAAATAATGCATCCATTGCTATTGGTTTACCCTCGCAAATGTTATCGAAAATCCTCCAATACACCAAATTGTAATCAAAACGATTATCTCTCAAAAGACAAAATATTTCGCTTATTGTATAGTTATCATTGTCTTGTAAGGTAATTTCCATATGCAGAAATCTGGTTTTTGCTAATGTTTCTTTTGCTCCTTGCAATACATTTTTTTCATAAGTCTCAGTATCAATTTTCAATAAATCAATTTGACCAATATTTTTCTCATTAAGAAACGAATCCAATGTAATTACTTTCACTTCAAGATTCCCACTCTCGCTTGCATGAGATAAAGATGAGTATTCTGGATCATAAGACATTCTTACGATCTTTTGTTTGTCACCAATTCCAAGATTAAATATCTCCACATCTAGAATATATTTTGTATTCTCATTCAAAAGGTTATAGGTATGTTCAATAGGCTCAAAGGCATAAATTTTGGGCTGATTAAATACTTCATTACATACTAAAGAAAAGTACCCAACATGCGCTCCCACATCCAAGATAGTCATTTTCTTGTCATCAACACTATCCAGTTCAATTAACGAACGCAACATTTTCTTATGAGATGACAATGCCCTTTGATAACCAGCAATGCCATATTTTGAGTCATAGTAAACCTTCTTTTTATGCAAGTACACAAAATGTTTTCCAAAAACAAACTTTGTGAAAGCATGTTTCAAAAGTAAGGCATATTTTTTCAGCATAAATTCTAGAACATAGACTGTCCCATTACTTTGTTTGAAAAACAAATAATCCAGTTCTATACTATTTTTTATAAGCCATGATATTTTCATTTGTTTCTTCTCAGCAAAAGTCTACAAATAATTTATCCAGAATATTTTTCTTATCTATTTTCTTTGAATATTCTAGGACATGTTCCCTCATACTTTTTATGTTTTCCTGATTCTGAAGATAGGAGTCTATCAACCTAAAAAATTCAATGGGCTCGTTCGTAACATGACCCAGATTCTCACTTATAATCTCGTCTGCTATTGCATGTCCAGATTTTGTAATAGTTATCATGCCAAAAGCAATATATTCCCTGATTTTAATTGGGTCTCTAAATTCATTATGAGAGGATTTCTGAGTATTTGCTTCAATACCAAAATCACAATCGGAGAGTAGTTGCATTGTCTCATCATGATTTTTAGTGGTTCTTAGCTCAATAAAACCATCCACCTTGTAATCGTTGATTAACATCGTAAGCCTTTTTTGTATATCACCTTTACCAATAAGCAAGAGACGAACATTTTTGTATTTCTCTGCAATCAATTCAACTGATTTAAACATAAAATTGAAATCAATATCATTGTAAGTTGAAAACACGATAACTAGTTTTATCTGCTTCTTTGGATATATGAATGACTTTTCAGCAAATTCTACTAAAGGGCCGTTAGGTATATAAACAATTTTTTCGGCTTTTACCCCCTGCTTTTTTCTAATATCAGAGATTTTTATCGCAGCATTCATACAGATATCAGAGGATACCGCTGCAAAATAATCCAGCTTATGATATAAAAAATTCAAAATTCCATTGTTAAACCTCTCCGGAGCATAGTCCAATGAGTAGTAATATTTTCTATTAATCTTAGCAAATGGGCCTAAAATAGAAATATACATGTAGTTTAATGGATCGGCTGCAATTGCAATATCAACATTTTTCGCTTTGACATTTTTTAAAACAAAGAACAAATCAGTAAAATACTTAAATACCATTTTACTTGCAAATGTTGGTTTTTTAACTAGCTGCTTTCTATCACCGTTAATATGGGATTCAATAATATTAAAACCACCATTACTCATGGACAATGAAATAAACAATATATCTACATCGGTTTTGTATTTTAAAAAATATTCTTTAATTGTATCTGCCGGGCCATTGACATATTCATCATCAATATACATTGTGTGTGTAATTATCAGTATTTTTTTTCTAGCATCCATTATCAAAACCTTTTAAAGTCCACATCATAAACGGTATATTTTGGTTGCCAACCTTTTAGCTTGGATATATCTGCACATGAAAACATAGGCTCATTTTTCCTATATGGCACTTTTCCCAAAGCAATGGTAGATTGTGAGCCAATAGTATCTTTTATATAACTGACAAGTTCATTTAGTTTTATTACTTTACCTGTTCCAATTTCTATTTCTTGGTAGGACAGATTCGTATCATGTTCATTCAATAAAACCGATTCAATAGCCTCAACAACATCATCTATATATATCCAATCATATTTTTGTTCACCATATGTCATTTCTAAAACATCATTATTTTTCAATTTATCTATTGCGTGAGTAATAAACTTCTCTTTACTATCACCGGGGCCATACACCTTTTCCAAAACTAGATTTATTACCGTTATGTCATTTGAGTAATTGTTAATTAGAATATTTCTAAATGTACTTTTTGTTTCTGAATAAGCATTTACGTTCGCAGATAAGGAAGTATCAAAATTAATAAAAAGTGTTGAGCCATATTTAATTGAACTTTCTACAATCAATGATGGGAGCTGTATATTTATATCTATAAGTTCTGCCAATGAGAAATTTCCAGTTTTGCCATAATTTGTTATTGCATTTATGACAATATCAAACCCATTTTCAAAAATCATCGGTAAATCATCACGAATATCATCAACCAAAATTATTCTCTCATTTCGACTGATTTCTCTTATATTTATCCTATTTGACTTTTTTCGTAGAACTCTTATTATATCATATCCATTACTTATTAAGTATGATACCAAATTTTTACCAATGTATCCGCTCCCTCCAAATATAACGATTTTCTTTTTTAAAGCCATGTTTAAAATAATTTTTGTTCTATTAGATTTTCAGAAAAATATTTTCCATAGTAAAACTGACAGGTCTTGTCAAATTATTTATCTGAAAAAGTATATTTTTAACAATATTAATTCAGAAAATTCACTTCACCATCATTATATTAAAACCAGATAGTAGGATTAGCAATAACGTCTTCAGATTTTAGATTAAAACTAGGCCATTTTCTGCAAGATAAAATTGCTTACCTGTTTCATCACAAATCCATATATCTTTCTCTAATTGTCGTAAAGGTTTAGCAGAACACCCCACCCAACCTACAGGTTTACCCGATATTCCTTTGATTAATTGATGATCTTGTACATTTTTGGTAACTACTGCCCCAGCAGCAATTAAAGCGTAATTACCTATTGTAATACCCGGCGTGATAATGCTTCCTGCTCCAACCGTTGCACCATACTTAACATAGGTTTTTTTCAACCAAGACTCTTTGGTACTATACCGTTTTGAAATGTTCAAATCATTAAGTCTAGGACTACGAGGATAACTATCATTGGTAAAGATAACGCCTGGGCCAATAAATACACCCTCTTCAATAATAATACCTTCCCATATCATAACTTGATTTTTTATAGTGACACCATTCCCAATAATAGCCCCTGATTCGATAAAGGCATGTCCACCAATATTACAATTATCTCCAATAATAGCCCCATCCATTACATGGGCAAAAGCCCATATCTTTGTATTAGCCCCAATCTGTTTACTTTCACATAATGCTTGTGGGTGAACAAAAAGATTATTATTTGGCATAAAACGTTTTTATGGTTGTGACCACTTCATCCAATTGTTCTAAAGTGAGATCAGGATACATTGGTAAAGAAAGAATTTCGTTTGCCAACCGTTCCGTATTAGGAAAATCACCGCGTTGCCAAGAATAATCTTGATAAGCCTCTTGTAAATGAATCGGAATCGGATAATGGATAATGTTGCCAATTCCTTTTTCATTTAGATACTTAGCTAAATCATCACGCTGTTTAGTTCTTATGACATAAAGATGGAAAACGTGTTCACTCTCTTGAGCCATTTTAGGCGTAATTATATCACCTATCCCTGACAATTTACCGTTATAAACCCGAGCAACCTCTCTGCGCTTTTCATTCCAACTACCCAACTGAGGTAATTTCACATTTAGAACAGCAGCTTGAATGGTATCAAGGCGGCTATTTTCACCTAAAACTTCATGGTAATATTTTTTAGCAGAGCCGTAATTTCTATAACTTTTCAATTTCTCAGCTAAAACTTGATTGTTTGTTGTAACAATCCCTCCATCTCCATAAGCCCCTAAATTTTTACCCGGATAAAGGCTAAACGCAGCCAAGTCTCCAAAACTTCCAACTCGTTTACCTTTGTATTTTGCCCCATGAGCCTGAGATGCGTCTTCAACAATAGACAAATCATACTTTTTGGCTATTCTCATTATTTCATCTTGGTTGACGGGCTGTCCATAAAGATGAACTGGCATGATGGCCTTAGTTTTGGCGTTAATGGCTGATTCAAGTTTGTTGGGATCCATATTAAAAGTATCAAGCTCAACATCTACCAATACTGGCGTGGCACCAACAGCATTAATAGCCAAAGCACTGGCAATAAAGGTATTGGCTGTCGTGATAACTTGATCACCTTGACTAACGCCAAGTACTTTTAAGCCTAGTTTGAGTGCATCTAATCCGGAAGCAACACCAATAGCGTACTGACATTCCACATAAGACGCAAAATTATTTTCAAACTCACTGACTTGATGACCAAGTATAAAATTAGCTTTAGACATCACCTCAGTCATACTGCTAAGAACATCATCTTTAATCGCATGATATTGTAAGACTAAGTCTAAAAAAGGAACTGCCATAAATTCTCCAATTTAAGTTGAAATTGTTGGACACCATAAAAATTGTTATAACACAACAGTCTGGTTTTGTTGCAACGACTGTTCTATTGCATTGAGTACACCTACCACTTTCATACCATTAATGCCATCCGTCAAAGGCGTACTTTGTTTAGTGATGCAGTCAAAAAAGTGCTTAATTTCACTCTTTAAAGGCTCTTGGTTTGGGATTGAAGGGATAGAAATATCACCAGATTTTAACGCAATTTGGTATTCTGGAAAACTGACATCCCTTGTATCTTTAATGATATGAGCATTTTTATCAAAAATTTTGATTTTCTCACTGGTTTGGACATCATCAAACAAGATCATTTTTTTCTCACCAACAATCGTTACATCGCGTATTTTAACCGGATCTATCCAACTCAAAATGATGTTGACTAACACGTTATTAGCAAATTTTAAAGAGACACTGACAACATCTTCAATGTTATCTTGCAAATAATCAGCACCAGAGGCACTCACAGACACTGGAGAATCACCAAGAAAATAAAGGGCCATAGCTATATCATGAGGAGCAAGGTCCCATAATACATTAATGTCTGTCCGAATAGGGCCTAGATTTCTTCTTTGAAAATGCAGATGTCTTAACGCACCTATTTGACCAGAATCAATATATTTCTTTATCATCAAAACGGATGGATTAAATAAAAATACATGTCCTACCATTAAGCGCAAGTCCTTATACTCCGCTATCTTTACAAGCTCTGACGCTTTTTTCACATCATTTGTCAATGGCTTTTCAATGAATGTATGTTTGCCTGCCTCTAAACACTTACAAGCTATTTTAAAATGAGTATTCGTTGGAGTGACAACAAAAACCGCGTCAACATTATCCAGAGCTTCTTCTAATCTAACGGTCGTTATAACCTCTGGGTACTTACTTTTGACTTGGTTTAGCTGTTCTGAACTTTTATCTACACAGTATTTAAAGTCAACACCCTCTAACTCATTCAATAGTCTCGCTAAATTTGGCCCCCAATAACCGTAACCGATTAAGGCGACTTTTATCTTTTCCATAATTTAACCTTTGCATAGTTAAAAAGAATATAATAACACAGCGTAAAACAAGCGATTGGATGCAGCAAAACCTGCCGTTCCCTAACCTTCATCCACCAAGCTATTGATTTGATAAAAGGCAAAATCAGACTTAGTCCATAAGGCAAAAATAAATACTTCTTCAGTTTCCGATAGACAGAATTGTATTTAGCCCTTGTATCATAAGAACTGGTTTGGATTGAATTATAAATTCTATGGTTAAACTTGTTTCTGAAACTAGCAAAATCCTTTAACGAGTAGTGATAAAGACCAGTATCTTGAACATAAGCAATATCATGCCCTTCTTCAATCAGTGAAATTAAGGGCAATATGTCATCGTGTTCACTACTTTCAGGACGTTTAATGCCGGCCCTCAACACGGTACATTGTGCCAACGCAATTAGGGGATAATCAATCGTTGTATATTGGTATATGGCATAGTTATCCCCTTGTTTTTTCATAGGATATTGAGCAACAAATTTATCCGGATGCGAGGCATTACCAAAGACAAAGGCATTAAATGGATCGGTATCTTGGTTTAAATACTTACTCCAAATCGTATCAGCCGGATCGTTAACCACTTTACTAAAGGCGGCCCAAACACTTTCAGGGTTTTCTTGAAAGGGCCGTAAAATTTTGTTGACCCATTCTTCATCATATAAGATGTTATCAGCGGCCATAAAAACCACTAAATCTGCTTTAGCTATTTTATAGCCATAAGCCAGCCCCGGCTCAGGCAATTTCTTTTCGTTGTGATATATCTTGGCACCATATTTTCTAGCTATATCACAAGTTCTATCCGTAGAGCCACCATCAAGAATGGTTATTTCAATTTTATCTTGAGGATAATTTTGGGCCACAATAGATTTAAGACACCGTTCAATTCTGGCTTCTTCATCTAAAGTGACAATATTAAATACCAAGGAATATTGGTAGGTTTTTTCTTGTTTCATAAGTTTTAAACGGGTGCAATTCGTCTCATAAAAGAATTACATTAATTTTTAAATATCAAAGAATATTATTTCTTTAAGAATGATAATTTTACTTGCATTACCAACTTTGCTTACAATGATAGAGCAAACACTTTAAAAATATGGACACTATTTTCAATAATATACCAAATCCAATTGATATTAACCCCTCTCAATTATCGAACTTGAAATACTCTTTCATTTGATCCACCACAAAATCTAACATTTCCTCAGATAATCCCGGATAGACACCAATCCAAAATGTATTATTCATAATAATATCGGTATTCGTCAATTCTCCACTAACACGATATTGCCTATCCTGAAAATACGGTTGACGAATAATATTGCCAGCAAAAAGCAAACGAGTGCCAATTTTATATTTATCTAGATATTTTAGCAAATTTACTCGTGAAGTACCAGCACCTTTTTTGAGTGTAATTGGAAACCCAAACCAAGAAGGCTCACTGTTAGGCGTAGCTTCTGGCAAAATTAAAAATTCTTCTAAACTTGCTAAACGTTGGCGGAGATAACGAAAATTTTCCTGACGTTTAGCAATGAAAAAGGGCAAGTTATCTAACTGTGCTAATCCCACCGCAGCTTGCATATCGCTGATTTTGAGATTATATCCTAAATGTGAATAAGTATATTTATGATCATAACCTTCCGGTAAGGTACCCAATTGCCGCTCAAAACGTTTGCCACAAGTATTATCCTTACCCGGTTCACAATAACAATCACGTCCCCAATCACGAAAAGACACAGCAATACGATTTAGAAGAGAATTATTTGTAAATACAGCCCCCCCTTCACCCATAGTAATATGATGAGCAGGATAAAAACTAAGTGTCGCAATATCGCCAAATGTTCCTACTAATTTACCATCATAAGTTGAACCCAGCGCATCACAACAATCTTCAATTAGCCACAGATTGTATTTTTTGGCAATGCGTGTCACTTCAGCCATATTATAAGGATTCCCCAAACTATGTGCCAACATGATGGCTTTAGTTTTGGTAGAAATCGCGGTTTCAATCAATTTAGGGTTTATATTATAAGTCGGAATATCAATATCCACAAAAACTGGAACCATGCCCTGTTGAAGAATAGGATTGACGGTAGTAGGAAAAGCCGCCGCAACACTAATAATTTCATCTCCCGGTTGCAAGCTTCTTTCTCCAAGTTTGGGTGAAGTCAGAGCCGAAAGAGCCAAGAGGTTGGCTGATGAACCAGAGTTAGTGGTAAACACATGCTTAACTCCAAGAAATTTTGCTAATTTTTGTTCAAATGCTTCATTAAAACGCCCGGTGGTGAGCCAGCCATCAAGCGAGGCTTCTACCATATTTTGAATTTCGGATGTACCGATTACTTTTCCTGATGGTGGAATGACATTATTCCCCGGTTCAAATGTTTTAACTGTGTTTTTATGTGTGGTAAATTGTGGAATAGCAAGACTAATCAGTTTACGCAGTGCTTTTTC
>Ga0233403_10001503_pt1 | contig 10847 bp, 11 predicted proteins | sample Na_oxic_1_MG_FD_179866 | JGI IMG/M metagenome (GOLD analysis project Ga0233403, IMG submission 179866) | Seawater microbial communities from Saanich Inlet, British Columbia, Canada - Na_oxic_1_MG | ecosystem: Environmental > Aquatic > Marine > Inlet | place: Canada: British Columbia | collected...
GGGTAACCACAACGGATTACGGGAGGGTAACCACAAGGGATTACCCCTACGAATCAATGACCAATGGGGCAATCCTTTATGGTTGCCCCCAATCCTTTATGGTTGCCCTAATTATTTCATGCACGTTCCTAACTAAAAACTTTATTTTTTAAGGGTTAATTTAGAAAAATATGAACTTTCCGATAGATTTTTATCTGGGTGGAATTGTTATTGATTCTCACCTGGTTTTTGAACTACTCGCCTATTTTGTCGGCTTCAATTATTATTTATACTTAAAAAAGACCGCTTATGACCCAATCACTTCCGATCAACGACTCTGGATTATCGTTGGTGGCGCGTTGGGGGCCGCTATTTGTTCTAAGTTGCTCGGTTTGTTAGAACATTCGGAATTTATCGCGTTATCACAACAGAGTATGATTTATCTGTTTGCCAGCAAAACCATTGTAGGAGGTTTGTTGGGCGGACTGTTAGGTGTTGAAATCGCGAAAAAACTGTTAGGCGTTCAACATTCCTCTGGCGATCTGTTTTGCTTTCCTATCATTCTGGGTATAATGATTGGCCGAGTTGGCTGCTTTTTGTCTGGTATTGAAGATGGTACGCATGGCTCACCAACCGATTTTATGTTGGGCATGAACCTTGGGGATGGCATTCCAAGACATCCCACCGCCCTTTATGAAATCGGAGTATTGATGTTGATTTGGATTTTTTTAAACAGCGCGAAAAAACGCGTTGCATTGGCGGAAGGGAGTCTATTTAGACTCTTTATGATCAGCTACCTGAGCTGGCGATTTGGAGTAGAATTTATCAAGCCGGTTTATCAATATGAACCCATTGGACTTTCGGCGATACAATTGGCTTGTTTAGTTGGATTGATTTATTATTCCAAATTTATCATTTTTCCTACCAAGCTCCTTAAACCCGTCAAAATTACCAAGATAACGCAATAACGACTACTCGTCCAAAGCTAAAGCTTTGGACTCCAACCGGAACCGGAGAAAATGGCATTATTTAATTGGTCAGATCAATACAGTGTTGGTGTGCCGAGTATGGATACTCAACATCAGCGACTTTTTGAAATCCTCAATCAGTTGCACACCGCGATGAAAACTGGAAAAGCAACCCAAGCAATCAGTTCTGAGCTTGATGAATTGATTGATTATACGCGGTATCACTTTCGGGAAGAGGAAGCTTTAATGAAACAAATCGACTATCCGGGCTTACCAAATCAGAAAATAGCTCATCAAAATTTTGTGTCTCAACTGAAAGAGTTGAAACAGGAACTTAAAAATGGGCAAACCACATTAGTTGCCATTAAAGTTTCAAAAACGGTTCTTGATTGGTTGAAAAACCATACCACCAAGATGGATAAAAAATATGAAGAATACATGATTGCCAATCGCATAAAATTCTAGGCTAACTCACTTCAATCATCACGCTTTCGTACAAGGTTCGCCTTGTACTCCTTTTCGACCTTCGACTTTTTTAATAACACAAAGAGCAACAACATGGCAACCAGAGATTACATTTTCTACGACTTAACCAACAGCGTTTGCAGCCAATGCCTAACAAAGGTAGAAGCAAAAATTATCATTCAGCAAGGCAACGTCTACATGCTAAAAAACTGCCTGGAGCATGGACGCGAAAAAGTGTTGATTTCAACTGACGCGGATTACTACCAAAAATGTCGCGACTTCAACAAGCCCGGCGACATGCCTAAACGGTTCAACACCCAAATCAAACGTGGCTGTCCTTACGATTGCGGCTTATGTCCCGATCATGAGCAACATTCCTGTGTCACCTTGATTGAAATCACTGAACGTTGCAACTTAACTTGTCCAACTTGTTATGCCGCCTCAACCCCTTCTCACGGGCGGCACCGAACTTTGGCAGAAATCGACCGAATGTTAGACATTATCGTGGCTAATGAAGGTCAACCGGATGTCGTACAAATCAGCGGCGGCGAACCAACCATACATCCAGAGTTCTTCCAGATTCTGGACTTAGCGAAACAGAAACCGATACGGCATCTGATGCTCAATACCAATGGCATCAAGCTGGCTAAAGATAAGGAATTTGTCAAAAGGCTGGCCAGCTACATGCCCGGCTTTGAGATTTATCTACAATTTGACTCATTTGAAGCAGAAGCTTGGCAAAGCTTGCGAGGACTTGATTTAACCGAAACCAAGGCGAAAGCAATAGCGCACTTAAATGAATTCAACCTGTCAACCACTCTCGTTGTCACGTTGCAAAAGGGTCTGAATAGCCATGAAATTGGCAAAATCATCGACTTTGCTGCCCAACAAAAGTGCGTCCGAGGGGTCACGCTACAGCCCACCCAGGTGGCTGGACGAGTAGACAATTTTCAGCCGAAAACGGATCGAATCACCCTCTCCGAAGTCCGAACGGCTATTTTAGAACAAACGGACTTATTTTTGTCAGAAGATTTGATTCCAGTTCCTTGCCACCCAGATGCCATCACTATGGGATATGCCCTCAAACTGGGTGACGAAATGGTACCACTGACCCGCTTTTTTTCGCCAGAAGAGTTATTATCTTCTAATTCCAGAAACACCATTAACTTTGAACATGTCCCGGAAGTCAAACAAAAAATCTACAATCTATTTAGTACCAGTTGTTCTACCGAAACCGCTACCGATGAACTGAGATCAATTATGTGCTGTCTGCCCAAGATAGAGGTTCCAGAGCTGAAGTACGATAACCTCTTTCGGGTGATCATTATGCAGTTCTACGATGTCCACAATTTGGATATCAGAGGACTCAAAAAGTCCTGTGTCCATATCGTCCATCAAGACGGGCGGATTATTCCTTTTGATACCATGAACTTGTTTCATAGAAACAATTCATCGGATAAACCTATTTGAAAACCGGAAACTGGGCAGTTGTAAAAATATTAAGTTTGGTACCAAAAACTGAGTAAATTTCAAAATATTATTCCTATTCTAAAATCTGCTTTATTTACCTGATAATTGATGGAGGTCAACCTGAATGCCCATATCAAGAATATCGATACTGGTTCTCAATTTATTATTGATGGTGGTCATTTATGTCTATGCGGCTACTCTCACCAACAGCCATAGCGCGGCTTTTTGGTTAAGCCTTTTTCATATTGGGACTAATTTGACGGCCACCCTGTTCTGTCTCCTGATCTATGTGATTCAAGAATTGTCTGGCGATAATGGCAAATTTACCCTATCATTAATCGTGACATTTTTTTTATCCACCCTTTTAGTCAGCCTTTTATCTTTCCCGGCTTATTGGATCCTGGTAGCACTCACTTCAAGCCCGAATGACACTTTATCGTTGCTTGATGCCACTTTATACCAGAGCTAGGCCCTCAAAATCGTTTCGCCAATCATTTGGTGATATTTAATCATTCATAAAGGAGTCAATCATCATGCCAACTTCCAGAAAGTGGATATTCATTATCAATTTGTTGCTCATTGCAGTGATTTATGTTTCGGCAGCCAATACTTCAGACGGCCAAATGACCGGCTTTTTCATCAGCATTTTTCATACCGGGGTGAACTTGGCGTTAGCCTTCGTATGTTTGTTGGTATACGTCATTCAACAAATCCGGGGCGAAACGGCCGAACTGCTGTTATCATTGGTCATCACGTTTTTCTTATCTACCCTTTTGGTGGGGCTGTTATCTTTTCCGACTTGTCTACTCATCGGGCAGCTCTAAAAGTGCATAAGGTAATGGCTCTGACTTAATAGGTATCCAGATATCGCGTTTACCGATTGAGTGAAGTACCCCCCCCAGGACGACCCCCCAGGCCCACCTTCCCACGGCCCCCTCCTTAATAAGAAGGGGATGGGGGAGGTAAGGAGGGGTAAGCACGTAACCCAATTCATAGTTCGCCATTCGGAAAGCCTTTAAAAAAGCCACTTCTAAAAAAACTGCCCTTAGAGACGATTTCAGGCGAAGGGGGTACCTTTAACCCCTACTTACCCTAAAAAGAGGCATTAAAACGAAAATATTAGCGCGTTAATTTGCTGCATAACAATCCGAAATTTGAATTTTAGATGGATTTTAGTTTTTTTAGTAAAAATAGAAAATAATCCAATATATAGCTAATTATGACGGTTAAATGACATAAATACTTATGGTTTATACCTCCTCAAATGAAGTATAAGCAACGTATTAAAAAAAAACTCAAAGTGCCCGATTTATGGGCGTTTTAACGCTCACCGATTTTCGACACTTTTCTAAAGTTGCTTGTGCATAAGAATTCAAAAAATCTTGACATTTATTTATCATTGATTAAAATGAGGTGTCATGAGAACCTAAAAATTAGGGGGCTGAAAAATAAATTCAAAAAAAGCTTGATATTTATTTATCATTCATTATTATAGTAATAATTGCTTGAATTTGTAAGGGGCAATCTTTTATGATTGCCCTCTTAATATTACAGCAATTCCCGCTCATGCTTTTAACCGGCTTGATACAAGGGATTTAATTTTTGGTTTTCGTACTATTTTTCAAAAAATAACGGGGCTGCTGGATCACCAAACCGACTAGCGGGAGCGGCTGTAATTAGCATCAATGGCTTGAAAAATATACTCAGTTACCCTATAATAAATAAATATTTGAGTCAGGTTGGCTCAAAACGAGAAAAGTTTTCTCGTACCTGGTATTGAGAATTGAAAGTTGGTAAATTGGCGTTCAAGCTCCGGTTTGGATATTTATTTTACCCGAAAGGGACTGCTTTTATTTCGTATAGTACGTGGTTGCATTAGACCGCATTTGGCGGGATTGATGCCTTCGGTTGGGACTGCTCAACCAGGACTCTAGTTGCAATTCCTCAGAATTATCAACAGAGAGCGAATTACCTAGAAATGTGTCACTTTGGGTAACTTTTTAGGAACAGTAGTAGTAGTAACAATAGTCGAAATGATGTAAGCATCAGTAAAGATGGCGATTGGCAATTGCCATCTAGTTTATTTATTTTTTGCTGGCCCAGTCAAGAAATTGGCAGGGTGTCTTTCAATTTAGAGTCAAGGGGCAGAGTAGTTGATTTTGGTTTAATCATAAATCTGGCTCCAAATTTTTTTTAATTAAATACGACAAAAAGTCCTAGCTCAACCTTGTAGCTGATGCAAAAAGCCGCGTGGCTGGGCTGAAGTGTTAGGGCTACTTAGACAAAAAGAGGATAATGGTAATGACTAAAGTAACTAAACATAGTATGTTGTTGGGTTTTGTTGTAGGCGTATTCGGCTTTACTGGAGTTGCCTACGGGGCTGCCCTGACTGTAGGGTCAGGCGATGGTTGCTTGGATATCAACATGGGTGACCCAACCGGTGGTGGCAACCAAGGCCGAAATGTCATCGTCTGGCCTGATTGCCATGGTGGTGCAAATCAACAGTGGACCATTGCAAATGGCCTGTTGAAAAGTCAAGCCGGGGGCAAAAACTGGTGCTTAGATATTAATATGGGTGACTCAACGGGTGGTGGCAACCAAGGTCGCAATGTGATTGCATGGCCGAACTGCCATGGCGGCGTAAACCAGAAGTGGATATTGAAGAACGGTAGCTTAATCAGCAATGCCGGTGGCAAGCAGTGGTGTCTTGATGTCAATAGAGGTGATGCCACTGGTTCAGGCAACAAAGGCCGCAACGTGATTGTATGGCCAAACTGCCACGGCGGTAATAATCAGAACTGGACCGTTAAGTAACTTTTGTGCGAATGGTGGAGCTTTGGAAAAGAAAAAGTGGTCAGTGCCCTTTAATATACTAATCCCCAATCATTTCAGTGAAAATTTTTTTAAAGGATTGGAAACCTTATCAAAGGCTTTCCAATATTTTCACAAATTTGATTTCCGCTCAGAGGAGGAAAATAGGGGACGGAAAATAGGGGACAGACCACGTTTTCTCAATCCAAGCTAGGTAGGGTGGGTAAGCGGGCAACACGATACTCCAATTTGGGCACGTTTCTATCTGCCCGCTTGCCCACCATTTTGAGGACTCACATACTAACAATCCGCTGGGCATTGGAAGAAAATAGCAGAAGAAAATAGCAAATTAAATGTGGTCTGTCCCCTATTTTGCACTGTTGACTGAGGAATGCTATTGTGTGTTTCGAGTCAATTATTTTTATATTTAATTTGGGCTTTTAATCCATAGCCCAAGCTGTCTTTTAATTTTCAATTAGGAAAATATTATGCGCAAAGGACTCTTACTGACTCTGGCCTTGACTGCATGTACAGCGGTTATGCCCCCTTACGCCACCGCACAAACGGCCGCACAAGCAGGTGCCGGTCTAGGTGTTTACGATCTGGCTCTGGCCCGCGTCGCAGCTGAGAAAGTTTTGTCTACGACAAAAAAGATATTGGCTCTCAACCCGTCTCAAGATCATGCCACTATAAACTCTTTTACCCGTTACATCAACATCAAAGAAGAGCAGGCCCAGTTGGTAAAAATAGAGCTGCTCCTGCTGTGGGTCGAATACTTTAAGCCCAAACATCTAGCCGACTATCCTGACTTACATGATACGATCTGGAACGCGGCGAAACTCTGCTCCGCTGTCCAAGTGGAGGTTAGCCTTGAAAAAGCCGAAGACTTAATGAATACCGTGGAAAAGATTCATAACATTTACTGGGATACCAAAGGTCGTGATGTACCTTTCATTCGGTCTAGATAGATAGTCGCCTATGTAAAGCCCAACGGTGTTATAATCTACACGTCAGGTAGCACGATGGATAAGAGGCGGTCCGAAGTCGCCTTGTGTTAAAAATCATGTCATTCCTACAAACCATCTGTATTTTTTTAAAAAGAAACCAACACGGTGTCTGAGCTGTAGGAAAATAGGGAACAGACCACGTTTTCTCAATCCAAGCTAGGTAGCTTGCCCACCATTTTGAGGACTCACATGCTAACAATCCGCTGGGCATTGGAAGAAAATAGCAGAGGAAAAAATAGGGGACAGACTGGGGTGTTAAATTTAAGCCAATTTATGGGTTTATTTTTCACTCTATTTTTATTCCCGGAAGGAGGGATGGTGGGCAAGCGGGCGGTGAAATCTCGGTTTATATTGAGTTCATTGACGCCCGCTTACCCACCCTACAAATAATCTGGGATGAAAAAAAAGCCATCAAAATCCCTGAAATTTAACACCCCAGTCGTCCACCCCAAAAATGGCCGAGCAGTCGTCCACCCCAAAAATGGCCGAGCAGTCGTCCACCCCAAAAATGGCCGAGCAGTCAGTCGTCCACTGGGGTGTTAAATTAAATTAAATTATTGGGGTCAGAGTAAAATTAATGTAATACAATAAAGCTAATTGGTTCGGTTTACTAAGGAACAGCTATTTGTATGTGTTGAAAATTAATTTTACTCTGACCCCAATTATTTCAAGATTTCAACGGATAATCGACCCTTTCAAAAATAAGCAACGCTATTCAAAGTCATCTTGCTGGCGTAAGCCTATCATACCCACCCATAAATGGTTTCCAAGTCTCTGGATTTCATCTCAAACCAATACCACTTTCAAATGTCTGGGTTTAAAGTTAATAATCAACGACTTCCAATGATTATTGACATTGACCATTATATTTTTATCTTCGTGAAAAGCGTATTTGCACTATCAATCGAAATTCTTCGTAAAAATCATGAAAAATCATTTTATTAAAAACATAACCCTTCAAAATTTTAAATGTTTCCAAAATTTACACCTTGAGGGCCTAGAAAATGTGAATTTAATCGGAGGTAAAAACAATGTCGGAAAAACCGCTTTTTTAGAAGCGGTAGAACTGTTGGTCTCTTCAAATGAAACATACCAATTAGCGGTTAATATTTATAATCTCTTAACTCGACGACAACTCAATCAAGATTCCACCGATTTCATCCTCGATTTTATCAAAGAAAATGAAAGTCAAATTAAAATCAGTGCCGATCATAAAATATGTGAAATGCACTTGAAGAGACAAACCAATGAGCTAGGTTTCGATCCCGAATTTGACGAGGAAAGAGGGAATCTTATCCCGACGACTTCACTGTCATTAGCCATCAACGGCCATGAAAAATCAATTCCCGTCGAGAGATTATTGAGACCTAAAATGCCTTTGATTAAAGAGATGAATTTGGAAATGGACAAGGTCAATTTTGTCGGTTCAACCAAAACCGACGAACGAGAGATAGCTGTTCTCTATGGCTCATTAGTTGATTTAGATCGAGAGGATTTTTTGAATGAATCTTTGAGATTATTTGATGACAATCTTATCTCTATCAAACAAAGGGCCACCAAAAACAACGTGATTTTAAAACTCAAACTCAAAGATAGACAAACGCCCGTTTTGTTGTCAGCCTTGGGCGAAGGTCTCAATAGATATATTGCCATACTTTGTGCGATATGGGCCAGCAAAGATGGGTTTTTATTAATAGATGAAATCGAAAACGGAATACATTATACCAACTACCCAAAATTATGGCAGCTTATTTTTCAAGCCAGTGCCGAAGCCAATTGTCAACTGTTTATTACTTCCCATTCTAAAGAATGTATCGAAGCCTTTAATGAGGTACAGCTTGAAGACAAAAGTAACCAAAGTGCATACTTTGAATTTTACCAGAATCTAAAAACCGATATGATCACAGCCTCAAAAAGAGATAAGGAACAGCTAAACTATTCCCTAACTCATCAAGGGAGGATGCGAGGTGAGTAGAAATATCTTAATTGTTGAAAGCGAAAATGACCAATATTTTATCGAATCCCTGAAGGATTACTTGAATATTTATGATGTTAATATTGACACACCGATTTGCACCATTGATGATTATGAGTGTTTGAGTGGCTTGTCAAAAGTAAAATTAGAGGCTAAATTACAAGAACTTAAAATAGAGATTGAAAAAAGGGGAATTGAAAAAATAGGTATTCTTCTGGATGCCGATAACGAAGGCATTGCGAAAAGAATTGAACTTATCAATGAAGCCTTAAAAGTCATAGATAAAGATTTGAACCTAACTCGCTGTAACCATTTCATAAAAAGCGAAAGCTTAGAGATTGAAATAGCGTGTTATATAACAAATGTAGAAGGTTATGGTGAGCTTGAAACGGTTCTTAAGACGATAAAATCAAAAGATTCCCCTTTCGCCGATTGTTTGTACGAGTGGAAAAAGTGTTTAGAAGAACGAAGTCAAACAATCAAAGACAAAGATTTTGATAAATTCTGGGTTAATACCTATCAAAGGTTTGACTGTTGTACAAAAAAAGAACAGAAACAAGCTGGTCGAAAATGTAATCCAGAAGCAAGTATGAAAAAAGATATCTGGAATTTTGAACATAGTGTTTTAGATGGATTAAAAGAATTTTTAAAATTGTTCTGATTGGGGAAAAGAGGTCAGGCTCGACTTATTTTACCAACACCAAACGTCATAACGGCAATTCTCCTTGATTGAAGTTCTCTTTAGGTTTGTTATCTTTTTGCTGGTCTACCATATAACGCTGACAGTTGAGCAAATAGGTTCCTCTTGAATTCGTTCTGATTTATAACAACTGTCCCATAAAGCTCCCACCAATGGCTACAACGGACACTCCAAGGAAATCCCACCTTTCACCTCTTGATAATTCCCTCAAAAAATCCCATTGTTGTTAAATTTTGCCACTACAATCTTTGTTCGCGTGAAACCTTATCAGTTTTGAAAACTGATAAGTTTTTTTCAAAGGCCCTCGGCCCGAAAAAATGGCCCCTTAATTAATGATTAAATGTTATTCAAACAATGGTACAATAATCAAAAAATTCTTCGTTCAAAATTTATAATTTATTATTGTCAATGGCTTATTTAGTGACTTTGTCCATGCTCACAAAATCCGGTTACACGGATTGGCGTGTGCATCGTTTACCTTTGCGTATGACTTAACCGGTATAAAATCATGCTTGAAACCAAGATCAGGCCCGTCGAAGAGATGGTACACGAGGAAGAATTTACGGATAGGGTAGAACTCATAAGAGAATTAGAACAATGGGTCAAGGCTATTTCCCGCATGGGATCAACGAGTACGGCACTCATCGCACCCCGGCGGATAGGGAAGACGGTCTTATTGGATCGGTTGGTGAATACCGTCTTTTTTAAGCCAGAATATCAGGTGGCCCCATTTTATTTCAAAATGACGCGAGAACAAAGAACCTTAAAAAAGTTTCTGTTGGAATATGCCACCACCTTTTTCAGACAGTATCTGGCCTATTGTGAACAAGACCCTGACTTGTTTAGAAATAAAAATCTGGAATTGGAAGAATTGTTAACCTATCAAACCACCCACAAAGCGGCTCTTCTGGCACAGGAGCATATTCAAGCGTTTCTTAAACGCTATAATCGCCACGGTGATGAAGATGCGTTGATTCATTGGGATGCCTTTATCTGTGAGCCAGAACAACTGGCTTCCTATACAGACATCAGAGTGGCTGTGATTATTGATGAATTTCAAGATATGAAATTCTCTATCTACGACATGCCGCAAGAACTTTTTTCAGACATGGACTCTAAAGGCCGTCTGAATGGTCCGGGCGCAATTAATCTCCCGGCCACTTATGACAGACAAGCTCAAAGTCGTAAGGCACCCATGCTGGTATCCGGATCGGCTGTGACTCTCATTTTCAGGACGGTCATGGGCGGACCACTTGGTGGCCGATTTGGCTTTAAATATATCAAACCCCTATCTATTCCAGATGGTGCGACACTTTTACACCATGCGCTGAAATATTATGCCCCTAGCTCGGCGATTACACCAGAACTGGCCCTTTATGCCAGTGCCCAGGTGGGAGGACACCCTTATTACCTGTATTGCCTGGCGGTGTCAGACTATGGAGATAAGGAGTTTAATGATGAGAAAGACATTG
>Ga0233403_10001504_pt1 | contig 10845 bp, 9 predicted proteins | sample Na_oxic_1_MG_FD_179866 | JGI IMG/M metagenome (GOLD analysis project Ga0233403, IMG submission 179866) | Seawater microbial communities from Saanich Inlet, British Columbia, Canada - Na_oxic_1_MG | ecosystem: Environmental > Aquatic > Marine > Inlet | place: Canada: British Columbia | collected...
AAAACTGATTTTGCTGTACAATCGGAAATGTCAAATCAAAACGATGTTCAAACACCAAATGAAGGAGACATATCGGTGCCAACCTCAATGTCATCAATAGACTTATATAATCGTATCAGACGACTACCTAAACCATTGTTTAATGATATTTGCTTTTACTTGAAAGAAGAATATGATTACGATTTAAGTTTTATTGATGTCAATGGTGTCCCTGCTGATGCCGCACATCAACTAATTGAATTTCTTAAACAATATCCGCAAGGACTTAATCATTTACAGCAGTTACTTGAAGAACGGCGGTTGTTGTAAGTAGCAAATACGCTTATACTTGATGTTCAAGTTTTTGAAGCCATTTGGCTTTGCAGTAATTTGTTTTTGAAAGTTGAAATAGACAACTTATTGATTTTTAGTTAAATTTATTTTTGAGTCTAAAAATACTCTTTCTTTTTAAATCAATAATTTACAAAAAACTTGAACATTGAGTTAAACCTATTTTCTACATGCCAGATCGTTTGGAATTTTTCATCAATTATTTTTATCGTATTTTGCAAAACTCTAAATATACAATTATAAATATTAATGTCATCAATCACTTGCCTGTAAATTCGCGAAAATATTTCACGTAACTATTTGATAAATAAGCCGTTTCAATAGAAGCATGAATATACTTTAGTGAACAAATCAATCAAGCCTGATCCCATTGATTTCAGAGTCCATTAGTAGTTACATGATAAGAAAAGGAGAAAACAATATTGACTAACACAATCCCATCATACGGTTCAGACAATGATGGAAACACGCAGACTAAACCTGATTTAGATAATAATCCTAATGCTGAAGCTGTCCGAACAACCGTTTCTGACAACGAAACAAGTCAGTCTACCAAAAAGAAATCACCAGCAGACGCATTTCTAGAACTCAAAGATGTTGTAAACACGATGCGTGCTGAACTATATGACCTAAAAGAGTATTCGAGTGCGCTTATTGAATTATCCGATCAACAGAAAATGTCTTATAAGAAAGAGGGCAGAATAGAAGGAATTGACTCATTGTCAAGGATACATCAATTGCTCTTTCGAAAAGTGGCAAATATGGATATGGGAAAGGAAGAGAATAATTCATACATTCGTCAACTCTATGATAATGTGGAAGGGGAACTCAAAGGGCTGGGAGTAACTGTCATTTTTCCGAAAATATCAGATATTCCGACTTACGAAGACATGGTAGCTGTCGGTTCGACGAAAAGTTCCATAATGCATAAGCCAAATACAATATCAAAAGTTGAAGCATGTGGCTATTCCATTAGAAATGGTGATGAAATTAAGATACTCAGAAAAGCAGAAGTTGTAGTGTATCGCAAAAGTAGTGAGGTGAAATAATAATGAAAAAACATGCTATTGGTATAGACCTTGGGACAACCTACTCTGCATTAGCGACATTGAATAGTAGCGGTAAACCCGAGATCGTCCCCAATCTTGATGGGGAGCGCGTAACAGCATCGGCTGTTTATTTCCAAGAAGAAGGACCGATCTTGGTTGGGCAACTCGCGGTCGATGCCGCAGCAGGTGATCCTAACCGAGTTATTCAACACGTAAAACGTCGTATGGGAGAACCTGAATGGCGAATAGAACAAGATGGCAAGAGCTACTCCGCCGTTGATATCAGTGCCATGATACTAAAAAAGGTCAAGAAAGACAGCGAATCAACGTTAGGCCAGATTGAGCATGCGGTCATTACTGTTCCTGCCTATTTTGACGAATACCGACGTAAGGCCACTATGGATGCAGCGGAGAAAGCGGGACTCAAGGTGCTTCGCATTATTAACGAGCCAACCGCAGCGGCACTAACCTATGCAAAGACAGGTCAGTGCAAAGGGAAGGTTCTCATCTATGACCTCGGTGGTGGTACTTTTGATGTATCCATTGTTGACATCAAGTCCCCACAAGAAATCACAGTTATCGCTTCTGAAGGAGATCATGACCTTGGTGGCGTTAATTTTGATGAGGCACTTGCAGAACATTTGAACGAACTTTTTCAGAAAGAAAAAGGGACCTACCTTAAAACGGAAGAGGACTCTACACCATTTAGACGAGTTCAAGCCGAAGCGGAAAGAGCAAAACGAAAATTATCAAAGATAGATCAAGTTTCGCCAATTCCCCTCAATTTCGGCGAGCATTGGATGAATGCTAGCATCAAACGTACTGATTTTGAAAGACTTATTTCTGAGTATATCACCAAGACAGAAATGCTCATCGCAGATGCTCTCTTTGAAGCGAATCTGAAAGAAAACGATATTGATCATGTGTTGCTCGTTGGTGGTTCCACGCGAATACCCGCTATCAAAGGGATGCTACATAAGAAGTTTGGTAAGGTTCCACTTTCGCAAGTAAACCCAGACGAGGCTGTCGCTTTGGGTGCAGCAATACAAGCTGGGATGCTTATGCCAGGCGCAGCACCCGATTTACGCAATACGCTACTCCAAGATGTGACAAACCATAGTTTTGGTACTATTTCTTTAGGTGATCACTATGGTGCTAAAACCCTGCGTAACTCAATAATCATTCCAAAAAATACCGCGATCCCTAAATCGATAACCGAATCCTTTTACACTATTAGTCATGGTCAGACCCAAGTTGACTGTCAGATTACACAGGGTGAAGGTGAGGATCCTAAGTTCGTAAATATAATTGCAGATGGTTTGTTGGATCTTCCCCCAAACCGTCCTGCTGATTTAGAACTCAAGGTAACCTATTCATACGATGCCAACGGACGTATGTCCTGTGAGTTTCTCGACGTAGAGTCCGGCAATCGGAAAAAGTTCGACCTAGATACGGCCAGTAGAGCAATGAAAAGCGGTGATCAACATGATGATATTGACGAAGCTGCCTTTAACGATTTAAAAATCGAGTAGGGTTTTATATATGGCTTATTATGGCCTTTGGAGATTAAGCTGCCTTTAACGATTTAAAAATCGAGTAGGGTTTTATATATGGCTTATTATGGCCTTTGGAGATTAAAATGAGATTATTTTATTTTTTTGTTTTTTGTTTATTATTGCAAAACCATGCGTATGGAGATACTAACTTTAATGACCCTTTTTTGGGAAATACTCCAAACACAAATGGATTAAATCCATATGGAAGCAATCGGTTTAATGATCCTTTTTCTGGAAACACTCCAAACACAAATGGATTAAACCCATATAGAACTAATCGGTTCAATAACTCTTTTCCGGGAAACACTCCAGACACAAATGGATTAAACCCATATGGAAGCAATCGGTTTAATGACCCTTTTTCTGGAAACACACCAAACACAAATGGATTAAACCCGTATGGAACTAATCGGTTCAATAACTCTTTTCCTGGAAACACTCCAGACACAAATGGATTAAATCCATACGGGGATACCCAGCTAAATACAACTTCAGCCGGAAATTATGATAATGACACATATAAGCCGCCAACCAAGATTCCCTTTGCAGGTCTATTTATTCTGGGAATGATAATTTTTTTTATTTTCAAAAAATTTTATGGTGGGGAAAAAAGCGATAACAGCAGCACACCTGTCAACAGGGTGGTTTCAGATGGGGAAAAAAGCGACAACAGCAGTACAGCTGCAAAAATAGTGCTTCCGGGTGGTGAAAAAAGTGATCACAGCAGTACACCTGCCAGAGGTGGTCAACAATACCTTTATGTTCAGTGTCTTAAAAAAAATGAACCTATTCCAGAACAGCCAGGACGAACGATTGAGTTAATACGAGTGAGTATAGAAGGACTAGCGCATTTTGCCCATGACAATACTCCAATAACGTACCGAGTAAGGTTAATAGATGTAACGGACGGTGAACAAAACTTACAACCGATACTTTGCTATATACCAGAACTCTCGAATGCTGAGGGCGTTTTCACCTTCGATGTGGATGCCGAAGCATCATACGCTTCAATGACCTTCAACAATTTAGAGTTAGTCCATATACCCACTGAAGCGCTTATTGCGCCAAAGAAAGGGCAACGGCGCATAAAAGTGGTGGTAGGAATCACACCGCCAGACTCAGTCGAATGGTTCTATATAAATGGCGAAACAACAATTAACTTTATTCAGCAAACATACGGCTGGATGGAATTCCAAGAGGCTGTTGCAAATCAGGAGTCCAAATTAGCTATTCTAGCATTATGCTTTGCTTCCATTGATGGTGCCATTGGTAAACCGGAAGCAGCCACGATAAAAAAATATTTTACTGAATTATACGCAAACGCTGATAATGTAGACACACGGAAACAAAAAGTCAATGAAGCAATGAAGGATACCTTAGCTAGTTTAAGGAATAAGCAGCAACAACCAAGAGAAGTTATACAGCGTGTTTGCGATGCATTGCTTAGAGAAAATTCTGCGCCATTGTCACAGCAAGCCTACGAAATCTGTGTGCGAGTAGCGGTAGCTGATGAAAAATTGGAGAACTCAGAAGAAGAGATGCTCTCCTATATTTCTGGAAAATTAGAATTAGCCAAAGAATTTGTAACTGAAATCCATGACCGCTATATTAGTCTATCCACGCGCCAACACAATGATGATATGTCAATATTTGATATATTAGGCATGCCTAAGGGCTTACTGAAAGAACAGAAACTTGAATGGATTCAAGCGCAGTATAGAAAGTGGAGAAATCGCGTCACTAACAAAGATCCCAAGGTATCTACGGAGGCATCTCTAATGCTAGGGATGCTTTCTAAGGCCAGAACTCAATTGATGGCGGAATCTTAACTCCGTCGAATTCACAGAACATTCCATTTCACCGAGAGAGAAATAAATCATGAGTACAGAAAAACGTACCTATCAAGCCGATGCTTCGACTACCATGGCTTGTCTGAATGCCTTTCAGAATTATCTAATTCAAGATGATTTCAAATGTCAACAAATGCCTACTGAGGACGGCGGCGTATTGCTACAAATTGAAAAGAAAGGAGGATGGCGAAAGTTTACCGGCAATTCAACTGCACTGAACATTATCTTTCACCAACAAAACGAAAGCCAAATGACTGTAGAAATTGGTGCTGGCCGTTGGCTAGACAAAGCTGGTGCTGGTGCCGCTGGAATGCTGATTTTTACACCACTGGCCATTACCGCAGTGGTTGGTGCAGTGAAACAGTCGAAGATGTCCGGAAAGGTTTTTAAGTATATTGAAAACTATCTAGGATCTGTTAGCAAAGGCAATCCGCTCATGAATAGCGCACCGACATTTTCTTCAGCCCCATCTACCAGTAACACAGTGAGTCAGGGTGTTTCGGATCAAATGAAAGCCAAGTCAGAGATTAATGCCCTAGATGATATTATTAATGCTGATACAACTGAGATTAAAAAGTGAAATTATGGTTACCCTTGATTCAGCTTAGGAATTACTTGACTCGAAGCTGAATCAAGCCCAACCCATTCAACAACTAACCAGATAGAAAGGAACTTTTGCATGGAATCTGGAATAGGAGCAATTCTTATCTCTATTGTTATTCTAATTGGAGGGTTTATGTGGGCATCCTATCAAGATAAGAAGAAACAGCAGCAGATAGAGAAAAAACAGCAGCAGATAGAGGAGTTTTTACCACCACCTCACTCTTACGACAACCTAGGAAGTTACCTAAATGAAACGACGCAGAAGCATGGTTACAGTTGGACTGGAATAAATCCATTAGTCGCTTATATTAACGCAAAAGATTGTGAAATTGGAAAAGATATCTTTATTGACAACTTCATGTTCGCAGAGGAGGTAAAGGCGTTTCTATACTCCCAAAACAACAGGCAGGATGTAGATGAACTGCAAAAAGTGAAAGTACAATTCTGCCCCCGAGATTTTACAAAGACCATATTTGTCTTAGGCGGAATGGGTAGTGAAAAAACAGAGTTTTTCCTCTCTATTCTCAGTGAAAACTGGGGATATCGACACTTTAAGCGTGTGATAATACATGATCCAAAAGGCGACTATACCGAAAAACTTTATCGTTCAGATCAAGATTACATTTTCAATCCATACGACAAGAGAGGTGCTACATGGGATATATGGTCTGATATGCACGCTTATTCGGAACTTATTGTATCCTTCCTAAAAAATTTGATTGAAAGCCAAACTCAGAAAGAAGATTTTTTCAGTTCATCAGCTATTAACGTTCTTAAAAAATACTTTATAGAGACCCATCTCTCGGCTAAAAGTAAATCTTCTATAGAAAAATGGCAAATTCTTTTAGATAAAATTGATACGTATCGTAAACAGAGTGCAGGAAAACCAACTGAAGAGAGTATCTATTCGACCATGGTTTTAGCCATTGAAATGTTGCGACTGTTAGCCTTCGTTGCGACAACTCATCCCAAAAGGCAATTTTCGATTCGATACTTCCTGAGTTCCTCCGGTTCAAAACTATTTCTTCTCAACAACTCCGCGTACTCAGCTCCCCTGAATGCGCTATTTGTTGGGTTTTTATCAATTATTACAGAAGCATTGTTGTCTAAACCAGAGACTACTGAAGACCTTTCCTTGCTGGTATTGGATGAATTCCTAAATTTGAAGTTTGATCAGGAAACTAAGACAAAAATTTTGACTCAAATTCGCAGCAAGGGTGGAGCACTCCTTCTTGGTACACAGCTCTTAGCGAAAGAAAATAAGTTAGAACAGCAACTTTTAGATAGCTCCAGATTCGCCCTTATATTTTTTCGATTATCAGAGATTGAAACCGTTAATCATATTCAAGAAATGTTTGGCGAAATCGAATACACGCATTACGAACAATCATACAATGAGAGAAAAAATAGCAATTGGGGCATCCCCATTATAAGTATTGGTGGTGGTAATAGCGAAAGTATGAATATTAACACGTCACTTCAGAAGCGCAAGTTCATAAAACCGGAAATGCTGCAAAACATGCCTCAATATCACCATATTACTTTCATCCCAGAGGACAAGATAATTTACCTTGGCTATACACCACTTGTTCAACTAAAAAAAGAAAATCACGCTTTTGTCCAGCGTGATTTGACCTTATTTTATCAAAAGCCAATTCGGGAAGAAGAAAATGATGATACTCAAGTTGACAATCAAGGAAACAAATGGTCCAGAAAAAAAACATTGCTCGCATCGGAAAGATATGACCGTAATGCTCAAATGAAAATTTATAATGAGTTAATAACAACAAAAACAAAACAGGAAGAAAAAGCATTAATTCTTAAGTATGGTCTTCGCAGGGTCAATCTTGAAGTGTTTTTTAAGGATATACATAATGAGTTGGCAATAGATTTATATAATTGTCTCAGAAAATTAACGAGACCGTTGTTTAATGAGATTTGCTTTTTTTTGAAAGAAAAACATAACTACGATTTAGGTCTTGTTGATATCAATGGTGCTCCAGCCGATGCTGCACATCAATTGATTGAATTTATTAAACAATTTCCACAAGGACTCAATCATTTACAACAGTTACTTGAAGAACGGCGACTGTTGTGAATTGTGAATGGAAAAATAGGGAAAAATAGGGGACAGACCTAGCCTGTCGAAAAAAGGGGATATCATCAAATCCTGACTTCCTATTTTTTGGATTAAAAAAAGCAGTATAATCTATTAAATTATCAATGTTTTTTTATCGAATTAAAATCCAAAAAGCGGGAATATGTTTTTATTTCAAAAGGTTATATTTCGACAGGCTAGGACAGACCACATTTTATGTTAATCAAGCAAGCGTAGGGTGGGTAGAGCGAGCGTAGGATGGGTAGAACGACTTTGAACCCCACCGCTAAATAAAATTTAACAAATCCATTAACTAACAATCACAATTAATCGGTGTTCCTTCATAACGAAAATAACAAGTACTTAAAAATGACAAAAAAAATAGCTCAAGAAATAATCACTATTATTGGAGATTATAGAAATGATGATGGTATTCAAATGACAGCCCAAAATATTATTAATTGGGCAAATCAGTTTGGAGCCAAGGAGCAATTATTCATTCTTGAAGAGCTAAAGGAAATATTCAAGAAACGCTATATCTCAAAAATGAAAGCAGAACAATTTCTAAAATTTGCTATTCAAAAGCTTAGCGTAATTTATGAATATAGTTCTCCACAGTCTTTCTTAGAAAACAGCGTATTTCTTGATCTTCAAGAAGAAGGAAAAAGTCAAAAAGACATGCTGAAGATGCTAGATGCTATTATCAACGCTCAATATGGTATGAGTTTATCTGATTGTGGCACTGTCTCATCTAAAAATTACATTTACTTAGATGATATGATGTGTACTGGAAATACGGTTTATTTTGATTTGAAAAATTGGCTAGAACTGGAAGAAAATGGTAAATCTAACCTTTCTAAAATCATGGTAAAAAACGCCAATATTATCTGTTTATATATTTTCACCCATCATCTTAATACTGACAAGTTACGTTGGAGATTTTATTATTCACATCCACAATTTAATCTTAAAATCCATAGTTTAGTAAAAGTTGACAATGATTATCGTCAACCCGGTTCTAAGCTTGATGCTATTCTTCCAATTCAAGATAATCAACCAAAAATTGTGCATGATTATTTTGAAAGTTTAGATACAAATGTACAAGGTGTCTTTAGGAATAAAAATGAACCCATCCTTGAAACATTTTTTTCTTCTCCTGAAAATAGAGTGAGATTTGAGAATATTTTACCTATTAAAGGGTTAGAGATTTTAAATTCGGTATCCGTACAGAAAAAGAACATTCGCCCTTTAGGTTTTACATTGCCTTCGCATAAAAATTTTGGATTTGGAACGTTATGTTTTACGTTTCGAAATGTACCAAACAACACGCCTTTAGTTTTTTGGTATTCTTCACCAATATGGCAACCATTATTTAAAAATAAACGCCAAACAAAATGAACGATAATCACAGAATATACAACCCGTTAAATAGTTGCGTATTTAGAAAAACCAAAGAAGCTTTCGGGGGGCTTTCAAATATGGCAGCCGGCTATCCATTAGTCATCAATGGAACAAAAATATTAACTTCTGAAGCACTTTATCAGGCTTGTCGATATCCCCATCTGCCAGAAGTACAAGGAATCATCATTGCTCAAAAAAGCCCCATGACAGCTAAGATGAAAAGTAAATTTTATTATTCACAATCCAGAACAGATTGGGAAAATATAAAAATCGCTATTATGCGTTGGAGTTTAAGAATTAAGCTGGCTCAAAATTTTATGAAATTTGGACTTCTTTTAGAATCGACTAATAACAAACCTATTGTTGAAGAATCCAAAAGAGATAATTTTTGGGGTGCTATAAAATCATACGATGGTAATTTGAGGGGATTAAATATTTTGGGTAGGCTTTTAATGGAACTGAGAGAATATTATTCTTCGGAAACTCGTTATCAATTGCTTGTTGTACCAACAGCACAAATAGATAATTTCAAGATGCTTGATAAAGAAATTTCGGTGATTGATGAAAGACTTAATTTTTTTCAGTCTATTTTCAACAATTGGCAATTAACAGAGAAATCAAAAAGTGATGAAGAATTCTATAAACAACTTATTTCTCGTTCCCAAACACCTCGTTCCCAAACGCCGTGAAGGAATGCCTGCGTAGGGTAAATAGAGCAAGCGTAGGTGGGTAGGAGTTTCACTACAACCCACCGTACCGTTGGAAAATGGTTTCTCGTTCCCAATATGGGCGTTTCAATGCCATTAACTTAAGAGTTAGAAGCAGCAAGAGCAAGAGTCGCTGCCCCCACCAAAACTTTTAATTGGAAACCCAACAAATTCAGATTAAAGGTTTTATTGGAACCATTCAAAATAATCAATAGGTTTTTTTTAAATGCTAGCCAAAGACACTATCCATGACGCAGTTAAAAATGCCCTCATCAAAGATGGGTGGAAAATAACGCATGATCCGTATACTATCAAATATGAAGAAGTGACGGCTTATGCTGATTTAGGTGCTGAACTCATTTTTGCGGCTGAAAAGTCGCAAGATTGTAGTAGAAATCAAAAGTTTTATCAATCCTTCACCACTGACTGATTTGAAAATCGCATTAGGGCAATACGAAATCTCATCAGATTTTTTAGAAGTCACCGAACCAGAACGCCAACTTTATTTATCTGTTAGCACCGAAACTTTTAATGAAATCTTTGAGAAAAATGCCTATCAATTTATAATCAAACGACATCAATTACCGTTTATCGTCGTCAATGTTGAAAAAGAGGAGATTGTCAAATGGACAAAACCACTCAATATCGCCGTTTAATTAAGAATATCTTAACTCAACACGCAAAAATCGTGACGAATCAGTGTTCTCAAGAAATGGAAACACTTCTCAGTTTTGATGAAGAACATGACCAATATCTTTGGCTACAAGTAGGTTGGCACAACGATCATCGCGTTCACGGAATTACCCTTCATCTCCGTTTACACAATAGCAAAATTTGGGTTGAACAAGATTGGACTGAATCTGGCATTGCGACGGAATTATTGAAGGCAGGGGTTTCCAAGGATGAGATTGTTTTAGGTTTTCGCAATCCCAAAAAAAGACCGCTGACCGAATTTGCAGTGGCATAAATTCGATTGGTAGCCAGCGTAGGGTGGGTAGGAACTTCGTTGCAACCCCCCGTTTTCTGATTACCCCTTTAACTATTGAACCGCTTAGGTGGATTTGATATGAGGAACCAATATGAATATCCAATTGCAACAAGCTTTTGAAGGTGCCTATAAATTACCATTGTTTGAACAAAACATACTGGCTGAGGCATTGATGGCGACTATTCGCAATTACGAACTATTTGCTGATGATGAAAAACAATGGGATAAGTTATTTCAAAGTGAAGCTTCCCAACAATGGCTAG
>Ga0233403_10001505_pt1 | contig 10843 bp, 5 predicted proteins | sample Na_oxic_1_MG_FD_179866 | JGI IMG/M metagenome (GOLD analysis project Ga0233403, IMG submission 179866) | Seawater microbial communities from Saanich Inlet, British Columbia, Canada - Na_oxic_1_MG | ecosystem: Environmental > Aquatic > Marine > Inlet | place: Canada: British Columbia | collected...
AACCCGGATGATGTGGACTGGGGAAGCGGGAACAATCCTGATCTTTTTGTCAAAATCTGGTTTGACGCGGGCGGCCGGGTGGATGTGAACTTTTTCCATGTGTCAGTGCCGGATATTGAGGTGTATTCCGATCTTCCTGTGGGTGGCGGCTATGATGAGAAGGGGACAACTGTTCTGAGCAACCGGTATATCCGGCATGAGTATCAGGATGAGTGGTGGCAGAGTGTCAGCCTGATGCTGCTTGGGGATTTGGGGAAACCTGATGACTATGACACGAGCATCAAAAGCTTCAGCCAGTCTGTTCCTGATTATGACAATTATGTTGAGCAGCTTCCCGCAGTCTTTGACTGGCGGGACCAGGGGGCTGTCACACCGGCAAAGCAACAGGGGGCCTGTGGGAGTTGCTGGGCTTTTGCGTCTGTGGGCGCGCTGGAGTCGAAAATACTGATTGCGGGCGGCCCGGAATATGATCTTTCCGAGCAGCAGCTGGTTTCATGTTCAAACTATGACTGCGACGGCGGGAATTCTTCCGCTGTCCGGTTATGGAGTGACGAGGGGCCTATGGAAGAAAGCTGCACGGGGTATGAGGATTATGACACGCCTTATCCCGGCCCGGGGTCCAATGTAAACTGTTATGAATTGGACACATGCGGCGAACTGCCCTACAATGCCAAGGGTGACTACACAGTAAACATGGATGATATCAACGAGGTCAAAATATCTCTCAGAGAGGACGGGCCTGCCTATTTCAGATATGCGGTATATGAGGACTTTTTCGCTTTTTGGGGTAGCGGCTCACGCGGTGAAGTTTATACTCAGTCCCGTGGGGCATACAGCGGCGGTCATGCGGTTCTGATTATCGGATGGGATGACAGCAAAAATGCGTGGCTCCTGAAAAACAGTTGGGGTACGGAAAGAGGCCCGAACAGGGACGGCACGTTCTGGATGGCGTATTCGAGTCATGCCAATGATCTGGGCTTTGGTATGACCAATTTCAAAATCGAAGGACTGGTACCTGAGAAAAGATCACCTGTGGCAGATGCCGGTTCTGATCAGACGGTCAAAGAGGGATATGCTGTGACTTTGGACGGCTCCGATTCCGCAGACCCGGACGGCACCGTTGCCTCATATCTCTGGGCGCAGACCTCCGGCCCGGCAGTGACGCTTTCAAATGCTGATACCGCCCAGCCTGCGTTTGCCGCTCCCAATGTCGGGATGGGCGGGGTTCAATTAGATGCCGGGTCTGATGGCGTCTCACTCTCTTTCCGTCTGACTGTCACCGACAATGACGGTTTGCAGGATACAGATACCTGTATTGTTTATGTGGAGAATACAGGGGGTGACGGCCCTGTTACAAACTCCCTCGGCATGACCTTCAACCCGATTCCCGCAGGCACATTCATGATGGGAAGCCCGGCAGACGAGCCGGGAAGAGACCGTGATGAAGCGCAGCATCAGGTGAGGCTGACGAAGGAGTTTTACATGCAGACCACCGAGGTGACCCAGGGGCAGTGGAAGGCGGTGATGGGAAGCAACCCGTCTTATTTTCAGAACTGCGGAGATGACTGCCCGGTTGAACAGGTTTCGTGGGATGATGTCCAGGAATTCATCACCAAAATGAACCGACGGGGAGAGGGAACCTATCGTCTGCCTACGGAAGCCGAGTGGGAGTATGCGGCAAGGGCGGGGACAGATACGCCGTTCTTCTTTGGCCAATGTCTTTCCACAGATCAGGCAAACTACGACGGCAACTATCCTTTAGAAGGGTGTCCGGAAGGAGAATACAGAGAGAGGACAATTCCAGTAGCAAGTTTCATCCCTAATACTTGGGGCCTGTATGATATGCACGGAAATGTCTGGGAGTGGGTCCAGGACTGGTACGACGATTACCCGACAAGTTCTGTTACTGATCCTATTGGTCCCGGGACAGGCTCGGGTCGGGTTCTCCGGGGCGGTTCTTGGCACGTTAACGCCAGGGGCTGCCGGGCTGCGAGTCGGGGCAGGGTTACTCCTGACGTTCGGAGCAGGTTCCTCGGATTCCGGCTCGTCCGGCTTCCAGGTCAGCAGTGAGCCAAGACAGGTAAGCAAGCAAGAACTGAGGAGAGCAGAAGCATCCGTACCGCCGCGAGGGACGAGCAAGGTCGGAGGCTTCTGCTCTCCGAAGCAGGCACGGAAAGAAAGAAAAGCGTGGGGGTGCAGGGGGCTTGCCCCATATGCATCAAGCTAAGTCAATCTTTTTAAATAAAATTCAATGTTTATTATTATTTTCGGAGTCTCCGGCGAAAAACTGTCCATATACGGTATTCTTTCTTCTAATAACTGATGGGTAGTTCTCCGTTTTCTCTTTTGTTTGCAAAGGCTCTTTGAAATATTCTTCAGTAATTCGCCGAAAAGTTCGTTCAGACTGCCGGAACGGACCGCCTTCGCCAGACGATCTTTTCGTCTGAGCCAATTGATCAGCTTATGAAAACTTGCCTCTTTTTCCAGATAGTTATAAGCGTACCATGAGGCATAGCCGCAGAACATCGCAACGATAACAACTGCTGTCAGCCGTCCGTAGAGAAAACATTCGACACGTTCCCGGCGGATTCCTCTGATAATGTGAATCTTAAGCAATGATTTCCAGTATTTGAAAGTCAGTTCGATCTGCCATCTCAGGCGGTAGACAGTTCCTATGACTTCGGGTTCCCATATTTCCGACGGAACATTGGTGACGAAGAGACCGAAGCGGAGCCAGTTCAGATAATCCTTCGGAGGCTGCCGCCCTTTCTTCAGTGCGTTATTCCGGGCTTTTCCGCAGCGTTCCGTGACTACTTTGTCAGGCAGCCTGTATGCGACAAGGCGGCACGGCAGTTTTTCTTCTCCGAGATACACATTTGTCTCAGTCACGGTCAGTGAGCCGGATTTCTTATTCAGATATTTCGGAAGGCTGACAGGAATCGCATCGTCATCTGAGGAAAGATACACATTGACACCTTTCAGCAGACGGCTCAGAAAGAAGGCATTTTTTTCTCCGATTTCACTCAGAGAATTCAGAGTGAAATATCCCAGATCTCTTAAAATCAGATCATTCTTCCGGAGTTCGGTCAGAATCTCATCTGCCCGGGACTGATCGGGGATATTTCCGCTATCTATAAGTATCTTGTGAAAAATTTCCTGCTTCGCATCATAGGTCAGGTCGATCTTTATGGCGGATTTGCTCGCGCTCCCTCCGGAACCTCTGAATTCACCGGCCAGCTTTTCGTGCAGAGTGATCTGCGTACTGTCTTCGAGAAAAACACGGTCGAACGGTGACAGCAGCATGGGAGAAATTCCCGATCTCACAGGTGCGAGGTTCGCCAGAAATGCCGCTTTGAACACTTCTTTCATATATTCAGCGGCTTCTCTCCTGTTAATACGTTCGTTCAGCGCCTGAGGAGTCATATCCGCCTCCGGATTTATCTGACGGAGGATATCGCACAGCGATTCCGTGGTAACGGGTTCTTCTCCGAGAATTTCCGTCGTCATCAGACTCACGAAGTCTTCTCCTTTTATCTTACTCGTACTTCTTTGTACGAAACCGATCTTTCCCGCAAGATCGTTCAGCTTCGTCTTCTCAAAGATTCCCGAAATTTTTCCTCCGATTTTTCCGGCAACCTGTCTTACATTTCCGATAAATTTCATGAGAAGCCTCCTTATAATTTTTTAATTTAATATCAGGCTGACGATCTGAATATTAATAATAAATTTCAGAAAAGTCAAGCGGTTAATTATTTTTTTATCCCTTAGCTTGATGCATATGGGGATGTCGCCCAGGTGGTGTTCGAGATTCTCTCTCCCGGGAACCGGCCCGGGGAAATGGGGGACAAGCTGGGCTTCTACGAGAGACACGGGGTTGAGGAGTATTACGTCTGCGATCCCCGGAAAAACCTTTTCGAGGCCCGGGTGCGCCTGGGAGAGCGGCTCCGGCTGATAGAGACAGATGACAGCGAATGGACGAGCCCGAGGCTGAAAATCCGTTTTGACACCCGCGGCGAGGAACTGGCCATGTTCCGGCCGGACGGGGAGAGATTTCTCACACCTCTGGAGGAGCGAAAGCGGGCCGAGCAGGAAAAAAAGCAGGAAAGATCACGCGCCGAACGGGCCGAACTGGAGAAAGAGCGGGAAAGATCACGCGCCGAACGGGCAGAACGGGAAAAAGCACGCGCCGAGCGGGCCGAACTGGAAAAAAGACATCTGGCTGAAAAGCTCAGGGAACTGGGAATTGATCCTGAAAAGATTTAAGGCGGCCATTTAAAAGGGACGCAGAAAAACGCAGATTTTTTTATCAGCGCAAATCAGCGTTCATCAGCGTTCATCTGCGTCCTGAATGTTATGATTGGGACGCAGAGACACGCAGAGACACGCAGATTTTTTTTATCAGCGCAAATCAGCGTTCATCTGCGTCCTAATAAGGGCTGCAAGGCTGCGGTTCGTGCGACTGCCGACAACCTGGAGGGAAACACCTTGTCTTCCGGACCGACGTGAAAAGCTATTATGCGAGCATTGACCACGGCATCCTGTTGTGGGCGTGGCAGCGAAGACATATCAAAGATTTGCCGCGCTTGTTTCCCGGCTTTATGTGCAGGGTGCGAGTGTTGAGCGCATTGGGGAATATGTGCGGGTGATATGGTTAGGTTTGGATTTCTGCGTATTCTGCCTTCGCAGTTGCCATGTGGTTGCATTGGGTTGGGGCAAAATCGGGACGGTGCGCGGATGGGTGTGGCCTATTCGATAGATGCGCTGAACTCCGGCCAAAGCGATATCGGAAGACCCTGCCATTTTGCCCTGAATGATGTCGGTTGGTTGCGACATGGGTGTTCTCTGTAGGTCACTATGTTCCAAATTGGTTAGTGTTGAAAAGATGGTGGTTGTCAAGCGATTTCATGCGGTGTGCCGATCATTAACGTCTCTCTTATACACACCAATGAGCAAGATGCAATAACCCCTGTTGTGCAATCCGCTTACCTACCTACCCTACGCTCAGTGTGCTTTTAACATCCTGTCTATGGCGCCTGACAGGTTCATCACCGTGCTTGCTTTTGGATACGTCGAACTGAGCTGGTTGATATCCCTCATCTTATATTTCTTGAGTTTCAGCGATGTCCAAGTGCTCAACTCATTTAGTATTAGTCGAAGGGAACGGTTGGCCATCGCTTTATCTAGTGTTCTATGCAGATTGTCTAAGTGCTGATCCACTCGTTTAATAGCTTGAGCGCTTTTACTCCGGCCCCAAAAATCTGAGCGCATGTCCTTAGTGTCATTCTGCCATTCTGATTTAGTGGGCATTCCCATGGACCATTGTTGCAATCCAGGTATCCCATTCTTCTTAACCCGTGGATCCACACTTAACAAATTTGAAATAAAAAGTCCTTTGTCGGAAAAGACTTCTTGCATCAGGTCGGAACCGTTGATCCGTTTAACCGGAGCATCCTTGGACTGAGCGGCAACGGTCTGGTCTGTGATGGTGTATCCTAAGTTATTGACCGCCTTGGCAAAGGAGCCATAATAATAAGCACCTATGCCTTTGACATAGTTTTCGTTGTCCGCTTTTAAAAAATTTTCAACCGCTTCTGCAGCGGATGCGGTAAATCCATTAGCTAGATCAACCAGTTGATTGACAGCAAACACCGCCTCTTGTTGCATTTGTCCTGTTTTGTTGCGGTAGTATTGACCTTCACATTTGTGAAACAGCAAAAGAGCTTCAGCCGCAGCTTCCGGTGTGACCGCGCTGTTGCATTTTTCATATGCTTCCCGCCAGCCATCGATAATATCCACATAATCCTGTGCTTGTTCATTAGCCATGTTTCGGAGGATACCGATGCGTGACGCAATGCTCTGTTGGTGATGTCCCTTGGTGATGCTGAAGGTTTTACCGGTTTCAATCTGATACTCTTCCCACGCCTTGTTGACGGCTTCCACAACAACAGTCGCCGCAGCCTCGACGGCAGCCTGAATCCCGGCTTCGGCTTGAAAAAATTTACCACCGCCACCTTGCAGCACGGACGTGAAGGTACTCACCTTCTCATCCAATGATGCAAATTGGTTTTCAATGATACCACCAGCCACATCTATGGACATCCCGAATGCATACTCTACCCAAGCATCTCTATCGCTCACGTCATCTGGATCGAATCCCACAAACTCTTTCACTGAGTTAGAGGGGATATTGCTCAGTATCTGCTTGTATTTGTTCGGGTCCGCTTTTTTTACTACCGCCTTTGTCAGTCCTTTGCTTTGCTGTTTAATATAATCAGGCAGTTGACCGTAGGCCCATGCCCGGTAATCCTTTTTGCGGGAAAAGAGTCGACGGCCAAAATGTTTACGGATTCCCTTTTCATTCACCACGTTGTTCAACAGTTCCAGCACTTCATCTGCATCTTTCTTGCCATTTTCAGTAATGAGACTCCATAATTGTTTGGATTTCGGTACACTACCCGCGTCAAAAACCGAGATGGACGCCGTGATATACTCTACAAATTCCTGTAGCATCTCAACGGCTTCCGCCACCTGTTGATAGCGATACTGAATCCGACAACATGCTTCCCATAATTTCACCGCTTTATCTGAGCTTGTAATCAATGTTTCGATTTCTTTGTGGGTGGGAATGTTTACGTCCTTTTGCTTCGTGCCAAAAGTACTGAATTCCCATTCCCGGGGCGGAAAGGTACCGGGTGAAAACTTGTTGAAAATCATGAAATCATCGTCAAGATTGGCAAATGCGTTATATATATCCGTCATTCCCTGATGATCCAGCAGGTAACGGACATCGTCCAACAACTGCTCACCAAATTCAGTATTATAGACTAGGTACCCGTTATCTCGTTTCCATATTAGGTCTTCCCCGGCGGTCAAACCGCTCTTGTTCTTCATTTTCCGATACTTTTTGCCTTTGCGCCATTTTCTAAATCCCTGCACAATGGACTTGCCAGCAAACATGACAACTTTTCCGCCTGCTGCAACTGCCAGTGCAATAGGAGCGCCAATCAGTACGGTAGCCAGCAAACTGCCGCCGGCCAGTACCATATTGCGCTTGTTATTATTGAGGTAGCGGGCAAATCGTTTGGCACGGTCATGCTTTGATATAATGATGGTGCCGCCTTTTTCAACAATACCCGCCACATCCCCCATCAGTATGATTGTCCGGTTGTCGGTTGCCTGAAAATTTAAGTTTGCCATTATCATCTCCTATTTTCAAATTTATCAATCAGTAACAGCCCGTTCCCTTCGCTATTCCGGGACTTTTTTTCATTGTCATCCAAAAAAATCAGTATGGACTTTCTCTACAGGGAAATCGTATGCACGGTGTCATTTAACCAGTTGTTGGCGACTATCTTTTTTTTCCCCCTTCTTTTTTTTCCCATAAAATTTAAAAAAACATTATTTACATATATTAAGTACCTGCTCATAAATTTTCAGGTATCCTTAAATAATAAAAAATACCGGAAAATATTTGATCACCTACTTAGTGCCTGAACGAAAACTATAGAACAATATGACTTTATTGTATTAGAAGCATATTTTTCAAAACGAAGATTTTTCAATGGCCGTCCGCATCGCTTCAGAGACAGTCGGTGTTTTCTACGGATCGCATTCCCGACCGTTATGATTTAGAACGACGTTACTGAACTGTTTTCAAAATATAGAATTTTTAAAATCTTCGTTTTGAAAAATCGCAAACTAAATAAGTAAAATCCGGTAATTCTATAGTTTCCGTTCAGACACTACTTATTCACGGTTCCCAGAACCCATGAGGGATCACCCGCCGGGTGACATTATCGAATTTTACGGGCTTGCGCCCGATTCCGACGATCCGGATTTATCTTGGCATGACCAACGATGGGTTATATTTTTTTTATCAATTCATTAAAAGCGGTTTCCATCTGCTCTGCCTGAGACTTCAGTTCTTGCGAAACAGAAGAAAGTTCTTCTGCGTTGGCGGCATTTTGCTGAATTGATCTGTTTGTTTCAGTCATAGTCTCATTTGCACGAATAAGTTTTTCCGCCTGCTCCTCGGAAGATACGGCGATTTTGGTCACCAATTCCTTTATTCTGTAAGAATGTGCAGTCATCTCCCCGAAAATATCTCCGACCTTCTTCATCAGTTCTGTTCCCCTCTGAACATCGGTCACTGTATTTTCAATAATATCTGCTGTATTTCTGGCGGATTCGGCTGCCCGCATGGCGAGATTTCTCACTTCGTCTGCCACCACGGCAAAACCTGCTCCGGATTCCCCTGCTCTGGCAGCCTCCACGGCAGCATTCAGCGCCAGAAGATTGGTCTGAAATGCGATTTTATCAATAGTTCTGATAATTTCCTGAGTCGCCCCGACTGCCGTGATATTGTCTCTGACATATGATTTCAGACCTGTCAGAGATTCATCAGCCTTTTTTATAAGATTATCCGATTTGTCAGCAATGCTGATAGTGCCGGCGGCGTTTTCGGCATTCCGGCGGCTCATGGCAGTTATATCTTCAAAAAACGAAAACAGTTCCTCTGCCGATGCCGCCTGTTCCGAACTGTTTTCAGACAAAGAATGAGTGGCAGATGTTATCTGATTGCAGGCATAAACCAACTGTTCTGACCGCTCTTTTGAAGAAACCGTAATTCTGGCAATAAGACCTGATGAAACTTCCGATATGAAAAATACGGCGACAAACCCGGGAATAACAGCAAAAACAAACAGATATAAGGAAGTTTCCACTGTTTTTTTCAGCAGTCTGTCCACTTCGCTTACCTGCATACTTGCTCCGAACAGGTAAGGTCTCCCTTTTATATCTGAAAACGGTATCAGCACCATTCTCCCGTGTCCCCATTTGTCCATGAATGAACTGTGTCGGACATTCATTGTTTCAAAAGCAGTCCTGTACGCTTCCGGATTGCTGTGAACTTCAAAAAAAGCAGCCTGTTTTCCATTTTCAGCCTTTTTGTCCGGAGATGTGGCAGATGTAAAAATAATCTGATTGTTTATAACCATCACACTCCAAATATACTGCAAATCAATATCTGTGCATAACTTATTGAATGTTTTCACAATTTCAAGGTAATCCTCCCGGGAGACAGAATTCTCATCAGTGATTTTATTATGGTAACCCTTCGGAAGAACAGATTTTGCACAGAGGGCAGCCGTAAACAATTTATCATCAACAGCTTTCAGTATGCCCTCATACCGGATATTATAAATAACAACAGTATAACCGGATATAATAATAAAGATTGCACAAAAGAGAAAACCTGTCAGCAAGGTTCTTACCTTGAAATTTGAAAAAGTAATTTTTCGCATCTTTCTATTCAAAAATATAGCGCCTGAGATAAAATACCGGGTAGCGCAGGAGCCTTGCGGCTCCCTTGCCCCCTGAGAACCGTACAAGCAGGTTTCCCGGCATACGGCTCAAGCCCCTGTAAACCTTTGTCTTACCAAAGGCCGGCGGTTAAATTGTTTTCACTCCTCTGACGGGAGTGGCGTTGTTCAGTCTTCTTCTCATTTTAAAGTAGCCCTCCTGTGTTTTATCATAAGGATTTGATTTCCCTCTGATTTTGATGTATCGGACTAATTTTGTCTGAGAGGCTCTGAGCAGGGTGATTATCCTTCCCTTATTCTTGCCTTTTCCGACCTTGCAGGAAAGCAACCCTTTGGGATGATTAAAATATCTCTTTTTGATCCACCCCGCATTCTTGTTGGGATGCCTCCTTTTGCACCAACGCCACAACGATTGAAAGATGACCGTGTCCGCACGGGAAAATGTCTCGGCTGCCTGTATGTTTTTATGATAGTTACTCCAACCCCTTATCATCGGATTCAGCTTTCTTATCATGTCTTCGCATTTCCAGCCGTGGCAGAGTTTTATTTGTTTCCGCACCTTTTCGGAGAAGCTTTCCGCATTCTCCTTCGAGGGCTTCGTGATCAGTTTGTTGCGATATTTCCGCAGGTTCTGACCTGAGAAATCAAACCCCTGTTCAATTCTGACAATCTTTGTTTTCTCTTCCGGGAGCAACAGTCCCCTCGGTTCGATAAACTCATTTATGGCGGGTATGACATTCTTCTCCAAAAGCTCTTTGCAGTCCGCTGTGACGATGAAGTCGTCCGCATACCTGACAAAGTTCACTTTTCTTCTGCACGGACACGATTTTCTGACGGCCTGTTCAAGCCCGTCAAGTGTCATGTTCGCCAGCACCGGGGAGATCACACCGCCCTGCGGAGTACCCGCTCTTGTCGGAAACAGTTTTCCTTTTTGTATGAAACCGCATCCGAGCCACTGTCTCAGCATTCTTTTATCAGCAGGAATGCTGTTCATAAGCCAGTCGTGGCTGATTCCGTCGAAACAGGCTTTTATGTCCGCTTCGAGTATCCATTTCGGAGAGTGCGACTTGCCGAGCGCACAGAAGCACTGACCCACGGCATCTCTGCACGCCCTGTACGGTCGGAAACCGTAAGAGTTGCTGTCCGCCGTGGTCTCGGCTGCCGGTTCCGGTGCCGGCAGGTATAATGCCTGCATTGCCCTGTCCCTCATTGTCGGAATGCCGGGCGGTCTTTTCTTTCCGTTTTTCTTCGGAATCTCAATCCGCCTCAGTGGTGAGGCTTTGCAGCCTCTCCGTCTCAGCGACAGCGCACCGTTCATCTTTCTTGCGGGCGTGTTCCATATCTCACCGTCAGTTCCGGGAGTTTTCGCTCCCCTGCCGGTGCTGACCCGCAATGTTGCCAACAATTTCGCATAAAAGGAATGAGTGAGAAGCCACTGCAATGCTTTGGCTTTGTTCCTCTTTCCCTCACGCACCGCCTTCGCAATACGCATCTGAAGCCTTCTGGTCTGAGCCTTCGCCTTC
>Ga0233403_10001507_pt1 | contig 10831 bp, 9 predicted proteins | sample Na_oxic_1_MG_FD_179866 | JGI IMG/M metagenome (GOLD analysis project Ga0233403, IMG submission 179866) | Seawater microbial communities from Saanich Inlet, British Columbia, Canada - Na_oxic_1_MG | ecosystem: Environmental > Aquatic > Marine > Inlet | place: Canada: British Columbia | collected...
AAAGCAGTTGTCTAAAAGCTCAAGTCACCTAAAGGTGACTAACATGCAGCCCGTTTTTGCTAAAACGGGCTTATGTAAATGGATTTTTACTTCCAAAAAAGCGCAAATTATAATTGTGAATAGTATTCACAATTTTGTTATAATAACGATGCTAATAAATACGATTGTGTGGAGGTAGTCACCACCACCTGACTTAAGCTTTTAGACAACTGCTTTAGCTTCGCTGACCTCCGGTTCACGCCAAAGATTTTGCGCGCAAAATCTTTGGCGTGAAAAGCTGTTGGCTGGGGTGGTCTGATCATTTCCGCTTTACTGCACTAGTATGTTGACTGAATGCTTTTTTTGAAGTGTTTATTATCATGCGGGTTTTATGTCGAATGCAACTGGTTTCGCGATTAAAATCGCTCTAAACGCTAAAGACGCTAAAGACGCTAAAGACGCTAAAGAAGCTGTCAAGAAAAATCGATATCTTTGCGTCTTTTGCGTTATATATCAAAGAGTTCAACATTAACCCCCTTCTGACTCATCTAAAAGCGTCTCACTTTCGTACAAGTTATTTTTGAGTGTTTCTGTGGCCAATTCAACATCCGCTTTCACATGTTTATCGACTAACAGATCAAACTTATCAGATACCTCAACCTTTGATCGTCTTCCTTCTTTAACCTCTTGCAAATGGCGTTTCTGTTCTTCTTCAGCCTCCGCTAATTCGCCTCTCTCTTCACCGTTGATTGACAAATAGACACGATAATTGACTTTGAATGTTTTTTTACGAGCCATTTCGTAGTATTTAGGAAATTCTGAAGCAGCAGCCCGTCCTTTTTCCTGAAGTTTCAATACCAGTTTTGCAAAGTTATCGTCTGCAACACCCATTTCGCTACATATTTGTTGACAATGGAATGGATTAGTCAGATGTGCCATCAGTAATTGAGTCAGGATTTTTCGAGTCTCTTGTCGAACAATGATTTTTTTTCCAGAGAAAACGGTGTGCTGCATATAGAGCTGATCAAACATAAAAAACTGGCCTTTTTCTTGTAAGGCTAAATCCAGTAATTTAACAAATCCTTTGGTTGCATTCCGTGGATCATCAATAAAGCCGCGAGCAAGATCTAATATTTGTGCCCAAGCTTCAAATAACGCTCTCTGAAATAAGGCATATTGAATCATAGGTGAGGTTTGCCTCTCTTTTTTCTTTTTAACCGTTAACTCGAAGTCGCGGCAAACGATACGGGCACCTTCAAAGGATTTACCTTCCCCAATAGGCATATAGTCAAGAATTTGATTGATAACCTGCCGTGCTTCTAAAGCATCAGGCTCATCACTCTCAGCTATGCTTTTCAACTGTTCTAGTTCGGAACGAAAAATATCAAAAGCTTTTGAAAATTCATGGCTACCAAAAAAAAGGTATTCAAGACAAGGAATGATGTATTTTTTAACCTGTGTTTCAAGAATATTTTTTTGGCTTAGGGAAAACTTATTCCACTTGACGGGGGGAGACTCAGGCGCGAGTTCTTCGTCATCACCGTTAGGATAAAGCTGATTTTTCACTTCATCTAGGTTTAAAAGATATCTGAATAATAATTTTCTGTTTCTGACGCTTTCATCTAAAGCTTTGTCAATAATGCCTATACTGGTGATGGAATAGGTGCGTGTGATTTTGGCAGAATCTCTCTGAATCTTGGTATTCCATTCAAGAGCCGCTAATCCTTCAGAGCCTTGATTATTAAAAACATTATCACAGAATTTACGGCAAGCTAAGCTGCCAATGGTGTCATCGGAAAGTAGGATATTAAAGTGTCCGCCAACTTGTTTAGCCGTATTGTTGACATCAACAAAGAGATGGCGAAAGACTTCCGGTACGGTAGGCACTCTTAAAGGGGCATATTCTTGATTCTTTTGGAGCGTCGCATTGGGCGCGAAAAGGATGCAAACAGGAACACCCAGATCTTCAAGTAATTCAGGATGTTTGTTATAAACTTGCTTGATCGTGAAGAGTCGATGTTGCCCATCAATAATAACAAGCTTGGCACCATATTGATTACCTTTTGCAATACGGATTTCGAGTTGAACCGGTTCACGTTGAACCCTTATTTCCGTTATTTGCTCATTTTCTCTGGTATTCATCTGGAGCCTGTAGGCATGTGGATTGCTACTCGAAAAGTAGGTGAGTTTAAATAAACCAGGCCATTCTCTGATAACATGTTCTTTATTTTGAGTCAGTGTGATATCGTTGTTTTCGTCAGTATAATAGGCCTCCATTGCTTTGCCTTTTGTTGGCACAATAGCAGCAAGTAAAGGCGGAAAAAACACTGAACGTGATCGGATTTCGGCCAGCGTGAAATGTTCCTCACTGGGATTCAAATAAGGCTCCATTTCAAGGCGTACTCGTTCTTCATCGATATCGCGTTGCATCAGCAATTCAAAATCAATTTTATCCGGGCGAATATCTCTAGCAAAGGTTAATTCTGACAGCTCTGCTGAGGCAAAAGTCGTCATAATATATTCAATAGGAAACGACTGACCTGTATAAAATTTACCAAAACTACCGATGCGTTCAAGGTTATAAATCTGTTCTTCGCCAAAGCTTTCCAATGACATAAAAAAATTCCTTGGTTTGTCAATTGAATTAGAATATTTCAGATAATTGTAGGGGCTCTCCTTTAGTGTTCGCCCAATTTACCTAATTGTGAAATTATTTTTCTGAACATCTATTATATGGGCAACTATTCATTAAAATAGGCTGCTTTTTCAGGGAATATCCAGCGCACACCGCCGCGTGGATCATGGCAATCGCCGTTATAACGTGGAACGAGATGAATGTGTAAGTGCATCACTGTTTGTCCTGCCGCTAAACCATCATTAACCCCAATATTGTAACCATCAGGCGAATATTGTTGCATCAATTCGCGCCTAGCGGCATGTAATGCCTGTAAAAGTGCCTGTTGCTCATCAACTGTTGCCTCAAACAAGGAGGGAATATGGCGTTTAGGAATAATCAAGGTGTGTCCATCTGAAATGGGATAGCCATCCCTAAATGTCATCACTAATTCATTCTGAAACAGAATTTGGTCATCATCTAAATGACAAAAAGGGCAGTCTGAGGGCATAAGTTTTCCGTTTTGATGTTAGGGTGGGCTTGCCATTATCTCGCGTAGGATGGCCAACGTGTTATCCACAGGACGCATTTCTAAAAAAGGCTCATATCGATAAATCTTGAAGGCCCAATTGGAATGCATGTTATTTTGCTTTGGCCCAATTGGAATGCATGTTATTTTGCTTTGGTGCAGATTGATAATGACCTTTTTTTGGGAATGCGCCCCTTTTTAGGCATGTTAATCAATTCGAGGTTTAAGTTTTAGCGTGTAAAAACTTGAACCTCGAAATCAAAACTTATTTGAGATTTAAAGAGACTTCACCCTTCTGTTCAAATGGGAATTGAGGCACTGAATCTGAAATACTGAGGTTGCCAGATAGTTGGTAGTTCACTTGACGCTTGAGTAAGCTTGTTATACCGTCCAATCCGCCTCCGAGAAAACTCTTCAAGTTACTGGCGACATCAAGCTCTAAAAATTCTTCGCCAGATGCAGGAATCGTGATGCTTTCCTTACTTTCACCTTCTGCAAATTCCTTGTCGTTGATCTGTAACTTGTAATTGAGGCCCGTGACAGGTATGGGAACAGGATTAGGGTTTTTAAGGCGCAGCTTGATCCGGTACTTTTCCGCAGAGATTTGCTTAAAATCAGCGACGCTGACTTCGGGTGTCGCCTGTTCTATGGAAGACGGCATATTAGCGCAAGCCGTTGTCAGTAAACCTAAAAAAAGCAATAAAATCGTTTTTGATATGTTGTGCATGGTTACAGTCTCGTCGAGTTGAAAAAGGGTAAGTATAGTACAACGGATTAACGGAATAAACGGATTTTTTATCAGGTATTAATCCTTTAATCAGCGTAAATCATGATAATCAGCACAATCAGCGTTCTATCAAATTTTTAAATTATGCATGAAAATTTATTATCAATTTATAAAAACGCACTGTCTGCTGTCAATGGCCGAAAGACAGTTGCGGCTTATTTAGCAAAGCATTCATACCCAACACCCCTCGCCTTAATCGCTGTTGGCAAAGCGGCTACTGATATGGCAGCCGGCGCGTTTGACGTTTTGGGTGAGCAGATCCGTCAAGCTTTACTGATAACCAAATTGGGGCATTTAGATAAACAACGATTGCAAAACTATCCTATCTTATGTTTAGAAGCCGCTCATCCTGTGCCAGATGAATCCAGTTTGGCAGCAGGGCAAGCCTTATTAGATTTTATCGAAAACCTACCACCACACTATCCTGTCTTATTTTTAATATCAGGCGGTGCCTCTGCCCTTGTTGAAGTATTAGTCTCCGGCGTTTCCTTAGCGGATTTGCAACGAGTCAATCGTTGGTTACTGGCATCGGGTTTAGATATTCATGCCATGAATCAAATTCGCAAAAGTATATCAGCTATCAAAGGAGGGCGTTTAGCAACTTATTTAAAAAAACATCCCGTATTGAATTTATTAATCTCTGATGTGCCAGGAGATGATTTACAAGCGATAGGTTCGGGATTGCTGACACAGCACAAAATCCCCAATCCCCTTAACCCCCTTTTCAAAAATGGGAAAAATTCATTGCCAGATTGGTTGCAGAGTTTAACAACAAAGGCCCACGATTGCCCGTCTTGTTTCAGCAACATTGAACAACATATCATTGCCCATCCAGCCATCGCACGACAAGGGGCCTGTGAGGCTGCCAAGCCTCTTGGCTATGCGATATTTAATCACGATACCTTAATCGTAGGCGAGGCAGAAGAAGCCGGGCGTATTTTGGCACAACAATTATGTACTGGCAATCCGGGTATCTTTATTTGGTCCAGTGAAACGACAGTGCATTTACCAGAAAACCCCGGACAAGGTGGGCGTTGTCAAAGCTTAGCCTTAGCGGCCGCTTGTGAAATAGCAGGACGAAAAGATGTGTTTTTATTGGCCGCAGGCACAGATGGCAACGACGGGCCCGGTGAAATGGCAGGGGCTTTAGTTGATGGGGAAACTTTAAAACGGGGGAAACGAAAGGGATTTAACGCGGCACATTGTTTAGAGCAAGCCGATGCGGGCCGATTTTTAGCCGCGACTGGAGATTTAATAGAGACAGGGCCGACAGGCACAAATGTGATGGATATTTTGATTGGTTTAAAGACGAAGGGGAGTTGAACTATCTAAGTCATTGAGTTTGTCTTTGCGTTTTTAACGCAACACAGAGCACACGGAGTACCACAGAGTTTCACAGAGGAAAAAGCTTTCTCCAAATCAAAACTCTGTGGCCCTCTGTGGCCCTCTGAGGACTCTGTGTTGAAAAAAAAATCTGATGTGAATATCGCTTATTGTTATTGTTTTTAAACACTTATTTTTTCGCTTGTTCGCAATCCTCAATCAGTGTATCTAAAGTTTTAACAGACGTTTTCGCGTCCTTTTTTAACTCATGCAAAAAATCTAATTCGCTTTTGCTAATGTGTCCATCAGCAAAGAAAGCTTCACGCAAAACATCAACTTCTTTCTCACTGACATGCCCATCTCCTAGTGCAAACGCTTTTGCAACTTTACGCCATTCAGCCATTTTTTGACTCTCCTTTTCAATTCAAAATTAACAATTAATCAAATAATTTGTAACGGTAATAATTATTGAGACAATAAAAAACCCGCGAAGGGCGGGTTTGGTGTTAAATAACCTTGTCTTTAAATACTGTAACATTTGGCTCCCCGGGTCGGACTCGAACCGACGACACACGGATTAACAGTCCGTAGCTACTACCAACTGAGCTACCGAGGAAGGGCTAAAACTCTATGTTTTTCAACAATTTACAGTGTAACCTTTTAATATAATTAAATGTAATGGCATGATATTTGCTTAAACAATAATTAACCTTTCATTTTTTCTGTACATTTATTATGTCATATATTAATAGTAACAAATTAAATAGTGTTAATTGTCTTTAATAAATACTGCCTGTCGAAAAAGTGGGCGTATGATACCTATATTTAAAAAAAAGAGCAAGACCTTTTTAAAAAAAAATTTCACTTTTTTATGTCGTTAATTTAAATTGTGAATTAACAATTAATCATTAATAATAATGGAGTCTATTTTGCCTACTCAAACCTATTCAATTCTTCGCGTTGAGGATTGATTAGATTCTGTTAACATTTTTTGATAAGTCATTGATTTTTCATTAAGTTGATATTTTTATAACCTATTGAAAAATCAAAATTTTGTGGAAAATGTCAACAGAACCTAACAATAGCGCGTTATAAATATAATAATTATTAATTCTACTTTGTCAGATTCATTTAAATGCGCCAGCGAAACGCTAAGAATGTGCGCGTCTTTTAATCTTGAAATTGAAAGCGCCACAGCATCGAAAGCGTTAATTATAATATATGACAAAGTAGAATTATAAATAAACAATGTTATTGGGGCATTTTTTGGAAGCTTTTGGTTAATGGTTAATTATTAATGGTTAATTATTTATGAATAACGACAAAAACTGAACAGCGAGCCTCATTGCTAACAAGTGTACAAACTTTAATTTTAAATGAGTCACTATTTTTTGTAGTCATGGTAACATTGAACTAAAACCTAGAAATCAAAAAGGATTTTCTGCGGAGCGTGCGAGCCAAGCCTTATATAAAATAGCCCAATTTTCGTTCCAAATTTATTTTATACTCAACACGGGAATAAACTGAACTTTTCTAAGTTTATCTTTTTCCTCTGTGTTCCTCTGTGTCCCTCTGTGTTCTCTGTGTTGAGGTTTAAATATTTTGCGAGGATTTGATAAAACGCAATTTATGACGATGCTAAGTATACTTCGGCCCGATTTTCAACCAAATTTATTTTGCGAAGGCCCAATTTTCAACCAAATTTATTTTGCATCTGCCCAATTTTCGTTCCAAATTTATTTTCGCGAAGGCGCGATTGAGATGCTTACATACTCTTAATGCGAATTAAGGGTTGAGAAATCCTTTTAAAATCATATAGTTAAAATTTATTATTTTGGGCGATGCCCTAGGTTGGTTTTCTAACCCATTGTTTTTAGTAGATACACAAATTTCAACTCTTAATTCGCATTCTTATAACTTTGCTTGAATCTTCTATAAAATAATTTTATTATTGATCCGTTCCGATATCATCGGCAGAATTTAAACAACAGATAATCATCATGCAATATAAAAAAGTCATTTGGCGCGATGGGCAACCTATCAATGCCGGATATTTACAGCAACAAACTCAATATTTTGAAACTGTAATTGAACACAAAAATCCGAAGAGTTATAACTGGGGAGCTTGGGAATTAGAATTTGACTCGGACAAATTAACACAAGGAGAAATGAGCTTAATCAAAGGGCGCGGTATGTTCCCAGATGGCACTTTGTTTGATATCAATGACTTACCTAAACCGCCAACCCTTAATTTAACGATTCAGGAAATACCGACAATGACAAGGGTTTATCTGGGTATCCCTGTTTCTAATGATCAAGAGATCGATTTTAACTTGGAAAGTCAGAAAGAGAATACTGATAACTTGCGTTATCGGTCCATACCCTATTTGTGCCAAGACATTACGCAACCCTCAAATACTCATTCGGCTTTTGAGTTGAAAATGGCCATTCCAAATATTCAGATTTTTTTGGAAACAGAATTAGAAAAACGGAATAACCAATTGACTATTCCTATTGCCCAAATCAAATTAAACAATGCGGTAGTGGTACTTGACCAAAATTACTGGCCGCCCTGTCTTAATAAGTTTTTCTCAGTCAACCTTAACAGGGAGACACTTAACACAAATATTAGATGATGTACTTAATAAATTGGCCCAATTTAAAAGCCATCTTCAAACCAATACGACAAATAAGTTATCGGGTGCTTTTACCATAAACCACTTTATGCTGCATCTCGTTAACAAATATCAGGCACTACTTAAACATTTATCAACACTACCTCACGTTCACCCTGAACTGTTTTTTCGTTATCTATTATCCCTTGCGACTGATTTAATGGTTGAAGACATTCATGCATGTTATGAACATAATGATATGTACAAAGGATTGACAGAATTACATCAACGACTAATAAGTTTTATTGAACAGTATTTGAACAATACAGAATCTTTAATTTTAACTTTATTTGGTAAACCTTATACGAGAGTGGCTCAATTCAGAAGCGCAAAAAAATTGGCCATAACACCCAATGATCGATTGATATTGGAAATTGAACAACATTTAAAAGTGATTATAGTAGCCCCTGATCATCTCATTCAAAATTTTTATCTAGGCGGGTTTGAAGGTTCACACATAGTAAATCTTTTGCTAACAAATATTAATAAAGTTTAATAAAAACGGGTTTCAGATAAATCAGATATTAATGATATGCTTGACAAAATATTAACTTCATGTGTATTTTAATTAACAGTTAGAGTCAAGGGACTTTAATTCAAGTGGTAGGTATTTGGTTCAGTCTGAAAAGTCAGACTGGTAAAACCTAAGACTAACAACCTTTTGCGCAATTGGCGAGAACCAAGCCAATTCAGGTTGTATAAAGCTTGCTCAGAAATTTTTCTGAGTTTTTTGGTAGATAGGCGGCGAAGCCGCCACTTCGTTTCACCCTCTCTTTTTAGTTTATATTTGAAAAGAGTGCTATTGTTAACATTTGTTAGCATAAATGAATCGGTATCCAACTACGTCAATTAGATAAACTGCCTGACAAATTGCCAAAACGTCAAGGTTATTTGTATTATGAATTACTAGAAACAAACGAAATCGAAACGGACTACCTTTCAGTTTATGTTCAAGACGTACCACTAGGAGAAAATCATGAACTTAGCCTCTGGTTTACTTGATTTGCTGGTAATGAGCAGGTGGTTTTCCCAAATTAATATTGATGAGGCCGCTGCAAATGTGAGAAAATTATGTGTTGAAACATTGAACACAATTGATCAAGATAAACATCAATTCTTAGGAAAAATTATTGCCATCTATTTGGATGAAAAAGCCCTACAAGCTGGTTGGTTTAAACAGCGTTACTGGACACAACCATTATCCAGAGAACGATATCCGGAAGTCAATGACGTTAGTGTCATATTTGATGACTGGCTCAATCGCCTAGATCAAGTAGAAATGTTAGCGTTGCGTTTTTGCATTTTGCAAGGGTTTAAAGGGCCATTTAAAAACCCACAAAATCCAATGCATTATCGAAATGATCAGGCAGCAACTGATTTGCTTGACCAATTTAACGAGTTAACCGAAAAACTGGCCCCTTCAAATATTAAGGCAACCTTTTTTATAACTCAATAAAATTTTATGGCATTTCGCCGAACACAATGGATTGCCCCTAATGGCTTTTCATCATCTATAGTTTGTCAGATACATAAGTTGGCCTTGAACACACTGGATATCAATGCCTTGATAACTGATAACTGATAACTGATAACTGATAACTGATAACTGAACATAGGCCAAACACACAGGAACGCCCCTATGATATTCTGTGTTTTCTAGGGGTTAATAACAGTGAACACCCATCTTGATCTGGATCATATCCATCTTTGTGGTGTGTATTTTACCAGTGCTAAACCAACCGATGTGCCTTTGGAAAGCACATACCTCAAGCAATTGGCGGATAACTTGGGCATCGCGGCGCTGCCTTCCATCGCGCCAACTACCAAGCATGCCCCATTTGATGGGGTTAAAAACGCTTTTCAAATCATCAGTGACAATCTGGCACATCATCATTCTAAGAAATTTTCTCAACCGATGACGATGAAACAGAAATTAAAACCAATACTCATATTGGCGGCTGGGGTTGTAGCGGTGATTGTGATCATATCGCTGTTGCCAAGGCCGAAAATTACTTTTGGCATATTCACGCAGGAAAAAGACTTGCAAGAACCTGCCAAAATTTTTTATGGGACTCAAGTTGAACTCAAATGGGATGCTCAACATGCCACTGAGACTCAACTTGTTATCCGTTCCACCCTTGAAAAAGATGGCATTGTTCCCAAAACAATGCTTGTTGATAACAGCGGTATAAAAAAACTACCGGTTGATAAACCAATGGTAGCCACTTTGATTGCAACCAATTATTATTTATTTAATATACCGGTCAAGTTTTTTTCATTTACTAAAGAAAAAACCATCACAATCAATCTGCTACCACCCAAAGTCACTTGCATTAGCCTTGATGGGGAATGTCTTATTCAGGATCATCACAATCCGGATAAACCGATGAAAGCAAATCAACCCATTTGCTACGGCAGTGAAAAAACTTTGAGTTGGGAAGTCGTGGGTGCCAAAACGGTTAGCCCCATCTTTCAAGGCAGTCAACCCACCAATACTCAGCCCCCAGTCATTTTGCGGGTTGACACGCCCACCACTTTCATGCTAAGTGCCACTAATGGTATTGATACAACGGTGAGTGAACTGGCGTTGCCACTGGCTACGCCTCAGATTGAGTGTTTATCTGTCAATGGGCAATGTGTTGAATCGGCGCAGTTGAATGATCTATGCTTTGGGGACACACTGGATATTCAGGTTAAGGGCAGTTGCTATCAATCCCTCACGTCTCAACTGCAAACTGATGAACGCAAAAAAACCATTGAAGAAACTCTGTTTACTTTGAAGCCTGAAAAACCGACACAACTGAGTGTGATTGCCACTAATGGTATCGAGGAAGTCAAAAAAGATTTGGCGATTAACTTTAAGCCGCCGGTGATTGAGTGTTTATCTATCGATGGGCAATGTGTTGAATCGGATAACTTTAATA
>Ga0233403_10001508_pt1 | contig 10830 bp, 7 predicted proteins | sample Na_oxic_1_MG_FD_179866 | JGI IMG/M metagenome (GOLD analysis project Ga0233403, IMG submission 179866) | Seawater microbial communities from Saanich Inlet, British Columbia, Canada - Na_oxic_1_MG | ecosystem: Environmental > Aquatic > Marine > Inlet | place: Canada: British Columbia | collected...
ATCCTGAATCATTTGGGGATGGGAAAACAGTTTTTTATAACTTTTATCGTGTTCCGGTACTTCTCTCTTGGGTTTTTTGGGTACTTCTTTCTGGGTTGTTCGTGGTTTTCGCGTGCGCGATGGCATTAAATTTCTCCTTAACTACAAGGATTGTATATAAAAAAGGATTAAACCTTAATATTACCAGAATCTAAACTTTTATTATATACAATCTGTGTCATTGGCTTTGAAAAGGTTATTGCTAGACAATACCTTCGCCAATGCCAAAATTTGTTCTGATTGTAACGGATTTTTCTAGTTGAAAGTTTGTTAGGAATCAAGGGGTCAGAGTAGTTGATTTTGGTTTAATTAAATAGTAAAAAGTCCTAACTAATCTTTGCAGCCGTCGTGCCAAGCTAAATCCGAAATCTTGGAATTAATTTGGGGATTGTGCCGACGAGAATAGTTGGAATCAGTAAAATTGGTAAAACGTTTCGGACGGGAAACCCGGTCCGGCGATTGTTATAAAACGTTTCGTGTTGCAAACTGGGGTGTTTACTCTTCCGTGGTTTTGCGGAGTATTTTTTTTACCTTATAGTTCCATAGGTTTCACCTATGGCTATTCATGTTTTACCCCTTCGGGGTTAGAAATTTCCAAAGATGTACAAACCCCTTCGGTGTAAAATGTGAATAGCCACCGATTCCATCTGTGGAATATAATAAGCTGAATTGCCACAATCCCCTAACAACAAATAATCAATAAATGACTAATGGATTTCTCTTATCTAGATTTACTTAAAGAAAAATTGAATCAATACCGTCCCTTACCAGACGCGGCAATTCGCAACCTACATGATGATCTTGTGTTGCGGTGGACTTATCATTCCAACGCTATCGAAGGCAATACGCTGACATTGAAAGAAACCAAGGTAGCACTGGAAGGCATCACGGTTGGTGGCAAGACATTGCGGGAACATCTTGAAGCAATTAATCATCGTGAAGCAATTCTTTTCGTCGAAGAACTAGTACAAAAACCAGAAGTATTATCTGAATGGCAGATCAAAAATATTCATCAATTGATACTCAAACACATTGATGATGAAAATGCTGGACACTATCGCACTGTTAATGTCACCATTGCCGGCGCACAACATGTTCCCCCAAACTTTATTCAAATACCACAACAAATGGAGGATTTTATCCGCCAATATTATACTGATATGATAAAATATCATCCGGTTGAACTTGCAGCCAGAGTTCACGGCGATTTTGTGAAAATTCATCCTTTTACCGACGGCAATGGACGTACTGCCCGGCTGTTGATGAATCTAGAATTAATGAAATCCGGATTTCCAGCTGTAGTGTTAGCCGTTGAACACCGACTGGCTTACTATGAAATGCTTGATAAGGCTCATGTTGAGGGAGATTATGTTCCCTTCATTTCACTGATTTCTGACATTGTAGAGCAAAGCTTTGCACCCTATTGGCATGCATTGGGCATCAGGTAGCTCGTAGATGGGGTTGAAATACGTTTCGGACGGGGTTGCAAACCCCGTCCAGCAATTAGCTGTTGGAAAAAGCTATTCTTTTCGTCTATATTTTTCAGAAAAATAATTGGAGCCAAACCTCCGAGGTTTCCAAAACCTCGGAGGTTTTTAGTCTGAACGTCTATAGTTGCCGATTCATGCACATTCCTAGAAACCGGTTACAACTTATTAAACGGCTCCGCCCGCTTAACCAATTCCTCCAATCCCGGCTCGTTCGGATTGCGCGGCTTACCGGGGTGAATACACTTAACTGGGCAAATCTCAGCACCTTCCACTAGTTGGGCATAAGTACCACTATTCAAATCACCAAGAACCGCCTGTTTACTGTCATTGTAAACAAACAACACCGTATTGATATTGAGGCAATCGTTGCAACTCGTACATAAATCACTGTCTATCCAAGGATCGTCAAAAACAATTTCATCTTCTTCCGCAACCGCCTCAACTTCCGCCGTTTCGGTAACCGGTTCTTCAGCAGCTTGTTTAGCTGTTGGTGCTGACGTTACCGGTGCCCGTGATGGTAATTGAGATGGTGCAGTCAAATCCATACCAAGCAAAACATCCGTCAGGTGCTGCATAACATTACCAGCAGTTTCATTACGGACTTGTTCAAGCTTTTCCAGATGTTCAGCTTCTAACTGTTCGCGTGTTGCCTGTTCTTCTGCCTGAATTTCGGCCCGCGCTTTCTGAAGAGCAATATCAACATATTTGTTGTTAATCCCGGCAAGTTCTTGTAACGTATGCCAAAAATTTAGCCGATCCCGACATGCAAAAACGAGGGCGCGTGAAACTACCAATTTACGCAGTTCCCCTTGGTTGTTGACAGCCCATATAAATGGCACTTGCTTACCAAAAGTTTCTTCTTGCTGAGCCGATAAATATACATCAACCGGCACCAATTCATCACTATCATAACCAATTGGGACCAAGCGAAAATGTTTAAGCAAGCTCGGTACAAGAAGGACATAATCGGCAAAAGTAAAGGCTAAATCGGTGGTAATTATTTCGCCGGTTGTGTTTCTATATTGAAAAGAGTGAGAGGGCCAATCAAGTTCTGGTTGTGGATTACCGGTAAAATCCATGCGATCCGCAAAGGAATCACCCGCTTCCGGATTAATATAAAAAAATGGATGCGCCCGACTTTCAAGAGCAGCCCCGGCTATCAACCAAGCATTGATCCCATAAACCGAATGTTGGACACCAGTATTTATAATATGTAGGCTGCTAGTGTGGGTAGCATCCAGAGCCAATAAAAACCGTTCTAACAGATGTTTATGTCTAGCCGCCGAAGACTGTGATATCACCGCTTGCCGGTGACTAAGCCCAAGATAACCCAATTCAAGCCGATAATTAAAAAATGGATCTTCGTTGGGTAGCGCGTGTGGATCATTATATTCTTGGATCCTGACAAGGATATGTATCGGACGACCCGAACTCAACAAACGAGAAAGAGAAGTCATACTTTGGCCAGCAATCCGATCCGCCGATTCAAGTGCAATCACTGCCGGCAATAACAATATTTCTTCGGTAGAAAAGGCTTCCCAAGTGAAGTTTGCAAACCAAGGATTATGAATCAAGGTATCGTAAATACCATCAATTTCCAATTGTGCGATTCGTACTGCCGCAAAAACTTTTGCCATCTTAACGGTTTGTTGGTCAAAAAGCTTGGTAGCTGTAGCTGATGGATCTGGATCGCTAAACACTTTGAGGGCCGGGGTATTTTCCAACCAAGTTCCGCTTAAACCACCGGGATGAACCATTCTAATTAAAATTGGATCTTCTTCCTGTAGATATTCTTCTAAAACCTTTAAAGCATTCACAATTCGTTCATGTCGGTCAACCGACATAATAACGGAACCCCGTGAATAATGGTCCATGACATTGGACAAAGCTATGGAATCAAACCGTGAGCTGGCAGTACCAACGGTGTTGACTACCATTTTAGGTTCGAGAAATTCATCCGATTTACGCCAATCGACATCCAGAAGCGTCTTGAGACTTTCAATGCTCTCACTAATTTTGGCATGAAAACGCTCTCGTTTTGGGATAATCCGGCTGCGTATTGTATGGTTCAATAAATGAATAGCAACGTAGCGTCCATATCCAAGCAGTTGACCATTACGTGGTATAACATCAAGCAATTTATCCAAGTCAGCTTGGAGACGGATATTATTTTCCTCATTCAACCCAAGTTCTTTTTGGATGGTTTGCCTAACTTCTGTTAACAGCGGAATTGCGGCGACTGGGCCTTCTTCTTCCTTGAGCTTTTGACGCAACTCCCTTTCTATGCGCGGTAAGTTATCCTTTAAAATGCGGGCAGCTTCAGCACCGGGAGCGAATGATTCTACCAATTCTGGCAAAACATTGGATATAGGTTTCGCTAATTGTTCAGCATTTGCTTCTACACTATCAGTTGTTTCGAGAAATAGCGGATAATCATAGCGCACCCTTAACATATCCCGGTAAGCATGGAGCAAAGCTGGCACATAATCTTTCCCCGCCATTTTGGTCTTTTCGTTAGTGCTGGGATCGCCCAAATGAAAATGACGCAGGGTGTATAAAATATCTTCGTAGTCTAACTTTTTGGACTCCGCAGTGGGAAGAGTAGGTATTACTATTGCGTCAGCACTTGCATTTTCTGCGGTCCTTTCCAGTACAACCTCTTCCTTTTTAGCATGAAGCCCTAAATCGAATTCGTAATTGGAGTAGTCAGAGGCTTTCAAATTTTTCCGTTCTGGCTCAACTGACGATACGGGAGTTGTGGTTACCACCGGATCTTGCATTGGTTATTCCTTGATATTTGTTGGTGTAATTATAATATGAGTTAAAAAGTTAAAAAATTGCTTTTGCCTGACGGGATTTCCCGAATGTTTTATATTATACCACCGTATCATGGGTTGTGAAGGTAAGACGTAATTTGCAAAGAATTTAATGTAATTGTTTAACTAAAATCATAATAAGCAATTAGCGGAATATGGATATTTATGAGGTAAGGAATGAGGCTTTAATAACTTCCAAAACTTTCAAGCCAAACCTGACAGGTTTTTAAAACCTGTCAGGTTTAGTTTTGGGTATTATTGAATTCTTATTCCTAAGTCAAATTTTGACAAGTTTAGTATGCGTATTTTAGAATGAGTCTTAGTAACTACTCAGCAAATAAATTTCAAAGCTGAAAGCGTGAGGCGGCTCTAGCCGCCTAAATAGGTTTAGCTGGCTTTAGCCTGCTTGGGCTGTTAGCCTTGAGATTTATCTCAAGGCTAGTTACTCATTTCATACTACTAAAGAGAGGATTAAAAAACATTATGGCTTATGAAATTGATGGCAAAACGATTGAGACGACGGCAACTGGCTTCTTAGTTAACATTGAGGACTGGGATGAAAAAGTGGCGGCGGCAATCGCCGCACAAGAGGGTATTGATGAACTTACTCAACGCCACTGGGATGTCATCAATTACCTGCGTGATGAATACATCAATAATGCCGGCAATCAGCCAAATATGCGGAAAATGACTAAGGCTATGCAGAATGTCTGGGATGACAAAAGCGTGGACACCAAGGTCATTTATGAGTTATTCCCCCAAGGGCCGTCTAAACAAGCCGGCAAAATTGGTGGAATACCGGAAAGCCGACGCAAGGGTGGCTATTAAGAAGGGTTATGAAAGTCTTATGAAGGTTTACGTTTGAAACGTGACGGACGGGGCTGGCGCAGCGATACAACCCCGTCCGGCAAAAAGTCCATTGTACTTAGGAATGTGCATGAAATAATTAGGGCAACCAAATCGGCGTGCCCCATTGTCCCATGATGATTTGTAGGGGTAATCCCTTGTGGTTGCCCTTACGTTTCCTAGGTTGTTTCATGCACGTTCCTTAGTTTTTAGCCATTGGCTAATTGTTGGATTGGATCGGGGTAATTAATTAGTTCAATCCCATTAAGTTAAGACTATGTAGGGCTCCTAAAGCGTCAGCGTATCCACCCTACAATCCCGATTTTTCATTAAATTAATTAATTAGTTCAATGCCATTAAGTTAAGACTATGTAGGGCTCCTAAAGCGTCAGCGTATCCACCCTACAATCCCGATTTTTCATTAACTTAATGGCATTGGGTAATTAGTTATGGTGAAACCCGGTTTTAATTTTTTGCTGGACGGGGTTTGCAACCCCATCCGTAACGTTTCATGGTGTTTTGGGAGATTTAAAAAGCGGGGGGATAAAGATGTTGAGTATAATTTGGGAGTTGCCTTCAATCAAAACCAAAAATGTTATTATTGCTTTACCTTTATAATTCAGTATGTTATACCTCAAAAATATTTTTTGTCGCACTAATTTTTGTGGTCCTTACAAACCAATGCTAGTCTTAAAAATAAATGAGTTATGTTAGTGTAGTATTCAATAAAATGCCTAAATTGTGTAAGGGATTTTAATTCTAATTTCTCAATTTATAATTCCCAATATTCATGGTTTGAACGCTTCTATTGGTTTGTAGGGACTACCGAAAATAGCGATTCTTTCAAGCTATTGCCCAAATTGCTGAGTTCGGCAAAAATTACACGCCGCTAAAGCTAATTTTCTCAAAAAATAAACTAGGACTTTGACAAGAGGCGTATGGATATGGGTCATTTCCCACTTCAACCAGTTGATTCCAAAACTCTTTGGCATTACCGGAGATATTCATCTCATAAATCGGTTTCGTGAATTCACCATTTTCTATTAGCGAGCCCATGATGCCAAAAGAAAAATCTCCAGTCGTCGGATTTGAATTACCACCAATAAACCCAGTTATGAGAATTCCCTCTCGTATATCTTTTCTCATTTCTTCAAGCTTTCTTGTGCCATATTCAAACACAAAGTTGGATGATGAACCAGTTGTCGGTTCTATGCCGAGTTTTTTCCCATAATAGTGGTCAACATAATAGTATTGGAGGACACCTTTATCAATCATGGTTCTTCGTTGTGCCGCAAGGCCTTCGCCGTCAAAGAGGCGTGATCCCATACCGGTTTTTAGGAGTGGATCATCAATGAGGGTCAACTTTTCGGACGCAATCTTTTGGCCCTGCATTCCTTCAAGGAAGGAGCTTTTTTGTTGTAAGGCTTGGCCACTCATTGGCTTTGTTAATAAAGAGATAAGTCTATTGCCAACCCGATTTTCAACCAGCATGTTATATCTTCCCGAGGCTATTTTTTTCTGGCCCATTTTTCGTAGAGCACGTTGCGCGGCATTTTTTCCTAACATCTCTGATGATGGAAGCTCCTTGTGAAATCTCGTATTCGCCTCATACCAATCTTCGGGGCGACATCCGTCTTTATCTTTTACTGTCACCTCAGCACCGGCAGAAAATCTGGTTCCTTCAAAATCACCTGAAAAACCGTTGCTATGAACGCGAGTAATCAGAGAATGGACATCAGAACACCACGCTGTTGTAGAGATAATGTGACTGCTTTGAGCCATTGCAACTTCTTCAATTTCAGCAGCCATCTTCACACGTTCCGACAAAGTTAAAGATTCATACTGTTCATCTTTGATTTTCAAATCAATGTTGGTGTTTTCAGGGTAATACTGAGGGTTTGGCAAAGATCGATATTCATCTTGCGCCAAGTATTTTGTACTGGTTACCACATCTTCAATAAATTTCTCTAACGAGCCTTTCCTCAAATCATTGGTACTGTTCTCGGAATAGCGATGGTCGACATATATCTGGAGAGAAAGCGAATTTTGGATGGATTGTTTGAGTGTTTCCAATTTCTTGTCACGAAATTCAATTTTTACCTCTTGTTGACGAAATATGACTACAGATGCTTCACTGGCTCCTTTTTGCAAAGTGAGGTTCATGGCCCATTCAGCTAACGCTAGTCGCTCTTTGTTGTTCATTCACGTCCTCCTTGTTTCTTTCTCGTTATTAGTTGATACCGCCCACTGTCATTTTAGAAACCTTTACGGTTGGTAATCCCTGAGAAACCGGAACGCCTTGACCATTCTTGCCACACGTCCAACCACCTTCAGCCATTTTTAAGTCATCTGCTACCATGACAATATTTTTGAGGACATCAGGGCCGTTTCCGATAATATTCACATCCTTCACCGGCCGGGTCAATTTACCATTTTCAATCAGATAACCGGACTTCACATAAAAGGTAAAATCTCCGCCACCAATATTAACTTGGCCGTTAGAAAACATCTCAGCGTACAATCCTTTATTGACACTGCTAATGATTTCTTCCTTTTTATGGGGCCCCGGGAGCATGTAGGTGTTTCGCATCCGTGGGATTGGCGCATGACGGAATGATTCCCTTCTACCGTTGCCGGTTGGTTTTACTTGATAATAATTGGCACTGATTCTATCGTGTAAATAACTGCGTAAAATGCCATTTTCAACTAAAACCGTTTCTTCGGTATCATTTCCTTCGTCGTCTATGTTAATAGAACCACGAATATGGGGATTTGTTCCATTATCGACGATAGACACAAATTTTTCCGCCACGGGTTGGTTTATCTTATCACTGAAAATTGAAATGCCTTTTCGATTAAAATCCGCTTCCATTCCATGCCCAATAGCTTCATGCAACAAAATACCAGAACTACCAGCCGCTAACACTACCTCCATTTCACCGGCTTTAGGTTTGACGGCATCGAAAAGCATTACCGTGCTATTCACCGCTTCTTTGGCAAGTCTGTCAACGTTTGCGGGCGTAAAAAATTCAATTCCGTTCCGAGCGGAGAGATTAAAAAAGTTTTGCTCGCGCCTACCCTCTTGTTCAGCGGTACATGACACCAAAATGAGTCCCATAGGCTGATAATCATATACTACCCTACCTTCCGAGTTTGCAAACAGCATATACGCAGTTTGATTGGCAAACCAAATAGTCGATTTGATCACCCGGGAATCAAGCGCAAACACTTTATCATTAATGGTTTGCAAGTATGGCATTTTTTTGTCAATGGAAACTTCTTCCCAAAGGGTTTCAATCGGATAATAGTTGGAATGGGAATGGAGTTTTAATGGTACCGGATTAACCGGTTTCCCAGAAGCCGCAATATTGGCAGCGGTTTTAGCCGCAAGTTGCATCGCTTGTGGGGTAATTTCCTCTGTAAACGAATAACCGGTTTGATCGCCTTTGAGGACTCGAATACCAACCCCAAAGTCTACGTTTGAATAGGCGCGGTTAACGGCTTTATCTTCCAAGCCAATATAATTAGAAATTTGGTGCTGAAAATAAACATCGCAATAGTCACCACCGTTTGATAATGCTTCAGTGATCACTTTGCGAATAATTCCTTCTTCGACTTCAAAATGAGCGTAATAATCATTTAAGGTCATGACTTCTTTTTTTAACATAATAATAAATTTCTAATTCTGTGGAAATTAAAATTTTAGGCATCACACAATAGTCAATGTCTAACTATACTACACACGGGTACAATTTGAACTTTTATGTAGGGCTCCTTACGTCCTTTTGTTGCCCACCAAAAAACTCATTAAAAAGTTAAGTTTATGCCGGCGTTGAGTATATTATATAACTATTAGCAATAGCCTATTAATTGATGATAGGCATTTATCCGGCAAATCTTTTAATTTCGTTTAACTCTATTTGGACTTTCGGACAGGGCTGGCGCAGCGATACAACGCTCACGCACCCCCGTCCGGCAAAAGTACTTATTCCACTAAAAGTTATTCTTAATGGCTTTAGCATATCGTTCTGCGGTTTTATAGACAGGCCCTGCCACGGTAAAAACCGCAAGACCATGATCGACAAAACAAGCAACTACCCCTTTGTAGTTTCCTTTGCGCCCCACTACTTCTTTCGTTCCAGTGGAACCGGTTATTTTAAAACCAGCATCCCGCATGGCACCTTTGGCAGAACTGAGACAAGTCCTACTATTTCCATAAAATTCAGTCCATTGGTAGTCTATGGAGGGTGCTTTCGCATGAACGGTACCACAAACCAGTAAGCCTAAAGTAACTAAAGCCGACAATTTTAGATGTTTCATGTTTGTTGTTTTCCTTTTGGTGTACTTAGCGCGGGAACAAACTTAACTTTTCTAATAGCTGGTGGGCAAGAAAAAGACCTTGCCCACCCTACATAAAAATTTAAATTGTTCCCGTGTGCAGTATAGGTACAAATTTACGAGCCGGTGTTTTATGACAATGGCAAGTCAAATTCTACCACAAATTATTTTGGGGGAAATTCCTTAATTTGTTTTTCCAAAAATGTTACCAATTTTTTTAAGAGTCGGGTAACGGCTAGATTGGTTGCCTCCATACCCCCTTCTGCATTTTCACTTCGTGTATTTTCCACTACTTCAAACACCCGGGTTGCTACCACTTGACGTGCTACCATGTCTAATAGTTGTACCCGCAAAATTAAACGAACTTGGCTCGGATAAGTCTTAAACTCTTGGAGCAAACGTATGATTTCGGTGTCCAAACGTAATTCACCAACGACGGGAGAGGTAGCGGCTGACAATACTGCCCCAAATAACCCGGTTGCTTCAAGATGATGCACCATTAGTGGTAATAGCATCCGTGCCGGGGTATCAATCCATTGACTATTTGCATAAGCTTTTAGCTCATATCTATTTGATTTGCCACATTTCTTATTTCTGGAATTGTCACAAATATATAATAGTGCTGGGGTATCAAATCCCGGGGCGGCTTTTGGTATGGATACCAATAAGGTTTTACCGGTTGGGTTGGGCGGTGGTACGGTGAGTAGGGGGACAACATCAAGTAAATACATACGTTTATATGTATTAGCCGCCGAAACTACGTTGCCAACTGTGAACAAGAGAAAAATAAGTATACCTAAACAACTTATAATTGGCACTGGCATAAATTGAACCTTTCGTATTTTTAAACGTTTTGGACGGGGTTGCAAACCCCGTCCAGCAAAAACCTTTTGTATTTTTAATACTGAAGGACGGGGTTGCAAACCCCGTCCAGCAAAAATAATATTAATGCCGGGTGGATAAGGTCTTTTTCTTACCCACCTTAAAAATAATATTAATGTAGGGTGGGTAAGGTCTTTTTCTTGCCCACCTTAAATTTATGTAGGGTGGGTAAGGTCTTTTTCTTACCCACCTTAAATTTAAAAAAAATCGGATATCAATAACATCATTTGCGAGAGCCTCAAACATTTATTCACCGGGACCTAAAATAGGTTTAGGTTTACCACCAAATAAGAGCATACTGGGTTTTTGTTCTAATTCTTGGACAAAGGTACGCAAGCTAGTTAATAAAACCCGTAATTCGCGTAAGGAATTGGTGGCTTCTGGTAACGCTTGCCCAGTAAAATAGTCCATATCGCGGC